>PDWI01001137.1_pt1 | contig 43040 bp, 60 predicted proteins | sample 1430891 | NCBI WGS metagenome assembly PDWI01 (sample SAMN01162508, study PRJNA174530) | Oral metagenome, whole genome shotgun sequencing project. | biome: Marine environment; feature: Marine mammal; material: Swab sample of the gingival sulcus; isolation source: swab sample of gingival sulcus... | reverse complement strand
TTCTTATCACATCGGTGTACCACTGTGCGAAGTTTTCTTCCATTGGTGTTATTTCTTTTACAAAATTGTTTTTCTTTCCCATTATTTCCTCTTTTCTAATAATACACTAGCTACCGATGCGAGTCCTTCCCCATTACCAATAGAACCCATTTTCTCAGTAGTAGTTGCTTTTATATTTATAAATTCTTTTTCTATTTTTAGCTCTTTTGCAAGCTTGTCTCTTATTATTTCTTTTTTCGGTGTTATCTTCGGTTTCTCACCTATTATAGTTGCATCTATATTTACAATAGCGTATTCTTTTTTATTCATTTCACGCAGCACCGTATGAAGCATTTCTATGCTATCAGCACCACGGTATCTGGGGTCTTTGTCAGAGAACCACTCACCAATATCTCCCATGCCAAGCGCGCCGATTATAGCGTCCATTATAGCGTGAGTCAACACATCAGCATCGCTGTGTCCCTTTAACCCATAGTCTAGTTCAAAGTCAACTCCTCCAATTATCATCTTTCTGCCATGTTCAAATACGTGAAAATCTATTCCTGTCCCTATTCTCATCATAAATACCTCAAATCTGCTTTCGTTGTAATCTTTATATTATCTCTATTACCTTCTATAGCTTTAACCTTGATGCCAAAAGATTCCATAACATATGAGTCATCTGTGCCTTCTAGCCCAGATTCATACGCTTTTCTAATCTCATCTGTTAAAAAACCCTGTGGGGTATGTGCTAAAAAAACTTTTGATCTATCAACGGTACGAACAATATCATCATCTTCTACTAATTTGACCGTATCCGTTGAATAAACGCCAACCACAAAACTGTTACCTTTTAGCGCTTCTGACACACATTTGTTGAGCGTTAGATCGCTGACAAAAGGCCTGGCGCCGTCATGAATCATTACAAAACTCCCATCAGGGACTAAAGTGAGGCCATTTTTGACCGACTCGCTTCTACTACGCCCTGCGGGGGCAATGCCCATAACCTTCTCAAACGATTGAACTTTTTCTATTACATTTTTATCCGATGAAACAACGATAATTCCACTAATATCATCTATTAAAAATCTAGATACCGTTTTCTCTATTAGAGCAACCCCATCTATTGTTATTAGCAATTTATTTATTCCATCCATTCTAGAGCTGCTACCACCAGCAACTACTATTACATATATATTTTTCATCATTCACCACACTAATTTAATTATAAAAAAAAAGAGTTAATATGTAAAGCAAAACAGTGCTTAATTCCAACCCTTTTTTAATCAAAACGCCTCCAAGTAGAATTGAATTTCACATTCCACCTAAGAGGCGCTATACTCTGTTTAATCATTCAAGAGCAAATGGATAATTACCTTAGGTAAACATATCCTTTAAAGTTTCCACCCATTGCATTTTCTAAATCCTTTGCTGAATCGTAAGTGCTAACATCGAAATAACCTCCATGATAGCTAGATTGAGATATTGTCACTCTACCATCAGAGTGTATCTTTTCAACTACAGCAACGTGACCTGAAGAACCGTAAGAATTTCCACCCCAACAAGCAATCGCACCAACTCTTATTTGTTGGCCTCTACCATAAGGGAAATTCTGATAATTATCATCATAGAATGTATACGCATCCCATCTAGATAACCATGTAGGTTTATATCCTAAAATTTCATACGCTCTTCCCCATGCATAACATGTGCAATTAGGCATTCCATAGCCATGTATATAGAACACATTGTCTGTAGTATAATACTTACTGTACCTTGATGGAGCAGTAAATCTAGGTTTAAAAGCACCCGAACTGCTACGCTTGTAAGATACTTCTTTTGTATAACCATTTCCCGCATAAATGTATCCGTATTTAGAACCGTGTTTTATCTTATACCAAACTTTTCCGTGTGAGTCCTTTGTCGATGAAATCACTTTGAATGTGGTATTTCTAGAAGCAACACCTATAACTTTGCCCCAAGGTGATGTTCTAACATTAAGAGCTGAAACATCAATTCGTATTCTTTTATTAGTAGTTTTCGATTTTTTAGAAGTCTGTTTCGCACTACTTTTTACTGCTTTTTTCTTCTGACTCTTTACTACTGTTTTCTTCTGATTCTTTACTGCTGTTTTTTTATTACTTACTTCTTTCGTATAACCATTTCCCGCATAGATGTATCCATACTTAGAGCGAGACTTTATTTTATACCAAACTTTTCCGTTGGCGTCCTTTTTATACGCATATACTTGATAAGTGCTACCTCGAGTAACTACACCTATCACTTTTCCCCATGGTGATGTTCTAAAGTTAAGCGCTGATACTTGTATACTAACCCTTTTATTTATTTTGGTTTCTTTAGACACCTTTTTGTTGATGCTCTTTACTGTTTTTTTATTGCTACTTACTTCTTTTGTATAACCATTTCCCGCATAAACATATCCATATTTAGAGCGAGACTTTATCTTATACCAGATTTTTCCATTTGAATCTTTTTTAGACGCGTAGACGCGATAAACGTTTCCGCTAGTAACAACGCCTATCACCTTTCCCCATGGTGACGTTCTAAAGTTAAGCGCTGACACTTGAATTCTAACCTTCTTATTTACTTTAGTTTCAGAAGAAGCGCTCTTGCTAACAACTTTAGTATAACCATTTCCCGCATAAACATATCCATATTTAGATCCAGATTTTATCTTATACCAAACATTTCCACTTGAATCTTTCTTTGAGCCATAAACCTTGTATGTATTCCCATCTGTTACAACACCCATTACAGAACCCCATGGCGATGTTCTAAAGTTAAGTGCTGATACTTCTATTCTTATAGTTTTGCTTCCCTCACTAGTATTAGCATATGATGTTACGTTCATACTAAATATTAAAATAAGTGATAGAAAAATCAAAACATATGATTTGAACCCTTTTTTTCTCACAAATACCTCCTTATAGTCCGTTGATGTCCTAGTACATTATAGCATAAATTTTCCAAATGTAAAAAAACGGTAATTGATAATCAGCAAAAAAGCCTTAAATTTCAACGTTTAGAAAAAAACAAGTGCTGCATTGTAGCTAAACAGCACTTTTATACTATAAAAATGGCGAAGCGTAGAGGGTTAATATACGCCCTATAAAACCATTGAAATATCAACGTTTTTATATTTACCAACTACAAAATGACTACAAAATCTTATTACCCTCTTCCAACTCAATAAGTAGATTAGCTACTGATACACTCTGTAAATACGGCTTATCCTCTTCATATTTCTTCATAATTCGCTTGCCCTCTTCTTCCGTGCAAGGGTCACTTTCTGCCAACTCGTATAGCTCTATCATCTCCTTATCAGAGTAATACCACTCTACAACTTGACCCCTATTATCTCGTAGTATTTGTATATCTTCTATTATATGTAATGTTTTTTCTTTTATTTCTTCTTTAAGTTGATTTATAAACTTGTTATACATAATCCCTCCTACACTACTTATATAGGAATAAAAAGGATATGTACATAATATATATTATGTGTTCCAAAATGTAAGTAAAATATTTACAAATAAAAAATCGGGCATCAGTTTTATCCTCTACCCTTTAAAAAACATTATATTTTTTTGATCGCAACAATATTATATCATTTTTTCCACAAAAATAAAGCCCCTCATTTGAGAGGCTCTATTAGGAAGAATTACAAGTTTATAAGTTTTGTTACTGTCTTAAATCCAGCGTTTCCATCGATTGTAAGTCTGTTTTCGCTTTGGAAAGACTCAACAACCCTTAATGTTTTTGCGCCAAAGCTACCATCAACTACTAAATCATAGCCGTTTAGAAGCAGTAATATTTGTATTGCTTTTACAAAGTCGTTTTTATCTCCTCGCTCTGCATAGTGGCTTTTTAACGAATTTTTAGAAACAGGACCAAAGCTACCATCAATCGCTAAATTGTAACCATAGGTTTTGTTTAACGCTTTTTGTAGTGTTTTTATGGCTTTGTCTTTGGTTTCTTTATTCATCTTACCAGTCGTATTTACACCCAGCGCTTTTTGACCTTTTTTAATTAGGTCAACCTTGCTAGTAGATTTAACAGGGGTTTTTTTACCTTTTCCAGTTTCTGTAGATATTACATAAGCGTCTAGTCCTTTTTCTTTAAGTTGCTTTACGTATTTATCGGCATTCTTCTTACTCTTAAAAGCTCCTAGTTGCACCTTGAAGAAATCTTTAACAGTTTTTGTTTTAGATGTTTTTATGGTAGACCCTTTATAATATTTTTCTGCAAGTCGTGTAACCTCGCTAGCACTCCAAATTCCCGGACAACTTGTTGACACTATATCTCTATGTTCGTACACAGGCAATTTGCCGTATCTTTTCCATAGGAAAGCTACTAATTTAGCGGTTAAGTGTAAATCTCGTTCGTGTTTCTCTGGCATACACTCAAGTCCGATAGCTTTACAGTTCCAATCCCAATTTCCAGCGTGATATGATGTGTCGCTATCATTTACAATTTGAGCAACTTTGCCCTCGCCCACCACATAGTGACAAGAGGTCTTGTAAGTGTTCCACTTGCAAAACCAGTTAATTATTCCCCAGAATCTTTGTCCTCTGCTACCCCAGTGGTGAAGTACGATTCTGTCCAGCTTCCTACCATCTCTACCTCTCGTGTAATACATTGCGTCATAGTCTGTAATTATGCTCTTTTCAAATTCTTTAAAATCCATTTATTTCTCCTCGCTATTCTTAAAAAAGTATTGTTTAATAACTTGGTGTAACCCTGTGCTTGCAAGTCCGCTTATTGCACCAGTTAGCACTATATGAGGTGTTAGCTCAAAGCCGTTGTTCCATGAACTAAAAAAAACACCTAATATAGCCACTAGTGTGGGTAAGTGTTTGTTATTAGCGCTTGTATAGTTGTTGTAAATGTAACCTACCACTATACAAAAAAGTACAGTAGATACCTCAATATTTGCGTTGATTGTTTCTACAATATTAAAATCCATCCTTTTACCTCTCTTTCTCCAAATTAGTTATTCGTATTTCCAGTTTTTCCAATGTTCCTAGCAGTTTTAGTTGCGTTTCAATAATGCTATCACTCTTTTCATCTAGAGTTTTTTCAAGCGTGTTATGATTCTTAAACATTTCTTGAATCAAGGTATCTTGCTTTTTTAAATCCCCTTTAAAGTCGTTAATCAGAACTTTGAACTCCTCTATATCTTTAAGGATTATTCCGATTTTATTATATTGTTTCGATATAATATCAGTGTTTTTATCTGTTACAATTACATTACGATTTACACTGTGCGATAAGTCGCTTAAATTTAGATTAAATCTACTCCACTCCTTTAAAAAATTAGGAGAATTTCTATAAATATAAATCAATACGCCCACCGCAAATAGTGTTGCAAATCCAAAATTGCTGAGTATTTTTATTATGAAGTTTTCCAATTGCTTACCTTTCTCGCCTAATAAAAAAAGAGCCTAGAGGTTTAATTTTTTCTTTAATTCCTCGAACTCCTCTTTAGTAACATATGTGTCATCAAGTAACTTTTCGTTTTGATAAATATTGCCGACTTGTATGCTCTTATTATCTGTGTCCGAACGACGCACTATAGTGCCTTCCTCATTTCCCCATGTGACCTTACGACCGTCTACTTTTTCGCTATCTTTCGCTGTTCCGTTGATTCCTAGATATTTATCTTCCAACCATTCGCCACTTTCATTAAATCGCGCAGCCTTTAAATTACCATTTTTGCTCCAGCGAGGCACTTGGCTCGCTTCAACCTCGTAAGATATTAGCCGTCCATCAACTCTTTCGCTATCTACTGCCTTATCCTCTTTGCCCAAATACGTATCATCTAGCTTCTTGTCATTTTGGTATATGACGCCAACCTTTATGCTTTTTTCATCTGAATTAGAGCGTTGAACAAGTGTATTTTCTGTGTTAATCCACGCAGGACGCAATCCGGCTAAAAGCTCACTATCTTTAGCTCTACCATTTCGTAATTGTTTAATGATTTCTTGAGCTTCTGTTAAATCGTCAGGCGCAATGCTTGTTGTATCGTGTGCGTCGTACACTTCGACACAGAAATTAAGCGTGTGCGTGATATTGCTTTTGTCTTCAACTCTTAAAGTGCAAGCTACATCGCCTACTTCTCGAAGCATAGAAGTTGGAAAAACTATATCAAACTCCCCTGTATCAAGATTAACCTTCTTTGCTTTTTTTGAGCCTTTAAATCCATCTGGGCGCTCAAAAGTGAGATACACATCAACATTACTTATATTAGCTTGCTCGTCACCATCTCTAATGAACACCTTTAGTCCTCGACCGTTTTGGTCGTTGTTGCTTGCGTAGTACCTCTTGACTATGCGGGTGTTTGCGTTGTCGAGATGAATTACTTGCCATTTAAATTTATCCATTATTTCCACCTTCCTATTGCCGTTATCTTATGAACACTGGTATAGCTAGGCGCTGTGACCCTATAGAAGTATATTTTTGTAATTTTTGTATTATCTATATCGCCAAAGATCGTAATACTCCAATGTTGATTATTTCCGATAATCGTTGGCTCTGAAGCAAAACGCTCTGGGAAAATCCAATCGCCTATTAATTTGCTTGCTTTCCAGCCACCCCAGTCTACCCAACTATCACCGCCCTCAACTTTGAATACCTTTTCGCATATCAATAATCCGTTTGAGTACTTCCAGTATTTGCCGTTTTCGTTTTCTCCGAAGTCGGCAACTCCTTTGTTGAGGCTTTCTATCCATTTGCTCTCGCTCATAAACTCAACACTTGAGCCGTTCCAAAACGTTGGTACTTGGTTGTTTTCAATTGCTATTTCATAAGCTGACTTACCATCATCGCCTTTAGGTCCTTGTGGTCCTATATCTCCTTTTTCTCCTTGTGGTCCTGCATCACCTTTTAGTCCTGCAATCCCTTGCTCGCCTTTTAGTCCTCTTTCACCTTGCCGGCCATCCTTACCGTCTTGACCTTTAAGACTTGCAAGCCATTCGCTCTCACTACCTGTAAAGCCGTTATCCTGCGCTACTTCATAAGCTGACTTACCATCTGCACCTTTTTCGCCACCGATTGCCTCTATTTGCTTATACGTGCCGTCATTTGCTAGATAGCTTTTACCATCACCATCTACTACCAATTTATCTGCTTTTTGTTTAATTAGTGCTATATCATCAGTATTGGCTGTTGCTTTAGTTTCAAGCGTATTTAATAAATTATTAAAAGGTGTTACTGTATCAGTAATTAATTGTGTAAGTTCTGTTTTTAGAGCTTCTAGCTTTTTTACAACAGCAGTTTTATCCTCTTTAACTTCATTCAAAGACTCTATCTTTTCGTTTAAGCTACTTTTAATTCGATTGATTACCTCTATAATTTTTGGCAGTTGTGCTTTTATCATTTCAATTTCAGCGCTAGTTTCAGCCTTAAATTCATCTAATCCATCGACGTTTATATTTGCTATTTTGTCATTTAAATCAGTTTCCAAAGCATCTAATTCGCTATTAATAGTGACTATTTGTGATTTGATTTTTTCAAACTCTACACTATCGCCACCAATCTCATCGACTCTATCTTTTAATTCTTTTAATTTGCTACCTAACGCTTGTAACTCGCTAGGCTCATTTGAACCCTCTGGCGCTTCGTTAAATGAATCTGTGACCTCGACGATAAAATTAATTGTGTGTAGCGTTTTTTCACCATCAACAATCTTCAAATTGCATTCAACTTCTCCAATCTCATTAAGCATTGACGTTGGATAAGTAGCTTCAAAGATATTTTCTCTTAAATAACGACCACTTACATTACCGAGTTCTCCACTCTTTTTTTTGTAATATAAAAACAACTGATAATTACTTACATCAGTCGCTTCACCATGATTGTTTAATATTATGTGTATTCCCCTTGAATTGTAATCACCACTACTTGCGTATAGCCGTTTATTTATATGATGATTTGCACTAGATAAATACACTTTTTCATATCCAAGCTCCATTTAACCTCCTTTTAGTATACCCTTTAAAGTTACCGAAAACTTCACTGGCGCTATATTTAAAGTGTTCCTATTGTACCCTTTTGTTGTTTCCAGCATAAATGTGTTTGTTCCATAGCTCACGTGTGACCTTATCGAAAAAACTTTTTTATGATCGTTTTCGCTAGGATTCCAGCTTGAAAAAACAGTTTTACGACTTGAACCCTCTGTTATTGCTTGATAGTCGCTAAACTGGGGGTAACTTAAAGAAAATGTCGCATTGTTAATCCTGCTTAATCTTAATGCCTTCGCCCAATGGCAAACTCTATCATCACAAGTTTTGCCAACCGTAACGCTCATAGTTGCTTCTAAAATGATAAAATCCTCTGGAACATCAAACGAAAACGTTGCCTTTCGATTCTGTCCGACTCCGCCACTACTCGCCCAGCCAACAATTTGGTATCCGTCTACCGAGCCAGACGATTCGAATTGAAAGATACTTTTAAGTCCATCGGATGTAATCACCGACTTACCTTTTTTGTCCTGAATCGTAATCGCCCCCTTACTCACTGTGATACCTTGCTTATTGATTAAAACATTGTCTGTTTGTAGAGTATCAGCAAGCACTCTGTCACCGTCTATAAATGTTTTAAAGTTCCAAGTGCCGTCTGCTTTCTTACTGTTTGCTATTGCGAGCTTTCCAGCGCCGATGTATATAACTTTCGTTGGATTTTGAGTAATCGGATTATCGAAAGAGTAAAAACCGGATGGGAGTCCGTATTTATTACCGTGTTTTAGTTGGTAGTTGTACGACCTATCATTCAACATATTCGCCCATATTTCATCTTTTACAGTTTTTAAATTTGATTCAAATTTTTCGATAGACTTTTTCGCATCCTCGAGGCGTTTTTTTAAATCCTCCGACATTAAATTAATATCGCCCTCAAAACCTTTTATTTCAGACTTTAAGAATTCAACATTGTTGTCTGTTTCCGTTTTAAAATCAGATAGATTTTTGTCAGTGAGTACTAGATTTTCATTTGTAATCTTTAAGTTGCTTTTTGTTGTTTTTAGTACTGTATCTAGTGTCTTTACTGTCTTGTCATTAGCTGATGTATATTCGCCGAAACTCTGATTAATCCCAGTTACATTTTTATTTATGCTCTTAACGTTTTCTTTTGTTTCTGTTTTAAAGTCCTCAAAGCTAGCGCCAATCTTGATAACGTTATCATTCGCATAATCTAAATAATCAATCGTTTTGTTGATTTCTCTTCGCAATCTGAATTGCCTTTCTGCGTCTGTGCTTACTAACTTATCGCCGAACTCAATTTCTCGCACTTTTGGATTTAGAAAGTCACGCTTTAGCCTGAATACCTTTGTCTTGTATCGGATACCTATATCATCTCTTATGATTCCTACCGTTTCGAAAGGCTTTGACATATCAGTATCAACTACAGTAGTTGAAAAATGAACTAGTGGACGACTGTTGTTTATTGCGTGTAAATATGTTTTATACAGTAGTATCTGCTCGCTATCTGTATCGAACTCTACTATTTCAGTAATTGGCGTACCGTCGCTATATCCGTACTTTTCGTTCGCTTCTGGAAGTAATAGGTAGTTTTGACCTTTCGGCTTGTCCGCTGGATTGCCGTTTGCTCTGCTCCATTCAACCTCTGTAAAGTCTATTTTTCTTTGTCCGTTTTCAAAATCACCCCTACCTCTTCCAATGAACGCTGTTTTGATATTGCTTTGTAGCGTTTCGGCTTCAACCTTGATTAGATTGCTACCATACGCATATATCTTGCCTTTATCGATAGAAAACTCATCTGCTATATCTACACGTCGCTCAATGATTTTACCATCTTTTATCTTCAATTTAGGGATAAATTCAATCGCCCATTTCTCGACAAAATCCCACCAAGCAGTTAGTCGACTTTTATAATAGTAATGACCGCTGTTGATATGTGTTGTTGTGTCTTTACCTACTAGCCATCTACTGCCACTTAATATCTGATTAGCAACATATCCAGCTAATTTGTTCTTTGGGCGTATGTCTTTAATGTATCCGTAGCCTTTTAGCTCATGGAAAAAGATATGCGTTCCTTCAAAGTGAATAACCTTATTTTCAACGTTTTTTTTGTCTATTTTGTACATCCAAAATATGTCTGGGTCATCAATATCTTTAGCACCAAAAAACACGGCTTTATTAGATTTATCGCTGTATTTAACGCTACAATTAGCTGTGATAAGCCCATTCGCTAGCCAATCCTGAAAACTCTCACTTGTTTTATCACGAGGGACGATTGATATTAAGTTTTCTTTGTTATCAAATAAGTAAATCATAATACTTTATCCCTCCACTGCCATTTAACTCTTAATATTCCGCCAGCCACATCTAGCCTATCACCTGTATTGATTTCAAAATCAGGAAATTGTGACACTTCAAAAGCTAGCTTATTAGTTATGTCATTGCTATTAAGTGTGATTTTATTTGTCGTAAAATCGATTACTATAGTATCGCCAGTTCTCGATGGTTGAGTAAGTCGTATTTTTGCGCCAGTTGTTTCGTTTTGAATCTCTAAATAGTCTGATGAATCCCTTTGTACAATCTCTATTCTTTCGAAGCTATGAGAGTAGTTATATCTTCGTCTTACAACGTGCGTTCTGTCTGTGCTAACTTTTAGCTCTTTAGAGTACTTAAAAGGGTCAACTGTTTTTAGTATTATTTTGCTCACCGTGTTGTTGCCAGAAATATTAATATCCTCAAGGCCTACAACTACCACTTTATAGAAGTAGTCGCTCTCATCTTTAAAAGACACTTTGACCACTGTATTGCGTCGTTGTTTTAATATCTCTTTTAACCGATTTAGCTTGATTTGGTAATTTTCGCTTGTATCTGATTCTAGATAAAACCTAACTGTTATCTCTCTATTGGCTATGGTTTCGCCTAAAAAAATAGAACCATCAAGTCCTGAAACGTCTGATATTTCTTTGATATTCGTATCAACTACTTCTCGACCTTCAACCGTAAGTGTTCTATAGCCTTCGATTAAATCTTCTATATATTCGCCCTCAAACTCCATAGCTACAGCAGGAAGCGATATGTCTTGTTGTTGTTCATCCAATCCTATAAATTTGTACATATTACCTCCTTACGTGTAGCTTAATGCTAGCTCTGTATTTCCGTTTTGAACATTTGATATATCTTCAACAAATGCTTTAAGCGTTCGTTTTCCAAGATGTAGAGTGATGTTTGCCGGTTGTGAGTTTGGCGATTCAATCGCCCCCTCAATTCCTACAGTGTGGCTTAATCCTATGTTTCTAGCTTTGCTAGATATACTATCAATTACAGCTGTTTCACTCAATTTTTTGGAAGCCTTTTCAACGAGTTTATTCGATTTATCTAGTCCGATCGCAAAACCCTCACCAGTCCAAGCTCCTATTTGAGTAAGAACTCTTGAAGGCGAGCCTATCCTTAAAACACGGCTCATTGTTGATATAACGCTATTTGCAATGCTATATGCTCTATCTACAATATCCCTACCTATGCTGTTAAATCCATTATAGAAGCCAACACCTGAATTGTAACCTATTGCGTTAAGACTACCCCCTATTCGAAAAGCACCTTTAATGTTATCGCTAGTTCTCCAAGCGTAATCATACGCCCCTCGAACTCCATCTTGAAGTCCTGAATACATACCGATACCTGAATTATAGCCTATCGTGTTAAGTGTTTGAGCCATTCTAAATGCACCCTTTACATCATCACTTGTACGCTCACTATCTCGCGCCATACCTTGAGAGCCTTCACGTAGTCCGTCACGCATACCATACCCAGCTTGTGTAACGTTGTATTTAGCATCAAATGCTGATTCAGTCATTGCTCCAGTTGAACTATCAAATGCTGTTTTAGCATTATTTGCACCAGTTTCAACACTATTAACGTATCTATACATTTCATCTTCGGTCATATTTGCAATATTGCTCATTTTTTCGCCATGATTACGTTCCATGTCGGTTATTATAGCGTTTGTATCAGTTCTTAAATCTGCGTAAGCGCCAGTCATATTGCTATGAAGAGTGTTCGCTTGCTCTGTAGCGTTTCTAGTTGTTCGTTCGGTGCTACCAGTTACACGACCTTCAATGTAATCGAAGTCATCAACTACAGCTCCAGCGCCTTCATCTCCTTTGCCAGTAATCCAATTCCACATTTTACCGAAGAATCCAGTAACCGCTTTCCACACCTTGCCAAGACTCTCTGGTATTCCAAGTAATATACCTTTTGCAATGTTCCAAATTAGCTCAAAGCCAGCTTTAGCTAATGATGGTAATGCTTTTAACAATCCAACGACTAGCGCTGCGATTAATTTAAGACCTGTTACTATGATGTGAGGTAGATTGCTCACAATAGCTTTTACTAATGAACCTATAATCTTCGCTGCTGCGCTTAATATATCAGGTAATGCGTCTACAATACCTCTTATTAAGTTGACTATTATTTCAAAGCCTTTATCTAGGATGTCTGGCAACTTGTCTGATATTGTAGATATAAAAGTTGTGATCATATTACTTATTGCAGGTATTATTTTTGGTATTGCTTTTACAAACCCATCCACTAAATTACTTAAAATATTTAATCCAGTATCGATTATTTTTGGTAAGTATTCTTTTATCTTGCTCGTGAAGTTATTGATTGTTTTCTTTGCGTTATCTGTGATTAAATCGATGTTATCGAGTATTCCTTTTGAAAAAGATTCGATTAATTCAGCTCCAGCAAGTATTAGCTCTGGTACAGTGTCTATGATTGTGTTAGTTATTGTATGTGTTATTTTTACAGCTGATTTAACAAGGCTATTCATGTTATCGCTCAAGCCTTTTATCAATGATTTGATGATTTTTACACCGCCCTTTGCTAATTCAGGCAGGTTGGCAGCTATAACATCAGCCAATCCGGATATCATCTTTGTACCAGCACTCATTAAATTTGGTATTCTTGAAGTTATACCATCGACCAATCTTCTAATAATCAGCGGTCCTTTTGTAACCGCTAGCTTAATCATCTCATCTATCTTGCCACCGAATTTTTGATATAAAAATCCCAATCCCACAACAAATGTTGCAAATATCGCTGCCGGTGCTAATATCATCATTGAAGCCTTTGCAAAGCCACCAAGTATCTTTAGCATACCACCAGTAAACGCTTTACCTTTAGATAATCCTGTTTGCATTCCTTTGCCTAAAAAATTAAGTCTCTTTGATGTTAAACCAATCTTTTCGCCTACGTTTTTACTCATCGTTGAGAAATTATAAGACATTTTTTGCGAAAACAACTTCCCTCTTGTTGTGGCTGTAATATATTTTTTGTTTAGCTCTGGAAATTTTTTCATAAATCCGTTAAATTTGCTAGAGGCGTTTTTAAAGCCTGTGGCTGATTTTTCATTAAATTTTTTCATAGATGCTGACATAGAAGTTGACATTTTATCCAAGCTAGCAGGTAATTTTAATATCTTTTTTGAAAATTTAGATATATATGGTGCTGAAAATGCCACCGCAAAACTACTTCCTAATCCAGACAATAAAGGTTTTATAGGCTCTAATTTTTTTGAGATTAAATCAATCTTTTCGGAAGTGCTACCTGCTTTGCCTAGTTCTTCCATAAACTCTTTTAATCCATCAACGCCCTTATTTAAGCTATTGACAAATTTAGTCATATCTTGAACTACACCTCTTAAACTTCCGCCGAAAACTTTATACAGTTGAATTGATACACCTTCGATTGCTGATTTTAATTTTTTAAAATCACCATGTAGGTTATCATTCATTATAGTTGCCATGTCTTTCGCAGCGTCTTTTGTATTACTCATGCGTTTCGTCAATTTGTCAAAATCTTCATCAGTTGTCCTTATGATACTCAACATTCCACCATACGCTTGTTGACCAAATATAGTGGCAGCCGATTGCATTTGTTGTTGTCTTGTAAGTCCTTTAAATGACGACCGCAAATGAACCATTAGCTCGTGTAAACTTCGCAAACTACCATCACTATTATTCATGCTAATACCTAATCGCTCCATTTCTTCTCTTGCGCTTTTGGAAGGCTTTGTTAGATTTGTTAGAGCTCTTCTTAAAGAAGTACCAGCCATTGAGCCTTTAACACCATTATTAGCCATTAATCCTAGAGCCATCGCTGTATCTTCTACGCTATAGCCTAATGTTCCAGCAACATTACCTGCATATTTAAATGATTCTCCCATAGTTGCAACGTTAGTGTTTGTATTTGCGAAACCTACCGCCATAGCATTTGCGAAATCTTCCGCCTCGTCTGCTTTCATTCCCAGTGCAGTCATTGTATCAGTAACAATATCTGATGTTGTTGCCAAATCTTCACCGCCGGCAGCTGCCAAGTTCATAACGCCCGGTAGTCCTTTGAGCATTTTGTCTGTTTTCCAACCAGCCATAGCCATATATTTAAGCGCTTCTGCCGATTGAGTTGCGCTGAATTGAGTTTCTCTTCCCATTTTTTCAGCCAAAGCAGTCAAATCTGCCATTTGCTTTTTATTTGCTTTTGATATGGCTTTTACTTTGCTCATTCCTGCTTCAAAGTCTGCACCAGCCTTTATTGCGTAGCCACTCATAGCCATTCCAGCAATAGCGGAGTATTTACCTATTTTTTTCATTGTGTTGAAGTAGCCTTTTGAAAAGTTATTCACCATTCTATCGGCTTTTTTCATTGTGCTACTAAAGTTGGTATCAACTGCGCTTAATATCGCCTTTACACTATAACTTTCAGCCATTAATACCTCCTTTCTCTCTGTATTCTTTTACTCGTAAAGCTGTTTGATAAAGTCTATTATTAATTTCTCTTTTGTCCGAGCTATTAAGTATCTTTTTGTATTGCTTTTCTTTCTTAAAATGTTTAAGTAAATCTTTAACCTCATACTTATCGCCTTTTTTGTTAGTCGCTTTCGCCATTCTTGTTATTTCAGCGTTTAAATACAGCATTTCGATTTTTTCTAGCTTTTTAACTTCATAAGCCTTGTTTCTTATATCTAGCTCGTAAAAATCCATGCCGTTGATCTCTAAAATGTCTGACATACCAAACTTGGCTATTGCATTAATTAAGACCTCATCATACACCTCTTTGGAGGTTTTTACTTCTTCTCGTTCAGCTCCTCTTCCACCATCTTCGCTTGACCCTTTGTCAGTGATGAGGTTCTCAAGCTCTCCAAAAAATCATTTGTTAAAGCCTCCACATCACCATTTTCTATAAACTCCTCTACGTCTTTAGTAGATGGTTTGTTTTTTAAATGCGAACAACCAGCCTGTATTAAATTGATAAGAACCATAGGATCATATATATGAAGTCTAGTCATAGCTTGATATACACCCATTCCAAAGCCTGTCTGTTTGCTCTGCTGTGTTTCATATCTCTTGTCTAACTCTCTAATAAAGCCAAATCCAAATTTTAATTCATAATCTTTATCGCCAATATTAAGTACCATTTTTCCTCCTAATTAAATAAAAAGAGAGCTTAAATAATTAAGCTCCCGGTGTTATATCCATAAATGTGTATTGTACGAATTTCTCTTGCTCCGCAGTAAGAGTAACTTCACCCTCCTGTGGCTTCCCATCTATTATCATCTCCGTCTCGAGTTCCAAATAATCCTCCACGTTCGCTGGGATTGTCCAAGAGTTTAGATTACCTCTCGCATAAAGCGCTGGATATTTACCACCAACTTTTTTAGTGATGTCAATATCCCAAACTTCAAGTTTTTCGCCTTCAATAACCGCTGTTCTTAACATATTGTTAACTGGGTCATCTGACGCAATCGCATTTATGCTTAAAGTAACCTCAAGTCCGCCGTCTGTCGAAATCGGTCCATCTTTTGTCTGCTCTAAATCAGTATCCCTGCTATATTCCCATTCGTGTTCAGTTTGCAACGCAAGTCTAGCAGCCGATTCGTTTTTCATTTCTGATAGTTTTCTAAACATCAGTATTCTATTTTTACCTTTTTTTGCTTCTAACATATTTATCTCCTCTCAATATACTTATATTCAATGTCCACTACTCCGTGAAATAGTGTATTTACTGTACTGTTATCTTCAAGCACTCTATAGCCTGAAGCTCTTCCGTTAAAGTACCAATTAAATCTATCTGTAGTGTCTATCCGTCTAGCGTGTTCAAGCGCTGTTTCTGAAAGTGTAGATGCGCCAAATCTCTCATCGCTCCATACGTGTATAGTTGCGCTTAATATACCTTTATTTGTGCATTTGGTTACGTCTGCCCTAACAACAAATAAACCCATGTGATAGCATGGATATTTGGCGTTTTTTGGCGGTAATTTATGATACACGTCATGGTTTTTGGATAAATCTATATACAATCTATCGTAAAGTTCTTGGTCTATTGATTTAATCATCTGAATAACCTCCTCATGTCGTTCATAAATTTAACCTTTTGTGCTGTGTAAGATGGTTTAACGAACGGCTCTGCGCTCATATACCTTGTACCAAACTCAACGTACATACTATACTCTGTATGAGGTTGTACAATTCCAGTTAAGCCTGTGTTTTCAATAGTCATAGCTATACTGTTTTTAGTAGTACCAGTTGCGTAACCTTTGGTAAAAGCACCTTCCGTTGTCACTTTCATAAGAGCTTCAAGCTCCGCTGTGTTCATAAGCACGACCTTGCGCACATCTTTAAGACTTCTATTCTTTTTGAGCTTTGATGACAACTCTTTAAGTCCTGTTATTTTTATTGACCTATTTTTTGCCATTGATAAGCTCCTTTAAATAAAATATCTTGCCTCTTCTACTAGCTACAACCGTATATCTACTGCCTTCGTATTCAACATAGCTATAATCGTGGTAAAATGGACTAATTAACCGTATCTTTAACGCCCCCGTATCTAACTCACCGAACACCTCTTTTGTTTCTTTTATCGTTAAATCTCCCACGTTACACGGTACATTAATACGTTTTTTATCCCCATATATTGTCTTGCTTTCTACTGGGTCGTATCTATCATCTGTTTCGTAGACAAATGTAACAAATTTATCTAGCGTCATAAGAACCTCACCTTACCCCTTCGAGCTGTATTTGATAAGCTATCATCTAAATAACTCATATATGGTTTAAAGTCGTCTATACCACCTGTATTGGCATATACTTTGTTTAATCCTTCAATATTTGTTGATTTAACGCCCTCATCGCCTAAACGGTTGAATCTGACAATGCAGATTTCTTTAACTATCCAGCTATGGTTATTATCGAGGTCGTCATTTTTAGATATTGATAAGTACTCTGACACAACAGAATCATAAATATCAAATAATATCTCGTCCGTTAAGTCATTTGTTATATTAAATCGTTTTTTAACCTTCTCTATAATCTCTATTTTTTTATTTTCTGCATTTGTCATCTTCACACCTACTTTTTAACAGCCTTTTTTACAGTCTTTTTAGGCTTTCTAACTTCCTTTTCTTCTCCAACCTTTTCGATTAAAGGCTTGCCCATTTTGTTTTTAGAGCCTAAAAGCTCATCGATTCTTTGTTTGGTTGGAGAGCACCCTTTACGTGGGTACTCTTGCCCAGCCTTATATATGAACTCGTGGTCTTCTAAATCTCTAAAAGCACAAATCACCTTATACATACTATGCTCCGCTTACTGATAATTTAGCGAATGATGTATCTTTAACTATCATGAATGCGATGTCCATAGTTGCCCTTAAAGCTACGAGCTCTTGCTCGAATAGGTTAACTGGTGTTCCATCGTCATTTTGGATTGTTGAAAGTTGAGCGTCTTCTGAAATCTTATAACTAATGTTAAATGGTATACCATAGAACATGTGATTAAAGTCACCTGCAAATAAAGTTCCTTTTTCGAAGTTCTTTGATTTTAGATCAACAACTGGTAGTCCGTCGATTGTGTTAGTTCTCTTATCGTATAGAGCCTCTTTAGTGTCTTTATCTACTGCACCTCTTAAAGCTGTTCTATTTTGGATTTTAGATATAAAAGCATTAGCTTCAACGTCATTTTCGAATAGCTTATCTTGAACAGCAAGCACATTTGCGTAATCAATAGCTCCTGTGATTATTGAGCCTGCGTCTGTACATGATTTGTTCACTGATTGAGCGAATGGGTTTTCATGTCCAAGTATTACCGCTTCGTCAAACTTCTTCTGGAATGCTTCTGCAATCTTTGATTTCATAGCGTTGAAGAAATCTTTTTGTGAGTAGTTTAGATATTCTCTAGAAGCTGGGATAATTACACCTAGCTTTTTAGCTACCATTTCTACCTCAACCCATTTAGCCTTGCTAGTTTGGATTTTTTCGCCTTCGCCTACCCAGTAAGCACCCGGCCCTTCTGCTAAATACATGAATTTTTTAGACTGTTTATCCATCTCTTCATATTTAGCAAGTTTCATAACTGCTGAATTTTCCATTACCTCCTCAAGAATTAACTTGTTTTCAGTAGTTGGAATTTCACCCTCTTTTAAATACATCATCACATTTGTTTCTTTTGCTTTTGCTGGCATTATAGCCTCCTTTACTTAATAATTCTGTGTTTGTTTGCAAGCTCTGACTTACTGCCTATTGATTCGTCTTTATCGATAGTCGTTCTACCGTCTGTGGGCGCTGTCTGTCTTGCATTTTCCTTTACTCTTTCGTTTACAATTCCATCAATTAATTCACTCAAACCCTCTATCGCTTCAAGCGTGCTGTCTTCGTCCTCTCTGATAACGTAAGACAGTATCTTATCGTCAGCTTTTAGTCCTTTTTCAGATAGTACCTTTGTAGCTTTAGAAGTAAGTTCTAGTTTTAAGATTTTAGCCTTGTAATCTGCTAGCTCTTTTTCCTTTTGTTTAAGCTCAAAAGATTTCTTTTCTTCCTTACTCATCTTTGCTTTTTCTTTTTCTAGCTCAAACTCGGCTTTCATCTCTTCTATTTGCTTGTTGAACTTCTTTTGTTCTGAAGCAATACGTCTTTTCATTTCCTTAACTGATATAGTTTCTTCCTTTTTTGAATCCTCATTTGATTCAACATCAATGTCTTGTTCTTCAACTTCAACATTTTTAATTTCTTCTGCCATTTTTAATCTCCTCTCATTTTTAAGTGTTGGTTCACTGCACGCTTGCAAAGTTTATTGTCGTTAGCACGGTTTGGACATAAAAAATAGACCTTATCGGTCTTATAGATAATGAGTCACCTCCTTTATTTAGTTTTTTGCATTAAAAAAGCACCTTTAAGGTGCTATATAAACTTTAATTAACGGCTTTTATCATTTTATCAGCCATTTTTATACATTTTTCTATTGATACATTATTAAAATCATCAAAACCAAAATAATCATAAATAAAACTTCCGATTTCTATTTTGCTCTTTTTTTCATTTATCATTTTTTCTATAGTTTGCGCTGTTGTTTCATATTCATCCTTTGGCGCAATATTTAAAACATTTAGCGGGTCCCATTCATTTAGTATATCTAATACCATATTTACTCTCCATATATTATTTTTATTAATTCATTTAATTTATCATCGAATGTATCTTTTTTATAAGTTGTTACTAATTTACCATCAGTTTGGACAATAGCCACACCCTCTTTAGTTATAAACGCATGTTTTAAGCCATCAGCTTGTTCTAATGCGATTCCATTTTCAACAATCAAATCTACAAAGTCTTGGTCAATTCCGCGTTCTTCCATTCTTCTGTTAGAATATTTTGTTGCCTTGCCCCAGTCTACCTTTGTTCGTGGATGCTCGGTGTATTTACCTAATTTACCAAATTGTGTACCGATCGCTATATTACTAGCTGGTTCACCAATATTATACCCTATTTCGGCAGTTTTATCAACTTCACTATCCAGTAAATCTTGTTCATTTTCCCATGCTTCTCTATCAACAAACGGTACTTCGGTACAGTGACAGTGCGGGTGCATTGGCGAAGCGTTATCACCTGACATCATATCATCCACCCTGTATTTGTTACCGTGTAATCCTGAACACATAGGACATGCGCCACTTTCAGCAACGAATTTATACTCCTCTATGCCGTTTTGAGTGTAGTTGTATTGTGTGACTCTTGTTTGTATAATCGCCCCTTCAGTTACCGCTAACCGCCTAGCTTCATAAGAATTAACATCAAACAACTCTTTAATCCTGTTAACGTGTGTCGTTGGATTCTTGCCTAATAAGACCAGCTCTTGCGCCATTTTCTTTACTTGATGACCGAGTAATGCCTGTCTATCCCATAGCCTATCACTCCATAATTTACCCTTAAATGGTGTGTTTTTTAGTGTTTCAATCTTTGCGTGCATTAGCTTTTCGGTTGGTATTGTTAGCCCCAGTATCCCTGATTGTTCTTTGAACTTCTCTAGTGCGTATTTATTAAGCAAGCTATTTGTGATACCTTCCTCTGCACTAAAGCCACTGATTATTTCAAGGTCAATCATAGCTCTTAAATATTCAAGCCGATTAGTCCTCATTGTAAGGTTATACGCTTTCATGTGAGCGTTTGCCCTCTTGCTAAAGTCTTTATCCTTTACGTACGCTCTCGCTCTATCGTAGTACGCCCTTACGTCCTCTTTGTCTATCGCTCGTCTTAAATCTTTAATGCTAAAGTCTTTGCCGTGTGCGTACCTTCCTAAAAAGGCGTTAATCTCACGTTCTACATTGTTGTTAACTTGTTTATACAAGTTGTGCATTTCCTTTTGTATCAGTACTTCTGATTTGGTTCTATTGTCCGCTTCTTCCTTGAGTCTTCGTTCCCAGTAACTACTCTTCATAATCGTTAGTCCTTAATAGATTACTCACCTTTGCTTGTTCTTCTTCAATTTTCTTTATCTCTTCATCAGAACTCTTTACAAAAGATAACGTTTCAAGCAGTGTCTTTTGTGACAATCTACCACCTGCATTAATAAATACCTCAAGCTCTTTGTCGATGTTTTCCGGTACATTCAGATAAAAGGTTACTTTTAGATCTTGTAAATCACCTATTACCTTACTTAACTTGTTCTCTAAATTAGCAAATAGTAGGTATCGTTTTATGATTCCTTTTTTAAAAGTGCTTATCTTATTAACGATAGCTTGCTTGAGTCCGAATGTCTTCCATTCCATAGCAACACCACTCGCATTGCCAACAAAGTTTTCATCCGTTAAATCAGGGGTAAACGTCATCTTGTGTATGTCGTTTATTAACCTCTTCTTGTGAGCTTCTATGCTTGCCGAGTCATAGTGCTTGTAAAGGTATTTAGCATCTACACTTGTTTGTTTGCCTTCTTCTGTTCTACCACTCTCAAGTATTAAAGCGTTTGCGTCCTTTTGAAGCTCTATCTTGCTTGAATCAATATCACCAAGTATCGCAAGTAACGAATCGTTGGTATCTGTCATGTAGTTAGCTGTATCACTTACAGCGCTATCATAAGCGTCTATAAGGGTTAATATGTCCTCATAATCGCTTTTTCTATATCTATTACGTGAATACTCAATGATTGGCATTTGTCCGAAGTAATGAGGCATTCTATTACCTTCTTTTAAGTCGTCCATATCTAAAGCACAAGGCTCATACTCTATTATGCTGGTGTCTGTATACATAGTAACAGTGGTTAGCTCTTTGTCTTTTATCCTTGTTGTTGGAAATCTTAAAGCACATAGTGGTTTCATCTCCACCGATGTGTCATAAATAACCAGCGTCCAAAACGGATTAGATACAGCGGTTTTGTTTGTATCGTCCGTTGCCCTATATAGTATCTCGTAGGCTCTACCATATTTGCTGAAGTCTGTCATTAAGTCCATATGCAAGACATCAATTTCATTTCTAAAATTAATATCGTTTATGAACTCCTGCGCCTTTTCGTTATTAGAGTCAACCGAAATAGGTATACCAGTTAAATACGCTGTATAAAATGTTGTGATTAGCTTTGCGAAATTGTGCGCTATTCTATAATCCGCTTTATCCTCTGTTAATCTTCTTTTGCCGGTGAGTATGCCTAGATTCTGCCCCATATAGTACTTATTTAATACATCGAGTCGTTTTAGCTGATGTTCTTTAAAGTGAAGTATTATCTTTTTTATTTCGTCTGGTGTAATCTCATCTAGGCTGTTATATCTATAGTGTCTATTTGCTTCTTCGCTTGTAATAATGCCGATTACTCCCTTATCTCCATATCCTAACTCAAACGTCTTTAATCCCATTATAATCTCCTTAATAGTTTACTTGCTTTTTTGTAGTTTTGTTTCTTCATTGCAACTCCCACTTTATCCCTGTACGGCGTCCATCCATATTGGTTGGCATTTATAGTGTGGTCGTTTCTATCTTCTGGCTCGTGCTTGTCCTCTTTCCAAGCGTAAGCGTTTAACTCTTTTATATGTTCCTTACATTCATCTACAATGTAGTGATAAATGTTACCCTCTGCGTTCTCTTGCATCCAACCTAGCTCAATATATATACGGTCAATGTTCTTTAGCTTTGTTGATTTCATAAACTCGTACATACAAGGGTTATTTCTCTTGAACTTCCTAGCTTCTGTTAAAGTGGCTGAATCTGCCGAGTCAATATATACATATCTTGCGAATCCGTATTCTTCTCTACTTCTTTCTAAAAAGTCAAAAAGCCGACTAACAACGTCTGATGGTGCTAGTGGCTTATCTAGGTATTTATTGTTATACACTTCCTCTTTAAGGGTGATAAGTATACCTTCTGTAGTTATCCCTTGCAAGATAAAAGATATGGTATCTAGTGAACTATCAGAGTATGATGTATCCACTCCACAGCTAAATATTTGATACTCATAAGATTTAGCTTGTATTGAAGTTATAACGTGCTTTTTCTTATCAAACGTATTAAATACAAGTCCTGTAGCTTTACCTCGTAGTCCTTCGATTTTGTTTTTCCACAGCTTTGTGCCTTTTGGAACATTAGTGTATATCTGATCTAGCTTCTCATCCGTTAGGTACTTATTGTCTTTAAATGAAAAAAACCAATGCACCCAGTCGGCGTTTGGTTCTTCTACTAACTCATCTAATATTTGTTTTGGTGTGTCTTTTATGTATTTGTCTAGTGGTCTACTTTTGTTTATAAACTCCTTATAGACTTGTAGCGTAGGGTCATCTGGATTGAGTGTACCAAGTATATAATCACACCTCATAAATATTTCTCTTATATACTCCATATCAGAAATGTTTATCTCATCGATATAAAGGCAACCATATTGCCCTCCTAGTACTTTTTTCCATCTTGATACATTATCATAGCCAAGTAGGTAAACGACCTTTTTACCCCTATTTGTGTGGAATATTAGGTGTGGTAATGTGTGCTGTCCTTTACCGCTTCGGTTGTATTCAACCAAATCACCCCATACATCAACGATTCCAGTCTCTTTATTTATGATATTCTTTTCAATTACTCCTAAATCTAAAGCTGATATGATATGTAGTTTTTTATCACTCTCTGCAACTTTAAGCATAAACTTTATGATGCCTATAGTTGTCTTTCCAGCAAAGGTAGTCAAGTTCCCTCCAAGAACTCTACTTTTGCCTTATGTTTTATAAAGTCTTTGTACTTCTCTGACAAAGGTATTGAACTCAAAGGGTTACCTCCTTATTTAATCTCTTCTAGTAAATCATCTAGCTTGCCGGTGTTTACATTAGCGCTTATCTCTGATTTTTCCACTGGCTTATGACCCGTTCTATTCAATATATCACTTGACACTAAATATTTAACGTGTTCACTGTTGCCTTTTAACAACAAGTCTTTAAAAGTCTTTAGTGATATTGATGTTAAATCCTTTAAATACTCTCTTTCAATCTTGAGCCTTTCTTCAAGAAATTCAGGGTTTCTTTTCCATTTTGAGATTGTAGCTTCATTAATAGCAAGTTCTTTTGCGATTTCTCTTTGTGTTTTTGCTGTATAAACCATTAAATGTAGGCATTTCATTTGTTTTGCTGTCATATTTCCCCTCCTTTCTAGTTTTTACATTTTTTGGCTCTATTTTTTATTTTTTCAAATTTGTTTTTTATTTCAATAAATATCCGCACTGTCTTATAAAGAAATACCCTTGTTTTAGTTGTTAGCACTTCTTTTTTTAAAGCCTCTAGTTCTTTATACAATGCTTCTCGTTCACTTCTTATTGTATTCATACTCCACCTTTTCTTTGCGCTCTAAAATATAATGGAATCAGCGACTCTTTTTTTCTTCTATTAAACACCACCCTTGCAGTTACTTTTTCCTCTATGCTTCTTTTATCTGGGAAGTATCTATTTAGCCAATGCTTCGCTGGGGTGTTTTCTTTCCATATTTCCTCTATTACTCTTACTGCTTCATTTGTCATTGTTTTTATCCTAAAACAAAGAGCCACTGCAATAGTACAATGGCTCTTTATATATCTTTCCATAATACTATAATACCACACTTTAAGGTATCATTTAGTATCCAATTTAGCGTAGTAGCTTGACTTTGCCCTTTTGTGTATCTTGAATAAATGTTTTTCGCTATAATATAATACCTTTGATATATCTTCCCATTTGAGCAGTTGCACGTATCTTAAGTTAAGTACCGCTTTTTCTGTGTCGTCTTCTACTCTGTCAATAGCTTTTGCTAATTCTTTTTTAGCCTTGATAAGATCTTCGAGTTCCTCTTTTATCTCCCTACCTATCTCGGCTATCTTCAAGTTTCTTTCCTCTGTGGTGTTTGTAGTAGATGTCTGTACCTTATCGGGGTTTAGAATTGGCGAGCGTAAAGAGGTATTAACTAAATCTTGTATTTGCATTTCTTTTATTTTTATTAACTTGTCTTTCTTAAATACCTCGCTTAACTTCATTTATCCTCTTTCTTTCCGAATATACCGTCATAACTTGCTTTAAGAATCATGATGCTTATTATTACAAATATCAGTATTAATAACCATGCACCGCCATATTTTAATATCTCAAGTACCATCCTACCCCTCCAATAATATTTTCTTTATTTTATCTCTTTTCTCTTCTGCTTCTTCTATTGTTTTAAAGTAGTTGCCGAAAGCGTGCGTATCGCTATCAAATCCGTGTCCATTTTCTGTGTATCTGTTTATTTCACCATCGATGGAAAAGCTATAGTATATATTGTTTATTTCTGCCCTCCATCTCTTTTTGTATTTTTTGTTTAGCTTTTTAACAATCTTTAAAAACCTCTTTTCCTCTTTTAGTTTCAAAATAATAAAGTTGTCGTCGTTTTCCTCCTCACAACCTCTTAAGTATAATCTAGCATCTTCATATTGAGGATAGGAGATACTATACACTTCCAATTCATCATCTTCAAACTCGCTTCTAGGGAGCGCCTTTTCATCTTGATGCGTTATTTGATAAATAACCTGACTATTACTTCTCGCTACTTCTTTTACTTCTAATACTTTATCCATTTATTCCTCCATTTCTTCAAGTTGTGATAATACAGCTTCAAGTAATATTTAATCTTCATTAAATATCTCCCTGTTTTCGTATATGTTACCTATCACTGTACAAGAATCTAAAACTCCTATTAAAGCGCAATCATTACTCATTAGGCACTTTTCAGTTCCACCGTCTATAAACTTGAACTCTGATAAAAAAAATTCCAAACGACTCTTTCTTACTACTGCTTGGTTATTATGTTTATGTTCATTTTCGAAGGTATCTTCAAACTCGATAATATCCCCCTCATATATCTCTTTACCGTTTTTATCTTGTATTCCTGTGTATTGCATTAGGACCATTCTGTCTTTTTGTTCTTTTAAAAAATGTTGTAAATAAAATGGTAAAGCTACCTCAAAAAACGGATACCATTCATCTCGACTATATAATGAGCTTTCATCTTCTAACTTAATCACATCATCAACGCTATAACACATCTTTTTTAACTTTTTATCCCATATTCTATATTTTGGTATCATTTTTCCTCCTCTTTTCTTTTAAAAAGGACTTTAGCCATTGTTCCTACTAAATCAATCAACTTTTTTTGTAGTAGTATGCGTCTTTGACGTTTTGTTCGTATTACAAAATATATCTTTGTCCTCGGCTAAAGCCCTTTAAAGTTGATTGACAATTTATAAATACAACGAATTAACTAACCGTTTTCCTAAAAACCTTAATTTGTACTAGTTTTCGCTGTTTTATAATCTCGTAAATTGGAATACCTCCAGTTAAGATCTCACAATATGTGCTATTAAAGAAATTTTTAAAAACTTTAATCTCACCGTAATTTCCTTTTTTCTTTGCTTTCTTATAATCGAATACCGCTTGTAAGACTATTGCATTCGCTAAATTGTAATATCCTTCTTCGTTTTTCAAAATGGCAAAACCTCCTGTCCTAAATCGCTTAAATCTGTATCGCTATCAATAGAGGTAGAATCTTCACTTTTCGGTTTACTCAAAAACTCCACTTGATTCGCCATCACGTCAGTAGTGTAAATTGTTCTGCCCTCTTTCTCATAACTTCCTGTCTTTATCCAACCATTCACCGCACACTTTGAACCTTTTTTTAAGAATTTAGCGCAGTTCTCTGCTGTCTTTCCCCAAGTAACAACTCTTATAAAATCCGCTTCATCTCTGTTAAATGGTCTTGCGACTGCTATGGTAAAGTCACATACCGCCTTTCCCTCTTGTGTGTATCTAATAGATGGGTCTTTAACTAAATTACCAATTAATATTGTATTATTCATAACTCCTCCTTTTATTCTTCTGGCATTTCGTAAACTTTAGGTTTTAAATAATTAAAAATAAAATTTTTATCGTTGCCTGTATGTTCTGCGTATTTATAAAAAATTTCTTGCACAACTTCCATTGTTCTCTCTTGAGTTCTATAGCCCCCTATATCGGTGAATTCACCACATGTGAAAAATACTCTGACAAAGTGCAAACTAGTATATGGCTTTTTTTCCATAGCTATTATTTCTATAGAGTTATCCAGATTTATTATTTCTGTTTTATCTTGACTTAATACAAGCATCATTCCTCCTAATCAATTTCTAATTCTCCCGACATTAATTCGGGTAATAGAGCGTCTCTTAATTCTATTAAATATCTGTTTTCCAAAGTGTTTAAATACATAATATGTTGTTTCCACGCTTGGAGTATGCTTAAAAGTACGATTGAGATTTCTGAATCACTTTTATTTTCGAATTTAACTTCATTTTTCTTTTTCGAAAATGTCAAATAATCATGCTTTATAAGGTCTAGTCCTGATATTTTTTTGTAAAAATCATTGTTTTTATCAAATTCACTATCAGCCCTTGCTGACTCTTCAAAGACTGAATAAATGCCCATCTCTTTTGCGACCTTTTCATTTATAGTTAACTTTAAACAATTTTTTTGACTTACAACATAATTCAAATCATTTATGATGTCTTTGTACTCCCTATGTGGTGGATTTTCAAATTCAATATCAAGATACATGCTAGGCGCTAATTGCCACTCTCTTTCTTCCAACTCTTTTAGCGTTGCAATTTTTGAAAAACCTTTAATTTCTTTTGGCTCATTTAAAACATCAACTATTTTTTTGATGTTTTCTTCAGAAAAATACTTATATTTTTTCGTATATGTTCTGTTAGCATGGGATTTCCCGCCGTATTGACCTTTTTGTTGTCTTTCTAAAATCTCGCATTCTTCTCGTGCATCAATCAAGATCGTACCACTCGTCTTTTTGTTCTTGTTTAAAATTAAAATTGTAGTTGCCACGGTTGTCGCTTCAAACATTCCATCAGGGCAAGTGATAACTCCCTCAATCAAATTGTGTTCAATTAATGACCTTCGTACCTCAACTTCTTGTTTATTTGAGCTTGTTAATACGCCATTTGGTAGTATAAATACCGCTTTTTCTTCTGCCAGTTCTAAGCCTTGAAGAACAAAGGCAAAATTAGCATTGTTCTTCCGTTTTTTGTCCTTATGATTCGGCTACTGTTTTTCTTTGTTGCTGGATTGCCATATATCACTAGCTTAATCATTTGAAAAACCTCTCGTAATCCTCTTTTGCTTGCTTTTCCCAAGCTGCCTTACTCCTCAGCCATACCTCTTGATTAGTGATTAATTTAGCGTACTCCCTACCCTTTGTGACTCCTCTAATCTTCTTCAACATGTTTTGATAAGTGAAAAATATATCTTTGCACTGCATTCGTCTTATAGATTCTAGGATTATAAGCAGGTCGTATTCTGCTAGGTCATCAATCCACATGGCTATCCCCTCTTTTTCGGTTGGCGTTTTTGCGTACGGATATATAGCTTTTATAAAATCAACCAACCCTAAATAGTTACTGTGATTTAAGTTCATTCAACGCCTCCATTGTCTTACGCCTCCAGTCATCATCGCTTGATTTTTTCTTTTTTGATTTATTAGTTGCTTGAAGCTGGAGCATATCCCATTTGTCCCTTAATTTTCTAGGACTTCTCATGTTTGCAATCCAAAAGTCATCATTCTGCGCCCATCGAAACAGCCACACTATTTGTTCAGGTGTCTTTTTGTCTAATCTGATAAGTTTATCCACATCATGCGCCCATGTTTGTATGTTAGGCAGCTTAGTATCTGGTTTTTTTTCTACCAAGATTTCAACTAGCTGAGTAGCGACTCTAACTTCTGTGGAGTCATCGGCGTATCTTTTACGACGATTATTATTTATATTCTTATCATTCTTATCATTCTTTATTATTCTTGTATGTGTTACTTTGTTGTTACTTTGTTGTTCTTTTGTTGTTACTTTGTTGTTACTTTGTTGTTCTTTTGTTGTTACTTTGTTGTTACTTTGTTGTTCTTTTTCAAAAGTATCACTCTGATATTTCCCCCAATTTACAATAGTTACGATGGTCATTTTGTTGTTACTATTTATGGTAATGTATTGTAATTTTTCTAACGCTTTTAAATACTTGTACCAAGTTGCTTGATTAAGGTTGGTTTCCATAGAACCTTTTAATCTTCCAGTTATAAATTGTCCTTGCTTAACTTCAATTTGATTCAATCCAACTTGTTTTATCTTGTCTTTATGACTAGCTTTCAATAAGCACCATATCCACATTTTTAATAACTTTGGATTTTCGAATATAGGATTTTCAAGTATTTTTCTGTGTAATTTTATCCATCCATCTCTCACCTTAAATACCTCTCATATTCTCTTGTGTCGATTTCGTTCTCTTCGCAGTAATCAAGTAACACATCAATGAAGCTCGCCATTTCTTTTTTATCAAATTTAGAAGTTCCATAATAGCATCTACAAACCATACAATCTTTACCATTTACATCTATCTCGTATAATTCTTCGACAAATCTAAATCCTTTTTTTAGAAGTTCAACAGCTTCTTTGTAAACAATCATTTCTGAATATTTAATCCTTGCCATTTTAATTAGATTTATATAGATGCTCATTTCATCTTTTCGATGACCGTTTATCTTTGTGTCTAGCTTATCTATAAGCGCCCATATATAGCTGTTTTGTCGTAGTGTTCTACTTTTATAAGCCTTATCAATTCTGATTCTAACTTCATCTTTGGTAAGTTCCTTAACTCTTTCAATTTGATACGTTTCTAATTCAACTATTAATACGTTACCTGTTACATTTGCTTGTTTTATAAGTTCCATTTTCTATATACTCTCTGTTCGTCTGTGAAATTAGGATAATGTTTGTCTAGATACTTTTTTATAATCTCGCCATACTCAATCCTTTTATCTCCGTTGTCAAAATCATGATGACATTTGATACAAAGTGTGACGATGTTTTGTTCTATTCCTAATCCTAATTGGCTACGCCTTATATAATGCGCATTAGGATATCCATTTCGCCCACAAATGACGCAACGCCCATTATCCCTTGCGTATACCTTTTCCTTGGTTTTACGGCTTATTTGCGTGTATTTTTTGATACTCATTGATTAAGTCCTCTATCTCTTCATCTGTTCTTGATTTAACTTCAATTAGCTTGCCTAGTGATTTTTTTTCTAAATGTACGATATATAATTTGTCTATCGTCTTATCTGTCATTTCTTCGTACGCTCTCTTGTATAGTGATAGTTGCCAACTCCATTTATCCTCATAGATTTGTAGTGTTGTTTTGTAGTCGATAATACACAAGCTGTTATCTATCATCGCTATAGCGTCAAACGTTCCACAATAGCCTAATTTACTGCTTACTATTTGTTCTTTACTGATAATACTTATATTGTGTTTTTCCTTTAATTTAACCCATTGTGTTAAGCAATTTTGAACATATATATTGTCGTCTTCTGTTATTTCGTTTTCTATCAATTTATGTACTTTAGAGCCGAATCTAGCTTTTTCAGACAATATATAATCAGGAACAGAACTGTAATCACTTGAGAACCTAACCTTTAACACTTCGCTCACGGATGGAGTAATCACCCCATCCACGAGGTAAATGTGTTCATCTGCCAAAAACTCAATCATTATTTATACTTAACTCTTACACTTGATTTAACTTCACTTGTTTTTGAGTATGCTTCGTATAGTTCTGGAACTTCTGCTTTTATTTTTTTGGTATCAAGGCTAACTCTTTCGGTTGGTGCTACATAAGTTATTTTTACGAACTCATTTTCAAAACTCTTTATGCCTTTAGATTCCATTGCTTCTTTCATTGCGTTTTTAAGTTCATCATTGAATAGCTTAACTTGTAACTCCATCTCTGCTATTTGCTTCATTTTCTTTAGCGTTTCCTCGACTAGTAGTATTTGTCCGTTTTCTACCTTTACCATTTCCATTTATTTATCCTCCTTGTTATTTAACATCTCTATGCACTGACTAGCTTGTACCAAGCTCATATCTTTTAGCTCTTTGACTTTGTAATGTTTTTTAATATCTGCTATCTTTGAGCCTTTCTTTAAAGCAAGTTCTTGTATGATGTTGATTTGTGATTCGGTAGCCATTGTTGTTTTTTGTGCTGTCGCTTTCGTTTCACTTGTTTTGTCTTGAGCGTTTGCAAAGTCATCATCTTTGGTGTCGTCTATTGCTAGCAATCCATTTAACGCATACTTCCTCGCATAGCTTGATGAACTTCCTGTAATCTGCGCTTCTGTCATTCCTTTTTTTGTTTCTTCTTCTCTCGCATAAGCTGTTGTTTCAGCAATCTTTGTGTTGTCTTCACCTATAAGCGATACCGTAGCTTTGATATATATTCTGCTACCAACTTCTACAACTTCATCACTCATTGTTAAAGCTACTTTGTATTTATTAAGTAGTGGCTTGAGCGCTTCCACAATGTCCTCACAACTCCTATAGTTGTAATTACCGAATTTGTTAAATTGATTTTTCGGTGCTTTTAGTTCGCTTTGTATTTTACTTAATATCATCTTCATCCTCTTGTTTCTCTAGCTTCCATATTCTTATATCTTTTTCGAGTTCTTTTTCTTTTACGAAAAGTTTTAATTCGCTTAATTCTTCTTTTATTTTTTTAAGGTCATCTATTGAGTGTTGCCATTTCCAGTAATAATCACTTCTTGCATCGTCTGTCTTTTTTAATTCTTGTTTTAGGTCAGCGACCTTTTCAATTAAATCTCTATATTCATCAGTTCCGATTTCTACTTTTCCTATAATTTCATATTTTTTCTTTTCTTCACTCATTTTTTATCTCCTTATTTCTTTTCTATTGTTGTAATCTTATAAGTGTTCTCTTCAACTGCTTCTACTGTGATTTTCTTCTCGCCAAGCAGTAGTAATGTTTTAACCGCTATACCTACTTCTGTCTTTGTTAATTTTCTATTTGTATATTTCATTTTTATTCTCCTTTGACAAATTTTGCCAAAAGTGATACAATAACCTTGTCTAGAGGGATTGTGTCACTTTGTGACCTTTCTTTTTTATTAGCTCATTTACATCATTTTTTGATAACAACTCATCAAAACACTTTTTGCATAGATTTGCTTCATAAATTGTTTGATATATCCCTACCTCTTTTTTGCTTCTATCTCTTATGATTAAGTCAATGTCCGTCGTTTCTTTGTGGCATTTCAAACATATTCTATTCATTTCTCACCTCCAACGCTGAATCAAATTCATGAGTGTCTAAAGCCACGTTCTTCAATATTTTCATAGCTACAAGTTCTTGTTTTTCTTTTTATCGTCTCTTTTACTTCTTCTTCTTTCGCTTTCTTCTCTTTTTCTTGTTTTTCCTCCATCTCTGGATTGTGTATTGAGTTAAATTCGTTAGTATCTAACGCAACATTTTTCAATTCTAAAAGCTGTTTAATTTCTTTGAGTACTACCCTTATAGATATAAGCTCTTTTAATATCTCTTTCATTGTTCCTCCTTTGGTTCTTCAGTTACAATTAGAAGTATTATGCAAAAAGTTAATATTAATGGCAGTGTCATTATTAAACCTGTATGACTCATCCAATTTAACCCATATATGAGTGGCTCAAAAACGTAAGTGTTAATTAAATCAATCATATTAATTAAATCAATCATATCTCGTACCTATTTATAAACCTTTCCAATTCATCTTTTTTTATAATAGTTCTCCTTCCTATCTTTGATATTTTCAGCCCCTCCTTTCGCCAATTTTCAAATGCTACTCTTCCCAGATTAAACATTTCTTGTACTTCTTTTTTTAAGTAGTAGTCCTTTTTAAATTCCATCCATCCTCCTTGTTAACTTTTTGTTTACTTTAAGTATCGTAATGTTTTAAAAAAAAATATCTTCTATTTTTGAATTGTATATTTTGCATAGTCTTATTTTCACTTCATCTCTAGGAATTCTCTTGCCTTGTTCATAAAAAACAATAGATGAATAGGATACTTTCGCCTTTTTTGCAACTTCTTTTAACGTCATATTATTTTTTAGTCTTAACTCTCTTAACTTCTGTCCTATTTTCTTTCTTTTCATTTTTCCTCCTTTCGTTTTCTTTTTATGTTACTTTAAGTATACAAGATGAAAAATAATTTGTCAATACTTTTAGTAACATTTTTTTAAAAAATTTTTTTACTTGCTTTTTTATGTTACTTTTAGTAATATATTAAACAAGAAAGGACTATTTAATGATTGAATTTAAAGATAGATTAAAAGAGATCCGAATAAAAAACGGATTAACACAAACTGACCTAGCTAAAACTTGTAATGTTACAAGAGGGATAATAAGCCACTATGAATCTGGCACTAGAAAACCATCATTTGAAATGTTAGAGCTTATAGCAGACGTTTTTAATGTTGATATGGATTATTTATTAGGAAAAAGCAATATAGAAAACGCTCATATTAATGATAGAAGTAATCAAATAGACTTAATAAAAATACCTCTGTATGAAGATATAGCGTGCGGAGAATTTGCATTACTTGATGAAGATATAATTGATATGATTACTTTGCCATCTACTATATTAAACAAGAATAAAGAGTACTTCGCAAATTACGCAAAAGGCGATTCAATGATTGATAGAGGAATTAAAGAGGGTGATTTGCTATTTTTTGAGAAAACTAACACTCTCGAAAATGGACAAGTCGGAGCTTTTTGTTATGAAGATGAGGCTACTTGTAAGGTGTATAGAAGTACTAGCAACGGAATTGTATTAATGCCAGCCAATGATAAATATGAGCCTATTTTTGTAACAAATAACAATTTTCGAGTTATTGGTAAGTTAGTATATAAGTTGAGTAAGGAAAATTAAGGAGCTTATGAATGGAATTTTTAGCGGTTATATTAATAGTAGTAATTATAGTATTTTTTCTAAAAAACAAAAAATTAAAAGAGAGCAACGCTAATTTAAACACTTTAATTGAAGAAGTTGGAATAAATGATGTAGTTGAAGCACAAGAAAAGATAAAAACTATAGAAAATCAAATGTCAGAAATACAATCTAATATAGATAAGACTAGGGCTGATTTATCTGTTGAAAGTGATAAATTAGAAAAAACAAACAAAAAATTAAAAACAGCTACAAATAAATTAATTAAGTCAAAAGAGATTTACGAGGCTATGCAATATTCTTTAGACAATTATTTGAATTTTAATCCAAATGAAAAAGAAATGAAAATATTACCTAGTTATAAGGAAGAACTGGATTTATTCGCCCCTACTGTATCGCTACACTTAAACCACATGAATATAAAAGATTTAAGAAAAGCGTTCAGAAAAAACGATAAAGATATAACTACTATACTAGAAAGTTATTCATCTAGGTATACTACTAAATCGAATAAAGCGATATATAGCCTAATGGTTGTATCACTTCGTGCAGAACTTCAAAACATATTATCTACTTTAAAATATGAACAATTAGATTCAGCTATTGAAAAAGTAAAAGAAATGTCTAGCAAATACTTAACAATCGCAGCTGAAGGAAATAAAAGCATATCTGGAACACTAACTAAATTTATCGGAGAAGTTGAATATTTATTTATAAACGCTGTTAAAATAGAATATAACTATCACGTAAAAAAAGAAAAAGAACGACAAGAAAAAATGGAAGCTAGAGAACAATTAAAACAAGAAAAACGAGAAAGAGAAGCGTTAAAAAAAGAACAACAAAGAGTAGAAGCGGAAGAGAAAAAGTATCAAGAGCAATTACAAAAGTTACAAGAACAATCTTTAAACGCAACAGATGAAGAAAAAAACGCCCTCAATGCTAGAATTAAGGAACTAGAAGCACAATTAAATAATGTTGTGCTTAAAAAAGAAGAGATAGCAAACTTACAACATGGTAAAGCTGGAACAGTGTATATAATAAGTAATCTAGGCGCATTTGGTGAAAAAGTATTTAAAATTGGTATGACGAGAAGATTAGAGCCAATGGATAGAATAAATGAGCTTGGTAGCGCCAGTATACCTTTTAAATATGATGTTCACGCATTTATATTCTCTGATGATGCTGTAGCGCTAGAAAGCAAACTGCATAACGCATTGACTGAAAATAGATTAAATAAAGTAAATATGAGAAAAGAGTTCTTTGTATCTACTATTGATGAATTAGAAAAATTGGTAAATGATATTGAACCAACTGCAGAATTTAATAGAGAGATGGTCGCAGAAGATTATAAGCAATCAATCTCAAGTGACACAAATTACTCTGATGATTATTCTGACAAATATATAGATGATGAGGATGACGAAGAATAACAATATTAAAATAAGCCCCTTATGTGAGAGTTAGGGACTTATAAACAAAGATAGGACTACTACTAAATAGGCTACCTCTACGCCTATTATACCACAATAGGAGGTATAATGAAAATAACTAAATATAAGAAAAAGGACAACAAGACTTACTATAAATTTACTATATCTTTAAAACAAGCAGACGGAACAAGAGTTGTAACATCAAGGCGGGGATTTTCAACAAAAACAGATGCAGAAGTTGAGTATGTAAAGCTAAAGAATAAAGAAACTGATATGATTACCGCTAATTTCAAATTTAAAGAAGTATATAGTATGTGGCTTAACAATTATAAACTAACCGTAAGAGAGTCTACACTATCAAAGACAATGGGATTGTTTGACAATCACATACTCCCCTCTTTAGGTGATAAATATATAAAAAAAATATCACTTAATACATTGCAAGACTGCGTTAATCAGTGGTATACCTCTACAAAAAATTATAAGAAATTAAAATGCTATACATCTAAAGTATTTGACTACGCTTTAAAGCATGGATACATTGCTAAAAACAACGTTAAATTAGTCACGCTACCAAAACCAAAGGTAGAAAAAAAGAAACTTAATTATTTAAACAAAGAGGAATTAAATATATTTTTAAAAACCGCTAAAGAGGTTCTCGATTTAGAATGGTACGCATTTATGAGGTTACTTGCATTCAGCGGAATAAGGCGAGGTGAAGCATTAGCGCTTACTTGGAATGATATTAATTTTAAAACCTCTACCCTAACTATCAATAAAACGCTCTCTAATGGCTTAAATGGGGGTATAATGATTAATCCCACTAAAACTATCAAGGGAAACAGAAATATTGTTTTAGATAGAATTACGCTAGATATTCTTAAAGATTGGAGAAAAGAACAATCCAAAAATAATTTTAACCCTATTATCTTTACTAATACAAAAAATACGTACACTTGCTTTTCAAAGCCTAATAAAAAAGTAAAATTGGTATGTAAGAAAGCTAGAATCAAAAGGATAACCACTCACGGACTCCGACACACACATTGCTCTATCCTTTTTGAAGCTGGAGCGAATATTGGAGAAGTACAAAAAAGACTCGGACATAATGATGTACATACTACAATGAATATTTACAATCACGTATCAGAACAAAGAGATAAAGAGGTGTTGGATAAGTTAACTGAATATATCGCATTTTAGCACTGTAACAGGTGCTTTTTTCAACTACAAAATAACTACATTTTGATAAAAAAGTGTAGTTAACTACAAAATAACTACCCGCTACCAACACGAAAATACCACTAACAACACTTTAGACAAATAAAATAAGTGTTGAAATATGAACGAAAATACCCTAACATACATTTAACAACACTTATCAACATATAAATATGGCGGAGCGTAGAGGATTCGAACCCCTGACACTCAGATCCGAAGTCTGATGCTCTATCCAGCTGAGCTAACGCTCCGTCTATAAATATAAATATACTAAAGTTTACTATAAAAATCAAATTTATGGTAGTATATTGATGAGGTAAAAATGAAATATGATTTGATACTACTGGATCTAGATGGAACAATTCTAGATTATAAAACATCTGAATTAAAGACATTGCAACTGCTATTTAAAGAGTTGCATATCGAATTTAAAGACGAATACTATAAAAAGTATGTTGAGATTAATGAAAATTATTGGAAGCGCTTAGAAAACGGCGAAATAGAAAAAGCTTATTTAACAAAAAACCGATTTAAAGATTTTTTTCATTCAATCGGTATAAAAAATGACACCGATGAAAACGCTATCTATCTAAAGCATTTATCTCTTTGTGATGATACTATTGAAGGAGCGATTGAACTGGTACGCTCCATATCAAGTAAAGTTAAGCTTATCGCAGCAACAAACGGCATACAATACGTACAACATTCGAGACTAAAAACAACAGGATTTGATAAATACTTTGATGAAGTCATAACTTCCGAAGAAGTAGGATACGAAAAACCCAGAAAAGAATTCTTTGACTTTTGCCTATCGAAATATCCTGATGTTAAAAAAGATAGAATACTCATGGTTGGAGATTCTATAAATGCAGATATTCTAGGTGCTATAAATTATAAAATAGACTCCTGTTGGTTTAATCCTAGTGGAAAAACAACCAAACACAAGCCTACCTTTACAATAACAGAATTAAGCGAATTAATGGATATTATATTATTGTAGATATGGTGCTACCATTCGCCGATTTTTCTACAATAATTTTTTTGTCTATCCTATTTCTGAGTTCTCTCACATGAGATATTATACCAATTAACATATCATTTTGGCTCAAATCACTAAGAATATGTATTGCTTTATCTAATGACTCCTCATCAAGGGTGCCAAAGCCTTCATCGATAAACATCGTATCAATTCGGATTCCACCGGAATACTCTTTTATCACATCGCTTAGCCCAAGCGCAAGGGACAACGCCGCTTTAAATGATTCTCCCCCTGATAGTGTCTTTACATCTCTAATTGCGTTTGTATAATTGTCGATTACATCTAAGTCAAGACCGATTTGTTTTGCCCCCTTATACCCGTTCACTTTTCTTAAAAGTTCATATCTTGAATCCGTCATAGAAAAGAACCTCTTATTGGCTCTATCAATGATGTCGTCAAAATATATTTGCTGTACATATCGCTCTATACTAAGTCTATCTTTACCTACTAATTGACCACTCATAACACGGCTCAAATCATCATAAATAGAGTACGTAGACTCTAATTTAGAAAACTCAACCGATAGTTCCCTTAGTCTCTTTAACACATTCTCGTTTTGGTTTAATACCAAGTGGTTATTATCCATTGTGTGTTTTACTTTTTCTATCCTTCTGCTAACAACATCAACGGTACTTTTTATTTTTTCTATATCTGCTTTTTTCTTTCCCTTAGTTTTATCCGATAAAATGTTATAGCGAGCAATGATCCTTAGTTTCGATTCGTTATAATCACTCAAATCCTTATTGAGAACATCGTATTCTTCTTTCGTTATAATATAATTCACGTAATCATCGTCTAAGTCATACTCTTTCTTTCGCCTTTTCAATTCCTTTTTGAGATTTTTAAGAGTATTTTTAACAGTATGAACACTGCTTTCAATTGTTATGATTTTATTATTTATAAGCGTTTTTTCTTCAAAAATTACTTCTTTTAGCTCTTTCATTTCCGTGTATTTTATATTAATGTTTTCAATTCTATTTGATAATTCAACAATATTCTTTTCTATTTCTTCTATAGAAGCGTTAGACGATTTGTTTGTAAGAACTTTTATCTGTTCATCAAACCCCTTCACTATTTCTTCAGTTTTGATTATTCTTTTCTCGCATTCAAGTTTTTTATCCTTGATACCTTCTATTAAATCGGAAACTTCTGCTATTGTCTTTTCCTTTTCATTTTGAAGAATAAGTAAATGATCAAACTCCTCCTGTTGTGCTAAATAATCTGCTTTTGCAGCAGAAACATCATCAAATGTTAGCTCTGACGTAAGGCTTTTTATAAGTGCCTTTGTCACTTCTATGTCTTTAAGCGTTGACTTCAACTCATTTTCACATTGATATACTTCTTTCTGTTTATTATCATAAATATCTTTCGCATTACTGAGGTCGTTCTCAGAAAATTCAGTCCCCTGATCGACATATGGTTTGGGATGATTTTTAGAACCACAAACTGGACAAGGCTCCCCTTCTACAAGTGACTCTGATAGCGCATATGCAGAGGATCTTAAAAAAGACTTAAGGGACTTGCTATATTCTTTTTTACTTTTTTCAAGCAGAGCTTTTAGTGATAATAGCTTATCTCTTAATATGGACTCAGTTGCTAACAAGTCCTTATAGCGACCCTCTTGTTCTCCTATTTGATTTGTAATTTTTTCATCCGATTCTAATCTCAAAATAATTTCTTTTAAACTGTTGTCTTTTTCACGCAAATCTATTTCGGAAATCAAATGGTCTTTAAGATTTGCTAACTTCTCTTGATACTCTTTTAAACTTCGTTCAAGAACACTAAACATCTCTTTTTCTTCAGATAGTAACTCTATCTTATCAAGGCGTTCCTTTTCTTTTATAGATAGTTCATCTAAAGCATTCTTCCTTTCTTCTAGTTCTCTTCGTTTGATAGAAAAATCCGTTATATTTTCTCTTTCTTTATCTATAATTACAAAATCTTTGCTAACGCTTGTTAACTCTCTGGTCTTTTTTGCTAATTCATCCTGATTTTTATCCAACTCTATGTATAGATCATTTAGAACATGTTCATGCTCTTTAATGTCTAAAGCCACCTGATGACATTGGTTAGAACGATCACTTTTTATTAAGCTATCGCTAAGTTCTTTATAGTACTGCTCTTTTCGTTTCATTTTTTTCAGTTCATCGTTTACTATTTCAAACTCATTGATATCGGCGTTAATTCTTTCAGATAAAACCAAGTCCTTTGACATCTTATTTTTTTGAGCATCAAAAAACGTATACCGCTCATCTAACTGTTCTTTTATATTCACTAGATAATTATTATACTCCTCAATTCGTTTCATGTTTTCGATAATACTTAGATCATCTGAGTGTATAAAAGAACCATCTCGTTTCCTTGAAATATTTATTATTTCATCAATCTTTTGTTTTTTATTATTATACTGTGTATATAAATTTTTCTTCTTTTCTTTAAGACTATTTTCCAAGTTTTCATAAACCTTGGTATTAAAAATTTTTCGAAATATTTTGCTTCTTGTATCCGTAGGCGCATGTATGAGTTTTATAAAATCTCCTTGTGCTAGCATAGCTATCTGCTTATACTGATCATAATTAATTCCTAGAATCTCTTCTATTGTTTTATCCACTTCTTTTGTAGCGCTTGAAATCAATTCTCCTTCTTTATAAAGGTATACCTCTGATGCTCTTTCTGTATAGCCTTCCCCCTTCTTTTTCGCTCTTCTTTGTCTAGGAATTCTGATCACCTTATACTCTGTCTCTCGATACTCAAAAATGAGTTCAACAACAGTTTCTTTACCGTCACTTGCAAAGTCACTTCTGAGCATATCTACACCTTTTATATCACCACTTGTCTTAGAAAATAAGGCATAGGTTATGGCATCAAAAATAGTGGTCTTTCCAGAACCAGTATCTCCCGATATCAATACTATGTTATTGCGACCAAATTTGCTGAAATCGATATTTACATCGCTTGCAAATGGTCCAAATGCACTAATTCTTAAATGCAGTGGTCTCACGTTATATCTCCCAATTCTTTTTTTAATACCTCTAGATTCTTTTTTTCGATTGCATGGCCTTTTTGCATTCTGTAAAACACTTGTAATAATTCAAGCGGATTCTTTTCTCGCCTAGAACGTTCTGCTTTTACCTCTTCTGTTTCAAGTATCTTATACTCAAGTTTCATTATGTTGGGATACATCTTTCTAAGTTTCGAAAATACATCTATGCCTTTATACTTATCCGTAAGAATAATTTTATAATAATCTTCTGTTTTTTCCCCGCGCAAAACTTCTTCCAACATTCCCTCTAAAACCACCATATCTCGTTTAGGCTTAAGATAAATATTTCTTTTGTTCATAGTAGTCGTATCTAGTATAATCATTCTCTTATTATCCCTGTTTTCAGAAAACGAATACTTTAAAATAGAACCAGAATAACATATCTTCTCCGCTCCAACACACTGAGGTCTGTGTAGATGCCCAAGCGCTGTATAGTCAAATTTAATAAAAACGCCTGCATCAATGTTATCGAGTGTTCCAACTTGAAAAATTTCAGAATCGCTAATAGCCGCTTCACCGGAAGAAGTGACAAATTGGTGAGCGATTAATATATTCTTCTTGCTTTTATCTAACACTTCTCGATCGACAATTTTTCTGACGGCTTCATCATAACTAGAAATATCGTCATCAAAAAACTTTCTGACATCAGCGGGTTTTACAAAAGGCAACATATAAAACCTAACATCACCTACTTCAACAAAGTCAATAGCACCTTTATATTTCGTTATTATATGTACATGATGTTTGCTCAGTATATCACTAGCGAAAGAAAGCCTATCTGAATTATCATGATTCCCAGATATAATAAAGACAAGCACTTTGCGTTTAATAAGTTCATTGATAAAGAAATCAAATAGATTGACGGCATCGATAGAAGGGATGCTTTTATCGTAAATGTCTCCGGCTACAATAAGTGCTTCTACATCATTTAATGCTATTTCTTTCAGAATCTCATCAATTATATGTTTTTGATCATCGATTAAAGAAAATCCATTGATACTTTTACCAAAATGTAAATCCGCAATATGAGCTACAATCATAAAATCTCCCCCTAACAATTATAACAAAAAAAGTAGCAATCTACTCTTTTACATCATATATTTTATAATCTGATTTTGTAACATTAGAACTTGTGATGACCTCTTTACACAGAATGCTATCTGCCCACGGAAACATCTGTATTAGATAATCAGTTATTTCATTTAAGCGATCTCCTGTAAAAGAAGTTTCTTCTACAACAACCCCCATTTCAAAGAAACGAAACCTCAGCATATCATTAGCATCATATATTATATTACACTCAACATCTTCCTTATATCTATCGTTACAAAAATCGGATAAATAGAAGGATTCAAATCTTACAAAAACATGTTCTAAATCGTTATCAGCCTCAGATAACACTTCCATAAAGGGTTCAAATTTATCATTTAACGTTTCCGCTAAATCATCTGTGTTGATTACACTAATTAGCGAAAGCTCACTCATTTCACTTAACATATCCCAAAGAGCATCTAAGTTATTTCCATAGTAATCATCAAAATTCAACTTTTCCGATAAAAAATTATGCAAGTGAGCATAGCTATCTATTCTAGACCCATCAATTATCAATCGTTTCATTATTCTTCTCCATATAGCTTTTCAAAAGATTTATAGTGGTCATTCGTGTAAAAAATAAGTCCATCGTTTGAAAAAACAATGCGTTTAGCATTTCGCTTACCGCCCTTATAATCTATATCACATTCGTAATACTTTCTTCCCTTTTTCATAGGAAGTAGCTTTTCTCTGTTGCCGAATTTATCCCCGCCTATACAATAACCTTCCATAACATCAGATAATTTGTTTTTGCTTGGATTCCACCCATTTTTCTTAGCTTCTTTCTTCGTGATAAAATTTGTTGGTAGTTTCTTATATATAATGAGATACTCTGCAACATCTTCTTTTGAGTAATATTTACCATTTTTCTTTATCGTCGTTGCTTTTTCTTTAGAATCTGTATTTTCTTCTTTAGAATCTGCACTTTCTTCTTTAGTATTTATAGTATTTTCTTTTACAGTAGCATCTTCTTTATTGAATATGGTTACAATAGAAAAAAGAAGCACTAGAACAATAAATACAACAAAATATTTTTTCATTTTAAATCACCCTACAACCTACACACCTATTTACAAGACTCTTCTATCACGCCATTCATCGCAGTTTCAACTTCAAGAGTCATTTCCTTAACGCTATCTCCACCGATTTCAATTAGGTTATCTCTTACTGATAGAACGCCTGCATACACTTCACCATTTTCTTCTCTCACAATAAGTTTACATGGTAAAAAGTAACTAAACTTCGTATTGTTATCGATTACTCCTTGCGCAAGTTCTGGCCTACAAACTTCCATCATATAAGCTCTTTTCTCTATTGGAAAGCCTTTCTTCTCAAGCGTATCATGAAATGATAATTCGATTAAAACACCAAATCCTATGTCTTTTAATCCCTTTTTAATCTTATCAATTGTAATTTCCATTGAGTTAACACTTTTATATTCATTAATTTTCATAACTTCCTCCAAAGCATATATTCCCTATCTAAAGATTGATAAACAAAAAAAGCCATCCACTGGCTTTACAAACTGACAAATAAATGGTCTGGCGCGACCGAAGGGAGTCGAACCCCTGACCTACAGCTTAGGAGGCTGTCGCTCTATCCGGCTGAGCTACGATCGCTTATGGGGCGGCTAATGGGA
>PDWI01001135.1_pt1 | contig 43074 bp, 41 predicted proteins | sample 1430891 | NCBI WGS metagenome assembly PDWI01 (sample SAMN01162508, study PRJNA174530) | Oral metagenome, whole genome shotgun sequencing project. | biome: Marine environment; feature: Marine mammal; material: Swab sample of the gingival sulcus; isolation source: swab sample of gingival sulcus... | reverse complement strand
CGCGCCCATCGCTCCCTTGCCGTCCCCGCGCACCGCGCTGCACCGCACGCGGGCCTTCAAGCGACGTCAGCGCAAGGGAAAGAGCCCACCGAACGCGCCGCCCGGCAAGCCCGGTCACCCGCCGACCAAGTGGGCGAGCCCGATACCCACACCGAGCAACACCATCTGACAGCTGGCGATGCCCCCTGCCCGGAAACGACTCCGGCAGGGGGCATCGTCATGCGCTGAGCGATCGACACGACGGATCAGTAGTACCCCCCGCTGCTAGAAGCCATCTCGGTCGCTGGCAAGGGCATAGACCACAGAAACACCCAGCCAGAATCGCTCTGACCAGGAGTTTCGTGAACCTGGGGGCAGTTCTTTTGTGAACTACTCGTAGTGCGCAAGGGGGGATTTGAACCCCCACGTCCTTGCGGACACTGGAACCTGAATCCAGCGCGTCTGCCGTTCCGCCACTTGCGCGTGCGCAAAGACCAAGTGTGCCGCGCCGGGCGGCGGAGAGCAAACGCGACCGTATGCCGCCACCCCACGCCGACCCCGGAGCGAGACAGCTGTGAGCAGGCCACCACACCGGCAGGCCGGTCACGGTTCAGTGGCGTCACGACCGCCGCGAATCCGCCTGTGCCCGCCTGCTAGCTCTGGCGGATACGATGAGCCCACGCCCCGCATGACCCCCGGGCGAGTTGTGGCGTGCCCGGCACGGCGTCGGGCGACGGAGCAAGGCGAGGCCGACCAGAGCGGAAGGAGGGGCAGATGGGGATCTTCGACAAGGTCGAACGTGGGCTCGAGCGCACCGTCAACGGCGCGTTCGCCAAGGCCTTCCGTAGCGAGGTGGAGCCCATCGAGATCGCCGGCGCCATCCGCCGCACGATGGACGAAAAGGCCACCCCACTCGGCGCCGGCCGCGTCATGGTGCCCAACCGCTACACGATCGAGCTCTCCAACAGAGACTTCGTGCGCTTCGATGAATACAGCGCCGCCATCAGCGAAGACCTGAAAGCCGCCGCCCTAGAGCACGTCGAGAGCCAGCGCTACACCCCCGGCGGCCCGATCGAGGTGCGATTCCTCGAGGGTGACGACCTCAAGGACGGGATCTTCCGGATCCGGTCGGCCGCCTCCAAGACATCCGAGCCCGGGTATGCCGATGTCGCGGGTCCGCCGGGCACCCACCCATATCAACGCCCAGCGGCTCACGCGGACCACCGACCGTCGGAAAGCTCGGGGATAGCACCACAGCAGCCGACCCACCAACCCGCTGCGGCCCACCCGGGCCCGACCCATGAGCCGCCGATAAACCACGATCCGTCGAAACGACCGTGGCTCGACATCGGCGGCGAGCGTTACCCCCTGCTCGGCAGCCTCACCGTCATCGGGCGCGATGCCAGCGCCGACGTGATCATCGAGGATGCCGGAATCTCGCGGCGGCACAGCGAGATCCGGATCACCGTCGATGGCCCACGGCTCGCCTGCAGCATCCGAGACCTCGCCTCCACCAACGGCACTTTCGTCAACGACGAGCGGGTCAGCAGCTCCCGCCTCGAAGACGGCGACAGCATCCGGTTGGGTCAGTCGGTCCTCGTCTTCCGGGCCGGCAAGCGGTGACCGGAACCCGTGATCTGACATGAGTGAGCTCACCCTCACCCTGCTGCGGTTGGGGTTGCTCGCCCTGCTCTGGGCCTTCGTCTTCAGCGTCGTGGCCGTGCTGCGCACCGACCTCTTCGGCACCCGAGTCTCGCGACGCCACGGCGGGCGGCGCGCGAGAACCGGGACCCCGACGCCTGGAGTCGCTGATCCCGGCAATCCCCGTCACCCGACCCTGCGAGGCCGCGCTGCTCGCGGCATACCCCGCGCCTTGGTCGTCATTGAGGGCCGGCTGGCCGGCACGACGATACCGCTGGGCAGTCAGGGTGTGCTCATCGGGCGTGACCCCGAGTGCGCGCTCGTGCTCGACGACGACTTCGCGTCAGGCAAGCATGCGCGGATCTTCCCCGGCGAGCAGGGCTGGTTGGTTGAAGATCTCCGCTCCACGAACGGCACCCTGCTCGGCACGATCCGGCTCACCACCCCGCTGCCCATCGGCATCGGCTCACAGCTGCGCATCGGGCGCACCGTCCTGGAGCTTCAAGGCTAATGAGTATCGCCTTCCGCTACGCTGCCCGGTCCGATGTCGGCCTCGGCCCGAAAGGACGCAACGAGGACGCCGGGTATGCCGGGCCGCACCTGCTCGTGCTCGCCGACGGCATGGGCGGTCACGCCGCCGGTGACGTCGCCAGCTCGATGATCGTCGGGGCGTTAGCCCCCCTCGACACCGAAGGCACCTCGGGGGAGCAGGCATTGCGGGTGCTCGGTAGGGAACTGCTCTCGGCCAACACCGCCTTGCGGGCCGCCATGGACGACGACGAGAACCTCGAAGGCATGGGCTCGACGACCATTGCCATGCTGCGGGCCGGGAACAAGCTGGCGATGGCCCACATCGGCGATTCGCGCGCCTATCTGCTCCGCGACCAGGTCTTGAACCAGATCACCCGGGACCACTCCTTCGTGCAACATCTCCTTGACGAAGAGCGAATCACCGAAGACGAGGCCCTGCACCATCCGCAACGGTCTCTGGTCACCCGGGTCATGACCGGCAACCCGGACGACGAGCCCGACTTGTCGATCCGTGAGCTTCGGGTCGGCGACCGCTACCTGCTCTGCTCCGACGGGCTCACCGACTTCGTCAGCGCCGAAGTCGTCGGCGAGATCCTCTCCGACAGCGAAACGCCCGAAGAAGCCGCCGAGCAATGCGTCGAGGTGGCCCTGCGGGCCCACACCCGCGACAACGTCACCGTCGTCGTCGCCGACGTCGTCGACACCGCAGCAGCAGCCGACGCCGCTGGTGTGCCCGACCTGCCCACCGCGCCGGAGATCGTCGGTGCCGCCGCTGTCCGGCGAGCGACGACCGTGCCGACGGAGAAGAAGACCAGCCCCGCGGAGAAGGCCGCCGCCCTGTCCCGGGAAGCCACCGGCACACCAGTCGAAGAGCCAGCGCTCGCCGAAGAGGGCCACGGCCCACGGGTCGTCTGGCTGCGCCGCGTCGGCCTGGTCGCCGCACTCCTGCTCATGCTCATCGGCGGTGGGTTCGCCGGCTACCAGTGGACCCAGAACCAGGTCTTCATCGCTGCTGCCGGTGATCACGTCGCCATCTATCAAGGGATCGACCAGCAGCTCGGTCCAGTGACACTGTCGACGTTGCTCGAAGACACTGACGTGCTCGTCACCGATCTGCCCGACCACTACCAGGAATCGATCCGTGACGCGATCCAGGTCGGCAGCCTCGACGAAGCCCGAGAGCGGATCGAAACCCTGCGCGACGCCGCCGAGCGGTGCCGGGAATCCATCGCGGCCGGCAAGTCGTGCGGTGCGAACGATCCGACCGGCCCGGCGAGCACCGGCACAGCCACAACCACGACCACCGGCCCGACGCCACTGCCGACGTCCGTCATCACCGTGACGATCGCCGGCCCGGACGGAGAACCTAGGTTCGTCTCCCGCACCGTGATCGGCGGCTCCGTCGTCACCCCGACTGCAGGTCAACCATGACGACGACCGTGGAGACGATCGCCGTCGGCAACCGGCGCAACGTCGAGCTCGCCCTGCTCGTGTTCGCGGTCGGCATCACCCTGCTCGCCTGGATCAATGTCGACCTTGGCAACCGGGACACGTTCCCAGCATCGTTGAGCACCGTCGGCGGCGGGCTGCTCGCGCTCGTGCTCGCCATGCACCTGTTGTTGCGTTGGCGCGCACCGTATGCCGATCCGCTGCTGCTGCCGATCGCGACGTTGCTCAACGGCTTGGGTCTGGTCATGATCCATCGCATCGACCTGGCCGCAGGGCGAGAAGGCCTCGACGGCCACGCGGTGCGCCAGCTGATGTGGACCACCTTGTCCATCGCTGCCGCAGGCGTGCTGCTGTCGTGGGTGCGCGACCACCGCAAGCTGCGCCGCTATACCTACACGGCGATGGCGGGCGGCATCCTGCTGCTGTTGCTTCCCTTGACGCCGGGGCTGGGCACCGAGAAGTTCGGGTCTCGGATCTGGATCAACCTCGGGTCGTTGTCGTTCCAACCCGGCGAGATCGCCAAGATCGTGCTCACCGTGTTCTTCGCCGGCTATCTCGTCCAGACCCGCGATGTGCTCTCGACCCCGTTCCTGGGTGGGCGCAGGATGCTCGGCTCGTTCCTGCCGAGAGCGCGACACCTGAGCCCGATCCTGCTCGCCTGGCTGGTCAGTGTCGGGGTGCTGGTCTTCGAGAAAGACCTCGGCAGTTCGCTGCTCTTCTTCGGTCTCTTCGTCGCGTTGCTCTACGTGGCCACCGAGCGGGTGTCCTGGATCGCCATCGGGCTCAGCCTCTTCGCGATCAGCACGTATGCCGCCTACCTCATCTTCCCGCACCTGCGACGCCGGGTGCTGCTGTGGACCGACCCCTTCTCCGAGCAGGCCCTCCAGCAGAGCGATCAGGTGGCCAACGGACTCATGGGGCTGGCGGCGGGCGGGCTCTTCGGCACCGGGCTGGGCGAAGGGCGTCCGTGGCTGGTCGCCTTGCCGGACAGCGATTTCATCATCACCAGCCTCGGCGAAGAGCTCGGCCTCACCGGCCTGTTCGCGATTCTCATGCTCTACGCCTTGTTCGTCGAGCGCGGCCTACGCACCGCCCTCGGCGTGCGCGATGTCTTCGGCAAGCTGCTCGCCGTCGGGCTGGCATTCTCGGTTGCCCTCCAGGTGTTCGTCGTCATCGGCGGAGTCACCCGAGTTATCCCGCTCACCGGCCTGACCACCCCGTTCATGTCCCTCGGCGGCTCGGCCTTGCTGGCCAACTGGTCGATCTGTGCGCTATTGCTGCGAATTTCCAATCAGGCTCGCCGACCCGACCCGGCCGCAGCCATGCCGGCCGCCCCTGCCGGGCCGCGCACCCGGGCTAGGAGGACACCGGCATGAACACCCCGATCCTGCGGCTGGCCCGCCTCGTCTTCGCACTATTCGCCACGTTGCTCGTCGCCGTGTCGGTCATCCAATTCGTCCAGGCTCCAGCCCTGCGGGACCGCCCGGGCAACAAACGCACCCTGTTGGACAACTACTCTCAACCCCGCGGGGCGATCCTCGTCGGCGACCAAGCCGTCGCGACCTCCGAACGCGTCGACGACGAGCTGGTCTACCTGCGCCGGTATGCACACGGCCCGCTCTACTCACACATCACCGGCTACTACTCGTACGTCTACGGTGCCGGCGGTGGTCTCGAAGGGACGACCGACGGGTTGCTCTCCGGCTCCTCGGACGCACTGTTCTATCGACGGGTCGCCGACCTGCTCGCCGGTAAACAGCAGACCGGGGCCACCCTGCAACTCACCCTCGACCCACGGGCCCAGCAAGTCGCCAGCGAGGCGCTGGGCGACCAACGCGGCGCGGTGGTCGCCCTCGATCCCAAGACCGGCGCCATCCTCGCCTTGGTCAGCCACCCGGAATACGACCCCAACACGCTGACCACGCACGACCACCAAGCAGCCCAAGAGAGCTGGGCTGCGCTCAACGACGACCCCAGCAGGCCACTCCTGAACCGAGCCATCTCAGGCAACCTCTATCCCCCCGGATCCGTTTTCAAGATCGTGACCGCATCCGCCGCGCTCACCTCCGGAATCGTGGACGAGACCACCATGATCCCGGGGCCGGCCCGGATGGACCTGCCCCAGACCGACGTCGGTCTATCCACCTACAACGGTCGCGCCTGTGGGCCCGGCGACCAGACCACCCTGGAGCACGCCCTCGAGATCTCATGCAATACGGCCTTCGGCTATCTCGGGCTCGAGCTCGGCCCGGAGAGGCTGCGTGAGCAAGCGGCCCGCTTCGGCTTCGGCGAGGCGCTCCGGATCCCCATGCGGGTGACCCCGAGCAGGGTGCCGGCGCAGCTCAACGAACCTCAGACGGCCCAGTCGGCTATCGGCCAGTTCGATGTCCGGGTCACCCCGTTGCAGGTGGCGATGGTCAGCGCCGCCGTCGCCAACGACGGCATCGTCATGAAGCCCTACCTGGTGCAACAGGTCGTCGGCGCCGACCTCGAGATCCTCGAGCGACACCAGCCGCAACAGCTGTCCCAGGCAACCAGCCCCGCGGTCGCTGCCGCACTCACCAGGATGCTCGTGAGCACCGTCGACAACGGCACCGGCTCCACAGTCCGCATCCCGGGGGTGGCGGTCGCCGGTAAAACCGGCACCGCCCAACAAGGCAACGGCCGGCCCCCGCACGCTTGGTTCACCGCCTTTGCCCCAGCCGAGGACCCCCAAATCGCCGTTGCCGTCGTCGTCGAAGACGGTGGCACGGCCGGCCAGGACGCTAGCGGCAGCCGCACCGCGGGCCCGATCGCCAAGGAGGTCATACAGGTGGTGCTGTCGTGATCGTGCAACCCGGCACCCGCCTCGGCGGCCGCTACGAGTTGACCGAACCGATCGCCGGCGGCGGCATGGGTGATGTCTGGAAGGGGCTTGACACGAAGCTGACCCGGACAGTCGCCATCAAGGTCATGCGTGTCCGTACCGACGCGGAGCCCGCCTTCGCCGCCCGATTCCTCGACGAAGCCCGGCATACAGCCCAACTCAGCCACCCCAATATCGCCGCAGTGTACGACTTCGGGGAAGATGACGGGGTCGCCTTCCTGGTCATGGAGTTCGTGCCCGGCGTGTCACTGGCCGAGCTCATCGCCGGTGGTCCGATGTCGCCTGGTCGTGCCACCGTCCTGCTCGGCCAGTGTGCCGCCGCCCTCGCGGCCGCACACGAAGCCGGGCTCGTGCACCGTGACGTCAAGCCCGCGAACATCGTGGTGACCCCCGAAGGTGGAGTCAAGCTCACCGACTTCGGCATCGCTCAGGTCGTCGACGCCGCGGGCCACACCCGCGACGGCGAGGTGATGGGGACCCCGCAATACCTGGCTCCCGAACAGGCGCAGGGCAAGCCGGTCACCGGCGCCACCGACCTCTATTCGCTTGGTGTCGTCGGCTTCGAGCTGGTCACCGGCACCCGTCCTTTCGATGCCGGCAGCTCGGTCGCGACCGCCCTGGCTCACATCAACGAACCCCCACCGCCGCTGCCCGAGCACGTCGGCGATCCGCTGCGTTCGGCCATCGAGACCTGCCTGGCCAAGGACCCGTCACAGCGCCCCGCCAGCGCCGCGGCGCTCGCGGCCAGGCTCGGTATGCCGGACCCAGAGGTTGCCAACGCCGGTCTCGCCACACACGTCATCCCGTCCACCGAACGGCAGCTCCCGGCTGACCCGCCGGACGGTACTCACCGGACAACAGCCGCCGGGAATACTGGGAATACCAGGAATACCGAGAATGCCCAGGGCCTGCACCCGGCATACTCTCCCGGGCACGTGTCGACACACCAGACTGCGTCAGCCGCCTCGCACCCGCGGCACGTGCGTCGTGGCCGCGCCTGGTGGTGGGTGTTACCGATCGTCGTAGTCGCCCTGGTCTCAGCTCTGCTGGCCATGCAAGGTCACGTCGGAGAGCCCAGCACCGCGATGTCACCCTCGGCCACGTCGCCTGGACCGAGCGCCACGTCGTCACCGACGAACACGACACCGATCGTGGTGCTGTCGGACTCCGACTTCATCGGAAAAGACGTCGATCTCGTGCGGGCCGCCTTGGGCCAACTGGGCTTCACGACCGTCCGCGAACTCCTTGTCCCCTCGGATCAACCGCTCGGGGTGGTGCTGGCAGTCGAGCCGACCGGACCGGCCGGGCTCGACGACCCGGTCACCCTCGTCGTCTCGGACGGGTCGTTGGAGCCCTCGCCGTCCTCGCCACCACCGCCCTCCACCCCGCCGGCACCCTCCACGACGCCGGCCCCGCCAGCACCCTCCACGACGCCGGCCCCGCCAGCACCCTCCACGACGCCGGCCCCGCCAGCACCCTCCACGACGCCGGCCCCGCCGGCGCCCTCCGCCCCGCCGGCACCCTCTACCTCACCAACGCCGACCACCCCCCCGCGACCAACCTGGTCGCCAAGACCAACCTGGTCGCCGAGACCAACTTGGTCGCCGCGACCAACCTGGCGGCCGAGACCAACCTGGCGGCCAAGACCTCGCCAACCACGCCTCCAACTGACGACGCTGCTCGGCGCCTCGCCGGGACCGACCAAGACCGATCCACCAACACGCAAGGGGACATCACGATGACATCCGGGCCCAGCGAAGGCCGGATCCTCGGCGGCCGCTACCAACTCGGGGAGGTGATCGGACGCGGCGGGATGGCCGACGTGCATGCCGGTTACGACACCCGGCTCAACCGCCAGGTAGCGATCAAGCTGCTCCGCCCTGAGCTAGCCCGCGACAGCGGATTCCTCAGCAGATTCCGGCGCGAGGCCCAATCAGCCGCGCGGCTCAGCGACCCGTCGATCGTGGCCGTCTACGACACCGCTGAAGAGACGACCACCGACGGCAACGGCACCACCGTGCAGCAGCCCTACATCGTCATGGAGCGGCTCCAAGGGGAAACCCTGCGGGAACGGTTGTCCCGCGAGGGCCCGATGCCCCCGGCTGAGGCAGCCCGGATCACCGAGCGGGTGCTGCAGGCGTTGGCGGTCAGCCATCGCAGCGGCATCGCCCACCGTGACATCAAACCGGCCAACGTCATGCTCACCGACACTGGCGAGGTCAAGGTCATGGACTTCGGCATCGCCCGGGCGGTCGCTGACAGCGCGGCGACGATGACCCAGACCCAGGCCATCATGGGAACCGCCCAATACCTGTCACCGGAACAGGCGCAGGGCCAGCAGGTCGACGAGCGCACCGATCTCTATTCGGCCGGATGCCTACTCTTCGAGCTGCTCACCGGGCGGGCTCCGTTCCACGGCGACACCGCGGTGGCACTGGCTTACCAACACGTCGGGGAGCAGCCGGAACCACCGTCCCGGCTGCGCGACGGCATACCTGCCGCTTATGACGCGGTCGTGCTGCACGCCATGGAGAAGGACCGAGACGACCGCTACCAGAGCGCTCTCGATTTCCAAGCCGACCTCGGCCGAGCCCGCGACAACCACCCGGTGAGCGAAGCCGCTCGGGCGTCACTAGCCGGGTTCGGGAGCACGGCCTCACCTACCCAAGTGCTCGCCCCGGCGGCGCCGGCGGCCCCCCCACAGACCGGGCCCTCGCCACGTGCCCCGATAGCCCTAGCCGAGGAGCATGGTCAGACCATGGATGGCTCTTTCGACCTCGGAGAACGTAGCAGACGTGCTGGGGCACCCGAACCACGCCGCAGAGGTTGGATCACCGCACTCGTGGTGCTGTCGGCGCTCGCCGTGCTCGTGCTCGCCTTCATCTTCGTCCAGCCGCTGCTCAGCGAACCGAAACCGGAACAGGTCGAGGTGCCTTACGTCGTGGGCCAAACCGAGAATGAGGCCACCGACCTGATCCGATCACGAAAGCTCTTCCCCGAGATCGACTCGGTTGTCGACAACGAACGCACCCCCGGCACCGTGATCGACCAGACCCCCAAGAGCGGCGACCTGCTCGATGTCGGGTCCACCGTCCGGATCACTGTATCCCGGGGGCCGGGCACCACGACGGTGCCCGATGTCGTGGGCCAACCCAAGGATGTCGCGATCACCTCGCTCCAGCTCCGTGGCCTGAGCGAGCCACCGATCATCGAGTACAGCGACGATCCCGCACAGCCCAAGGACGACGTCATCTCGATCGAACCGCCAGCTGGTGCGAGCGTGGACAAGACCGCCAAGATCACCCTCACCATCTCCAGCGGTCAGGTCGAAGTCCCCGACTTGGTCGGCAAGTACACCGACATAGCACAGAGACTCGCCGAAGACGCTGCGCTGGTCTACGAGCGAGGCGAGACTATGCCGACGAGTGACCCCGCGGTCCTCGAAGGCACGGTGCTCGCGCAGGACGTCGTAGCCGGCACCAAGGTCGACCAAGGCACGACTATCACGGTGAAGATCGCGGTGCGAGCCCAGTCAACGGCGACCGTCTCGGTCACCGTCACCGAGAACCCAACCAGCACCGAGCCACCGACGACACCGCCGACAACAGCACCGCCAACAGCACCACCGACGACCGGGGCGCCATAGCCGGGTCAGCCCTGCTCCAACCGGGTGGCTGCCGCGTTCTCGAGGTCTGCCAACCGATCGGCCGACATGTCGGCCGAGAGCACGATCGGTTGGCTACCGACGCACGAGTGGGCTCAGCCCGACCGACCGCTCCAGCGCGTCGGCCTGACCGCACTCGGTCAGCCAGGTGGCTAGCAGCCGATGTCCGCCTTCGGTGAGCACGCTCTCGGGATGAAACTGCACCCCGTGCAAGGGCAGCACGGCGTGCCGCACGGCCATGATGACGCCGCTAGCCGTGCGGCCGTTGGCAATCAGCTCGACCGGCAGCGTGGCCGGCTCGATGGCCAACGAGTGGTAGCGGGTGGCGGTGAACGGCGACGGCAGTCCGGCCAGCACCCCGGTGCCGTCATGCTCGACCAACGAGGTCTTGCCGTGGAGCAACTCAGGGGCCCGGCCCACGGTGGCGCCCATGACCACTCCGAGCGCCTGATGCCCGAGGCAGACCCCGAGCATCGGCTGCTCGGTCTCGGCGCACGCCTCGATCATCGCCATCGACACCCCGGCATCCTCGGGAGCGCCCGGACCGGGCGAGACAAGCACCCCGTCGTATGCCGAGCGGTCAGCTCCCAGCGCCGGTGTCACCGCATCGTTGCGTGCGACAGTGCATCGGGCGCCGAGTTGCTCGAGGTATCCGACGATCGTGAAGACGAACGAGTCGTAGTTGTCGACGACGAGGATCCGGGCGGCGGTCATTGTCCATCTTCCGGCGTCGACGATGACGGAACTGGAACTGTGACGTCTTCGGTGAGCACCCAGCCGGAAGTGGCGGGAAAGACCCAACTGAACAAGGCCACGACGACGAGAGCGACGAGCACGACGAACTGGACCGCCTTGGCCCAACGCGATCCGGGCAGCACCCGCCACAGCGCGGCATACATGAAGCTCTCCTTCGGGTGGGATCAGGCGGACGGGGGCGCGAGCAGCTCGGCGGGCAGTCCGTCAGCCCGGGCATACACGTGATCGAGCTTGGCGAACACGACGTAGCGGGTGGCGTTGGAGAACCTCGGGTTGCAGGAGGTCATTGTCAGCCACGCCTCGGTCGGCACAGCCCCTGGTTGCTCAGGGACCGGCGCGACGACTTGCACCGCGTAAGGCTTCACGATGGCGTGCCGTTGGGCCCGGTAGACGACGTAGGCCTGCCGGGTCTCGACGACGATGACATCGCCGGGCACGATCGAGTCGATGTCGTAAAAGGGATGGCCGTAGGTGGTGCGGTGACCGGCCACGCCGACGTTGCCGATTTCGGCGGGCATACGGGTGCCGGGATAGTGCCCGATTCCGCGAGCAAGCACTTTGCGGCTCACTCCTTCGTAGATGGGTCGCACCCAGTCGGACCCGAACCGTGGCACCCGCATGAGCGCGACCACGTCTCCCTCAGGGGGCGCTTGGTGCACCGTGGTCGGCTCGACCGGGCCGGTCGGCACGGAAGCGCGGAACTCCTCCTCGATGACGAGGGCCGCCGCCGTCTGGACCCTGGCGTCATGCATCGATACCCACCACAACTGCCAGACGAGGAAGAGCACCACGATCACACCGGCAGTCACGAGCAGCTCGCCGAGAACCCCCACTGCGGCCCAAACCCGCCTCACGGTGTCTCACTCATGTCGTGTCCCAAACTCTGCCCATGCCTACCCGTCCGACCCTGCCTGTTCGTTCATCTCGCCACATTGGCGTAGACCATCGCGACCGACCCGACGAACGCCGGGAGGACTTCGGAGTCGGCGACACTGACGTCGTATCCCAGCCCGACGACATCGACCCACTGCCGGTAGATGGCGATCTGCTCGTCGTCGTCGAGTGCTCCGACGAGTGCCTCGTGGTCGCCGATCGCCTTGATGGTGAACGGCGGCGAATACACCCGGCCCTGCAACATGAGGGTATTGCCAACGCATCGGACAGCAGTGGTCGCGACCACCCGCTGGTCCTGGATCATCATCGCTTCCGCACCGCCACGCCAGAGAGCGTTGACCACGGCCTGCACATCCTGCTGGTGCACAACCAGATCATCGACCCGCACCGATTCCGGCAGCGCACTCAACGTGAACGGTGAGTCATCGAGCACGACGGTGACCGTCGGGCCGGCAACCGCGCGGGCACCCGCTACCGGCGCCAGGTACAGCGATTCGGTGGTCAGGTTCTCGAGTCGGTTGTTCCCGGGTGCCTGAGCGGCGGTCAGCGCATCAACCTCGGCCTGCAGCTCGGCGAGACGGGCGCTGGCCGCCGTCAAGTCGGCATCAGCCGACTGGACCAGACCCGGCAGTCCTCGCTCGCTGCGGAAATCGGTGCCGGCTGCGGTCTGGAAGCTCATCGCAAACAGGAGCCCGGCGACGGCTAGGGCAACAGGCACGAGGCTGTGCCACGGCCGTGACGCCCGCATCGGCTGCTGGGTGGCCAAGGACACGACGGGCACGACAGGCCACGCTTGCGCGGCCGGCGCCGTGAGCCCGGTGTCCTCAGTATGCTCCGTGGGCTCAGTATGCTCCGCGGGCTCAGTATGCTCCGTGGGCTCCATGGGCTCCATGGGCTCCATGGGCTCAGTCGGCTCAGTGGGCTCAGCGGCCGCTTGGGGCTCCGCTGACCCTCCCGTTGCGGGATCCGCAGGCGGCGTCGGGTCGGGCGCGAGCGGCATACCAACTACGCTAAAGCAAACTCGCACGAACACAAGGAGACCCCGTGCCCGAGTCCAAGGACCGGCCCCCAGAAAACACTGACAACGCTAAGAACGCTAAGAACACAGAAAGCACTGACGACGCCGACGAGACCGCACTGCCCGATGAGCTCGCTGGGGACTCAGCCGAGTCGGACGACCCGCGGGGGTCCGGTCCGTCGAGTGAATCGGTGGAGTCTGCGGACTCCGTGGATTCCGTGGACTCGGCTCCCGCCACGAGTCCGCCTGCTCCCCCGCGGCAAGCCGGTGCGAAGAAGCCGACCGTCAAGCCACCGGCCGCCCGGGCCGCCGAAGCTCGAGCAGTCGCCGAGGCCGAGCGGCGACGTCGAGCGCAGAAAGCTGACGCGACGAACCCGGAGTGGTGGGTGCCGACGTTCGTCACACTGCTGCTCGTCGGCTTGGTATGGGTCGTCACCTTCTACGTCACGGCGGGCCAGTATCCGGTGCGGGCGTTCGACTACTGGAACCTCGCGATCGGCTTCGGGCTACTCATCGCGGGTTTCGGAATGACGATGCGCTGGCGCTGACCTCGGCTGGCCGAAGCCCTACCGGATCCAGTGAGTTACACGTCTGTAGTTCTCCCCAGGTATGGATATGTTGTGGATAACCCGGTGACGGACGGGGTCAGCGATACCCGACCGGCACCGGTAACAGCTTGAGCACCAGCACAGCCACGAGCACGACGACGACGGCCGCGATGGCCGGCCACTGCCAACGCCGCAGGTCCCGGCGGCCAAAGGTGGTGAGCAGAGCAGCGATCGCACCGCCGGTGATTAGGCCACCGAGGTGTCCCTGCCACGAGATCTGGGGATAGACGAAGCCGAGAACGGCATTGAGCAGCAGGGTGACGTAGAACGGGCCGGAGGATCGACCCAACCGGCGATTGACGATGAAGACCGTGGCGAACAGGCCGAAGACTGCCCCGGAGGCTCCGACAACCCCGGTGAACCACGACTGGTAGAGCTCGAGCTCGCTCGGGTCGGTGAGCGCCCGGTCCGGTGGCTGGGCGAGCAGCACCACAGCCACCGCGCCACCGAGGGCGCTGGTCAGATAGAGCGCGGCATACCTCGCCCGGCCCAGCAGTGCTTCGAGATAGGAGCCCAGCTGCCACAGGAAGAACATGTTGACCAGGATGTGCAGCGGCGAGCCCGGCGAATGCAGGAACGCTGACGTCAGCGCCCGCCACGGCTCGCTCCAGGCCAGGAACGGGGCGAACGCGAAGTCGTTGGTCACCGCTTCGTCGGCCAGTTGCGCGATGTAGGCAAGCGCGCACACCCCGATGACGGTCAGGGTCACCAACGGCCGTCCGACGGTCAGGCGGCCACCGAAGACCGTGCGTGGTGTCGGCATGGACCGCGCCGCAGCAGCAACGCAGTCGACGCACTGCACCCCGACTGGTGCCGGCCGCTGGCATTCCGGGCAGGTGGGTCGGTGGCAACGCTGGCACCGAACCCACGACTCCCGATCCGGATGCCGGGGACAGACCGAGCCAGCAGCACCCGCGGGCAGCGAGCCGGGAGGTTGTTCGCTCACGCGGGGGTCACTCGTCGATGGTGACCGATGTGATGACCACGTCGTCGAGGGGACGGTCGTTTCGGTCGGTGCGCACCTCGGCGATCGCGTCCACGACCCGCTTGCTGGCCTCGTCGGCGACCTCACCGAAGATCGTGTGCTTGCCCTGCAGGTGCATCGGTCGGCTGCCCTTGCAGGTGATGAAGAACTGGCTGCCGTTGGTGCCCCGGTTGCCCTGCCGGCCGGCGTTGGCCATCGCCAGCAAGTAGTCCTGCTGATAGGTCTTGTCCGGATGCGGCTCGTCGTCGAAGACGTAACCGGGACCACCCCGGCCGTCGCCGCGGGGGCAACCACCCTGGATCATGAAGCCGTTGATCACCCGGTGGAACAGCAACCCGTCATAGAAGGGGGTGGGGTGCGTGCGGCCGGCGTCGTCACGGTATTCCTGCTGGCCGGTGGCCAGTCCGGCGAAGTTGGCGACCGTCTTGGGTGCCTCGTTCGGGAAGAGGGTGATGGCGATGTCGCCGAGGGTGGTGTGCAAGGTTGCCTTCATAGCAACACATCCTCGCATGACCCCGGGTGTGTCATCAGCCGGGGAAACAAGGCAGGATGGGGTGCGAGCGACACGAGCAGTGACCGACCACCGGCTCGTGCTGCGAGTTCCGGTGGATCAACGGCGGTAACCCGGGGTTAGGCGCACCCGGCCAGAAGGAGGACTTCGTGTTCCGGAAAAACAAGACCGACGGCACGTCGGCAGCCGAGCAGCTTGCCGCGCTGCGGGCTTCGGCTGTCGCCGAGGCTGCCAGTGAGGCGGCCCGCACCTACGGCCCGGTGGCCCGTGACAAGGCCCGGGAGGCGCGTGAGCGGGCTGAGCAAGCCCGCGACAAGGCGGCTCCGATCGTGCGCGACGCTGCCAACCGAGCCCGGGAAGCGGCGACCCCCTACGTCGAGGCCGGGCGAGTGAAGGCCGGTCCGGTGGTGCGCGAGGCCGGTCAACGTGCCCGCCAGGCAGCAGCGCCCTATGTCGAGGCGGCCGCACCGAAGGTCGCCCAAGCCGTCGACGGATTGGCTCCCCGTGTCGACCATGCCCGAGACGTCATCGTCACCGGCTGGCTGCCGAGGATCTCCGCAACTCTCGGTGCGTTGGCGGCGGCCGCAAGCGGCGCATCTGTCCGGGCACGGGCGACAGCCGATCGGGCGCCGGATGCTCTCGCGGTGCTCAAGGGCGAGGCCGTCATTGCCGAGAAGCCCAAGAAGAAGCGTAAAGGCAAGTTGCTGCTGCTTTTCGGCCTCGGTGCGGCAGTGGCCGCCGTGGCATTCGGGGTGCTCGGGCGGCGTCCGAAGGACGACCCGTGGGCTGCCCCGGTGACCGAACCGGCCTATCTGCCCCCGACATCGGGCTCGGCCAGCACTTCTACGCCGACTACCGAGGCCAGCGCGGCGGCAGCCACCGGCGCCGCGGCAGCCACCGGCGCTGCGGCAGCTGATGCGGGACAGCAGGTGCTCGGCACCTCGCAGAGCTCCTGGGACACTTCCGCTGACGCCGTCGCGGCCGCCGACGACGCGTCGACGCAGGACCAAGCACAGGACCCGGCGCAGGACCAAGCACAGGACCCGGCGCAGGACCAACCACCCGAGTCATCGGACAGCCCTGATGGCGCAACCGACCCGAGCAAAGAGACCGGCTCTGCCTGACTAGTCAGCTCGAGTTGTCGCTGAGAAGACTCGAGCGCTCACCGCGCACCCAGCCCCTGGGCTGGATCTCCGAAACTCTTGGAGCTCCGGCCCGGGGGTTTGCGCGTCTGCGCCGATGAGTGTTGTCGATCAGTGTTGCCGATCAGTGTTGCCGAGCTACTGGGTTGCCGGGCTACTGGGTTGACGTTGCCGGGCTACTTGTTGACGATGTGCAGCCAGGGCTTGGCCAGGCTGAAGGAGCGCCCGGTGATCGAGGCGACCTCGATGGCGATGACGTGATGTTTGGCGGGCTGCGGCACCCAGGGCCGTAGCCGCAACTGGTCGACCATGAGCGCCTCCTCACCGTGCAGTTCGCTGGCGCGACCGCGGACGATGACACTCGTCGCGGCATCGTCGAAGCTCTCGTCCACCTCGAACACGACGTCCGGGTAGTCACGTAGTGCGGCGAGCTTCTCGCCTTCCGCGGTGCGGAAGACGACCCGGTGGCCGTCTACTGCGTAGTTCACCGGGGTGATGTGCATCTCCTCGCCACAGCGATAAACCAACCGGCCCAGCTCCTGTTCGCGCAGGACCGCCCAGCAATCGGTGGTGGTCATCGCGTCGGTGGTCATCTCGCTGACTAAACCAGTCATGGCCGTTCGCCTCCCAGAGGCCTCGTCAAGGCGCTGTGTACGCCGGCCGCCACACCGTCGCTATTTGCCACTTTCGATTGTGTCACAGGGCTCCACTTGCCGATCGCTTGTTGGGCGTCAGCTGCCACAAAGTGATCGGTATCTCAATCACAGGCGCGGTGCCGCGTGGGAGCCACTTTGGTATGAATAGGCCAGCCACGAGGAGGTGCGTGGGATGGGTCGTGAGCTTGGCTCTGCACTGTTGCGCGATCTTCGTGGCGCGCTGCGCGACCTGTTGCCGATCGCCCTGGTCGTCGCCTTCTTCCAAGCCGTTGTCATCCGCAGCCCACTACCCGATCTGGGCGGCATCTTGGTGGGCGCGGCAGCCGTCGTCGTGGGGTTGGCGTTGTTCATCCGCGGTCTCGAGCTCGGCTTGTTCCCGATCGGGGAAGTCATGGCGCTGGGCCTAGCCCGCAAGGGCAGCTTGGTCTGGCTCGTGCTCTTCGCGTTCACGCTGGGCTTCTCGACCACGGTGGCAGAACCGGCCCTGATCGCGATCGCCGATGAAGCCGCCCAAGTGGCCGCCCTCGAGCACGCGATCGCCGGCAGTCCCGAGGCGATGGACGGGTATGCCGCGGGGCTGCGCCTCACCGTTGGGCTCTCGGTCGGGATCGCGATCGTCGTCGGGGTGATCCGGATCGTCAAAGGATGGCCGATCCAGTGGCTGATTATCGGCGGCTACGTCGGGGTGCTCGTGTTGACGGCCTTCGCCCCGCACGACATCATCGGGGTCGCCTACGACGCCGGCGGTGTGACAACCTCGACGGTCACCGTGCCGCTGGTCACCGCTTTGGGTGTCGGGCTGGCCTCCTCGATCCGCGGTCGGAACCCGCTCGTCGACGGTTTCGGACTGATCGCCTTCGCGTCACTGACCCCGATGATGTTCGTGATGATCTACGGGATTGTCGTATGACCGCCCTGACCCCGGTGCTGGACACGGTGCGTGACACGGTGCTCGCCCTGCTGCCCATCGTCGGGCTGCTCGTCTTTTTCCAGTTCGTCGTGCTGCGGCGGCCGCTCCCCGAGAAGCGCCGGATCGTCGTCGGATTCGTGCTGCTCGTGCTCGGGATGGTGCTCTTCCTCACCGGGCTCTCCAAGGCGCTGTTCCCGCTCGGCAAGGTGATGGCCACCCAGTTGACCTCGCCGGAGTTCGTGGGGTTCGTCGCGGCGAGCAGTAGCGAACCGCGTTGGCAGGATTACGCCTGGGTCTACGTGTTCGGTGCCCTCATCGGCTTCTCGACGACGATCGCCGAGCCGGCCCTGATCGCCGTGTCGATGAAGGCCGAAGCGGTCTCTGCCGGCACGGTGCGCTCCTGGGGTCTGCGGGTCGTCGTGGCGGTGGGCGTGGCGATCGGGATCGCGCTGGGCTGTTTCCGGATCGTCACTGGCACGCCGCTACCGGCATACATCATCGTGGGCTACCTGCTCGTCTCGATCCAAGCCACGCGGGCTCCGCGCAGCATCCTTGCGCTCGCCTTCGACACCGGCGGAGTCACCACCTCGACCGTGACCGTGCCGTTGGTCGCCGCCCTGGGATTGGGGTTGGCATCGACGATCCCCGGGCGTAGTCCGCTCACCGACGGCTTCGGACTCATCGCATTCGCCAGTTTGTTTCCCATGATGACCGTCATGGGGTATGCGCAACTCGGTGCCCACCGAACGCGACGACGACAGGACAAGAAACACCAGGAAAAGAAGGAGGGCTAGTGCACTTCAAGCTCATCATCGCCACGATCGACGACACCAAGACCGACTTGGTCCTCGACGGAGCTCGCGCAGCGGGTGCAACCGGAGCCACCGTCATCGGCCACGCTCGAGGAGAGGGCCTCAACCGGCCCCGGACCTTCTTCGGGCTCGATCTGAGCAGCCAACGCGACGTCGTCCTGCTGCTCGTGGAAGCCCACCTGGCCAGGCGCATTCTCGAGCACATCGCCGAGCTGGCCGATTTCGACAGCACCGAAGGCACCGGCATCGCGTTCCAGCTCGACGTCGAGGATGCGGTCGGGGTGACCCACCAAGCCGAGACACTCACCCCACGAGTGGAGGAGGAACTATGACCGCAGCGGAGCAGGAGCGCAGGGTCGTCCGCGTCCGAGACGTCATGAAGCACCAGATCGACCTGGTCGACCGGATGACGACGGTCGCCGACGCCCTACGCCAGATGAAACACATCGAGACGAAGGCACTCATCGTCGACAAGAAGGACGACGACGACGAATACGGCATCGTGCTCATCTCCGACATCGCCCGCGAGGTGCTTGCCAAGGACCGCGCCCCCGACCGGGTGAATATCTACGAGATCATGTCCAAACCGGTCATCACGGTGCACCCGAAGATGGACATCCGCTACTGCACGAGGTTATTCGAGAAGTTCGGCCTCTCCCGGGCCCCGGTGACCCGACGCAACAACATCCTCGGCATCGTCAGTTACACCGACATGGTGCTCAAAGGCCTATGGCATGACATGTAGGCCCCGCTGGTGACCGGCTCAGTCCAACCGGTCGCTGCCCTCCGGGCCCACGGTCAGCACGGCGCCGCCCGCCGCCGGGCTGGATGCAGAGTTGGACGCTGAGCCGGCGTCGCCGGACGCCGCGGAGCCGGGCGGTGATTGCCGCGCCGGGCGAGCCAGCACCCGCGCGAGATGGTATGCGGTGATCGTCACGATCGTGCCGAGCGCGATCCCAGCCAGCTCGAAACCCTCAGTGATGTGCAGTGACGAGTTGCCGATCCCCAGGATGATCCCGGCCGAGACAGGCACGAGGTTGACCGGGTCGGCGAAATCAATAGCGTTCTCCTTCCAGATCTTGGCCCCGAGCAGGCCGATCATCCCGTAGAGGACGACGGTGATCCCGCCGAGGACGCCGCCCGGGGTGGCCGCGACGAGGGCACCGAACTTCGGCGACAGACCGACGATGATGGCGATCCCGGCGGCGACGACATACGCCGCGGTCGAATAGACCCGGGTGGCTGCCATCACCCCGATGTTCTCGGCATACGTCGTCGTCGGCGAGCCACCAATGGAGCTGGCCATGGCGGTGGCGACACCATCACCGGCGATGGCACGGCCCATGACGTGGTCGAGGTCGGCACCGGTCATCTCGGCGACCGCTTTGACGTGCCCGGTGTTCTCGGCGATGAGGGCGATGATCGCCGGGATCACGACGAGCACGGCGGCCAGCGAGAAGGTCGGGGCGTGTAGCCCGACGATTTCGGCGCCGTCGGGTCCGGTGTGGGTGGCCGGGGGGAAACCGATCCACGGGGCCGCAGCGACCTGGTCGAGATCGACGCGGAAGTGCGTGGTCACCTCACCGACTGCCGGTGACAAGGAGGTGATCGGACCGAACACCCGGTCCGCCAGCCAGGAGAGGACGTAACCGAAGACAAGGCTGAGGAAGATCGCCACCCGGCCGAGGAAACCGCGCAACGCGACCGCGCAGACGATCGCGAAGACCATGACGATCAGGGCCACCCATTCGTCCTGCGGCCAGTAGACGTCGGCGACGACCGGGGCCAGGTTGAATCCGATGAGCATGACGACCGCGCCGGTGACCACCGGCGGGAGGATCCGGTGGATGACCTCCGCGCCCATGACATGGATGACCCAACCGACGAGCGCGAGCACCACACCACCGACGAGGATCGCGCCGGTCACCGTGCTCGAGTCCGCCCCGGGTTGCGCCCGGATCACGGCGGCTACCCCGACGAATGAGGCGCTGGTGCCCAGGTAGGAGGGCACCAAGCCCTTGACCATGAGCAGGAAGATCAGGGTCGCGATGCCGCTCATCATGATGGCCAGTTGGGCGTTGAGCCCCATGAGCAGCGGGAAGACGAACGTGGCACCGAACATTGCGACGACGTGCTGGGCACCGAGCCCGATCGTCTTGCCCCAGGTGAGCCGTTCGTGGGGGGCGACTACTTCTCCTGGGCGCAGCTGCCCGTCACCTTTGAGGGTCCACAACGACCGTCTGGCCCCGGCCGGCGGGTCGCCCTGCCGGCCGGTCTGGTGGTCGGCCTCGTGGTCGGCCTTCCCGCCCGTGTGTCCGTCGGCTGGTCCGCCTACTCCGCCCCTGCGTTCGCCCATGGTCGTGGGCTCCTTCCCGTCACGAATCTGTCGCTCCGGGGTTCCACCCTCTCACGACTGCCCTCCGGATCGGAGCCACCGTGCGGGTCGGGATCGGCGTGCCCGTCCGGGCGCCGGCCGGCCGGTCGACGCGGAGGCCCGGGCGACTACGAGTCGGCCCGGATCGCCGCGATGATCGCGGGTAACGCTGCCGCCGCTGTGGACCGCCACGAATACGTCGCCGCATGGGTGAACTGGGTGGACCGCGGGTCGATCTCCACTACCGGTATGCCGCGGGCCCCGGCCAGGTGCGGCAAGCTCGCTGCCGGTTGCACGATGCCTGACGTGCCGACGACTATGACGAGGTCGGCGTCCTGGACGGCGTCGACCGCGTCGAGGAACGGCCGCTCGGGCAGCATCTCCTGGAACCACACGACACCGGGCCGGATGTCGCCCTGGCCGCACTGCTGGCACTCGCCCGGCACGACTTCTTCCACCGGCTCGGACGGCGGTTCGGGTGTCGGGGCCGGGCTGTGGCAATGGTCGCAGCGCCACGCGAACAAGCTGCCGTGCAAGTGGGACAACACGGTCGAGCCGGCCCGCTCGTGCAGATTGTCGATGTTCTGGGTGACCACCCGCACTTCACGACCGGGCAGGGCGGCCCATTCGGCGATCGCTCGGTGCCCGGCATTGGGCTCGACCTCGCTCATCAGGTGCAGCCGCCACATGTACCAGGCATTGACCCGGGGCTTGTCCCCAAACCAAGCATCCGGGGTGGCGAAGTCGTTCGGGTCGACGTGTGACCACAAGCCGGTGTCAGCATCCCGGAAGGTCGCCACCCCCGACTCCTGCGACATCCCGGCACCGGTGAGCACCGTGATCCGGCGTGCAGCTCGGGCCAGCTCGAGAACCTCCGGCGGCACCTCACCCAGCTCAGCCGGAGTCGACGTCTCTGAGGACCCTGACGCGCGTGATGACCCAGTCATGGCATCATCTTCCCGCCCTCACCGGTCGAGTAAGCGCTTGCCTGTGCACTTTTCTCGTGACTCGGCGCAGACGAGGGTTGACTCGCCGCACGATTGGTCACTTAAGCGCAAGCGGGATGAAGACGGAGTGGTCGGCGAGGTGGGCATGCATCCGGCGCTCGAAGTAGATCTCGTCGGGTTCGGCGTCTCCGTCCTCGACGAGGTGGCGCCACCGCGGTGGGATGTAGTCGCAATAGGGCTCCGCCTCGAACGGATCGCCCATCGTGGCGTAGGCACGTGCCCGGGATCCACCGCACATCGCCCGGAAGTTGCAGACCCCGCACTTGCCTTTGAGGTTGCTGCGATCCCGTAGCTGGGTGAACAGTGGCGCCGTCCGGTAGGTCTCGACCAGGTCGTGTGTGCGGATGTTGCCGGCGCTGATCGGCAGGAACCCGCTGGGGTAGATGTCACCGGTGTGGCTGATGAAGAGGAATCCGTCTCCGTCGGTGACGTTCCGGGCTCGGCCGATGCCGTCCTTGAGTGAGTGGTGCGCGCCCCGGGTGAGCACATCGCCCCGCTCGCCGGCCGTCCCGTCACTATCCGCGTGGGTGACGGTGTCAGCCCGGTTCGGTGACGGGTGCGCCGCAGCGGCAGCAGCCGTTTCGGCTCGCTTGCGCTGCAACACGACTCGCCCGTATTGCGGTGCCGCGGTGGCTTTGATGTCGAAGGGGGCAGTGAGGCTGAGGTCGTAGAGCTGGTTGAAGACCTGCTCGAATCCGGCTGCGCTGGCGACGTCTTCCGGCTTGGCCCGGCCCATCGGCACGAGGAAGAAGACCTCCCAGAAGACGATGCCGACCTGTCCCATGAGCTCGGCCATGGCCGGCATGTCGTCGAGATTGGCTTTGCGGACCACCGTGTTGACCTGGGTGGTCAACCCGACGGACGCCGCCTCCTGGAGGATGCGCAAGCCGTGCCCGAACGATCCGTCGACCCGGCGGAAGGTGTCGTGGATAGCGGGATTCGACCCGTCGAGGCTCACCGCGAGCCGTGCCAGACCGGCATCCTTCAACCCGCGCATCATGTCGATGCTGGTCAACGGGGTGGTGGCCGGAGTGATGGCCATACGGAGCCCGAGCGAGGAACCGTGAGCGACCAACTCGATGATGTCGGGTCGTTTCATCGCGTCACCGCCGGAGAAGACGACGATGATCGGACCGAAACGGCGGATGTCGGTGAGCAACTGCTTGGCTTCGTCGGTGCTCAGCTCCTCCGGGTGACGCAACGGCTGGGCACACGCCCGGCAGTGCCGGCAGGCCAGGTCGCATGCTTGGGTGGTCTCCCAGATGACGAGGAACGGGGCCCGGTCGAAGTCCATGGACGGCATCCCGAGGCCGGTGCCGGAGCCAGGTTTGTGGCCGTGCCCATGGTGCGAACGTGCAGCGTGCGGATGTGGCATCAGGGTCGGCTCCTTCCTGCGCCAGCCGCCAAGGCCTTCCGGAAGGCAGCTTCGGCGGCCGCCCATGCTCCCGAGCGGGCCGGCAACTGCGGCAGGATCCGCGCGAGCTGCGCCGAGAAGTCCTGGCTGGCTTCCCGGGGCAACAGGCTGGGCAGGTTGTCGATAGCAATGACGTCGAGTGGTGGCTGGTCGGCGAGTCGACGGACCGGCTGCTCCCAGGTCGTGATGCTCATGTTGACCGGGATGAGGTTGGCCTCGCTCGTGACGTCGCAGGTGACGTCGGCGATCATCGTCAGTCGCCGATCGGTGGCTTCGAGCTCCGGCTCACCGACGAAGGGCGGGCCGGGTTTGCGCGAGGAGACACAGTTGACGAGCAGGTCGTGCCCCAGCATCGTCGCGTGGTCGAGCTCGCGGGTGTCCGCGCGATCCCATTCGGTGACCGTGACTCCGGCGGTTTTCAGGGCGTCACAGGCCCCGTGACCGCTGCGTCCTTCGGCACCGACGACAAGGGCGCGCAGCGTGCGATCGCCGGCGAGCAGGCCGAGGGTCGCGTCGAATCCGCTGCGCCGCATCGGCCGCAGCGGCGGCTTGAGCCGCTCCCGTAGCGCCAACGTCCCCAGACCGGCACCGACATAACCGGCCCAGTAGCCGAAGGCCGCGAGGCGCCGCTCGTCGAGCACGAGGTATTCGATGTCGAGCAAGGTGCCGCCGCCGGCGCGGAACCGGTCCAGGGTCTGGTGGGCGCCCTCCTGGCCTTTGAAGGCGTGCGCGAAGTAGATATGGGTATGCCGCAGTTCCTCCGGTTCGTCGGGGAGTTCCTTGATCCCGAGGATGTATGCCGTGTCCGGCGCGTGCACCCAATCCCCGGGCATGGCGATCTCGGCGCCCGCACCGGCATACGACTCGATGGCGAAGCAACGATCCGGGGCGTCCTCGACGGTGACCTGCATACCCTCAGCGACGAGCTCGGCCACGTGCTCGGGCACCAGAGGCGCCCGACGCTCACTGCCGCGGGTCTCGGCTCGGAGCCACAACTGGATGGTCACCGAACCAGGCTAACCCTGGTCGGCCGGCGCTGGTGACGGGCCCGTCATGCGGGCTTGGCGGCATACACCCGCTCGATGATGCCTAGGTGGTGTCGTTCGGTTTCAACGATCGGCACGCCAAGGTCGTGCAGGATCCTCAGGGGCCGGCGGGTGAAGGACTCGCCGTGCCACGGCACGGTGATCAGGTCCAGGGCGTGCTGGGCCAGCCGGGCCGGCCACCACGATGCGCTGACATGGTCGGCGAGCAGCAGCCGCCCACCTGGGCGCAGCACCCGCAAGGCCTGTTCGAGTGCGGCCCGGTGATCGGGCACGCAGCACATGGAGAAGGTGGCCACCACCGTGTCGAAGTCGGCGTCGGGGAAGGGTAGGTCGGAGGCATCGGCATGCTGCAACGTGATTGCCCGGTCGAGACGCTCGGCCGTTGTGGCGGCTAGGTCGAGCATGGCAGCGCTGAAGTCGATGCCGGTGAGCTCCACGTCGTCGGGGTAGTGGACGAGGTTGGCGCCGGTGCCGACTGCGAGCTCCAGCGTGCGACCTGTCGCGCGGCGGCATACCCACGGGCGGTTGGGCCCGAGCCAGCGACGCTCGAGTCCGGCGCTCCACTCGTCGTATCCGGGGGCGCGCCGGTCCCACTGCTCGGCGTAGTTGCTCGGCATCGGTCGTCGTCCTCCCGGGCCCGGGTCTCGTGGCTCCGCGCCCGCCTGGACGCTAGTGGTGCGTCTTGACGACCGTGCCGATGGGCGCCCAATCGTAGACCCACTTGGCTGTCTTGACCGGCAGGTTGACACACCCGTGAGAGGCGGAGTAGCCAAATTCGGAGCGCCAGTAGGCGCCGTGTAATGCCTCGCCGCGGTTGAAGAACAACGACCAGGGCACGTTCGGAGTCTCGTAGCGTGTCCCGTCGACATTGTTGCCGCGCATCGTCATGTTTGCGCGTTTGACGTAGACCTTGAACGTGCCGACATCGGTGGGAGTCGCTCGGGCACCGTCCACCATGGCGACCGGTCCGAGGACCGCTTTTCCGCCGACGTATGCCGTCATGGTGTGCCGCGACAGGTTGACGTCAATCCATTTCTCGCCGTCGACGGCGGGATAGGCAAGGTTCTCGGCACCGGGCGCGACCCGGCGTTCCTTCCATGTCGCTGGCACCGTCGTCACCGGGGCAGTGATGCTGACCGCATCGGAAGCCAATGTCGTCGCGACCTTGTTGGCCAGCGCGTCAGGGTCGGTCAGCTTCCGGCCGTCGCGGGCCTGAGTGACCACACGCAGGAGCTTGCCGGTGGAGGTGATGTAGCGCAGTCCTTTGCGGGGCGCGATATCGATCGCGGAGGACAGCCACGCAGCGATCTTGGCCTCGTCGACGACGGGCTCGCCGATCTCGTCCGCGGCGCCGGTGTCAGTGATCGACACCCATGTGGCCTGCTCGGCCTCCGGCGGACTGACACTGCGCTCACCCACGGTGACGACGACCTCACGAGTGATCATCGCGTTGGCTTGGTCGGCCACTCGGGTTGCTGCGTCGGTCGAGACCGCGGGGGCGGATTCGATGAGCTCGATCGTGGCCGATCCCGGCGTCAGGGTTGTGGCGACCTGTGCCGCGACCTCGGCGAGCTCGCGCTGATCGGCGGCCTGGCCAGTGACGGCTGGGGTCACCACGTAGGACAGCTGATCCTCGGCACGAGCGACCGAGGCATTTGCCGCGACCCGGACGTCATCAGCGAGAGTCTTCGCCACGTAGGCGCTCAACGCCTCGGAGTCGTGGGTGGTCACGATCTCGACGGTGTCGTCGTTGAATGGCGCTCGCGCGTAGGACGTCCAGGTGCTGTTGGGGGCGAGGATCTGCTCGACCGTGGCGTCGATGTCCACGGCATACCCGAGGTCCTTGAGGGACGCGTCGTGGGTGCTCCCGGATGCGGTGACCTTGATGACCGCCCCGTCGACTCGCGCCCGCAGCGCGTCAGCGACTTCGGTGCGGGTCATCCCGCCGATGTCGATGCCGACCACGCTCGTGCGCGGCAATGCGCGATCCTGATAGTGGACGGCGTATGCCGCAGTCCCGCCGGCAAGCGCCAGCGGCACGGCAAGCGCCGTTGCCACAAGGGCGTTCCTGTGTCGTCTCACGGTGGCGGGAACCTCCTGCCGTTGCCCCCTGTCTGACCCGGCCATTATGCCCGACGAACCAAGAATCGCGATGGGAGGACCGGGGTGCCGCCTGAACTCAGCTCAGCTCTGCTCCGTGCGGCATCCGACCGTCTGCTCCGTGCGGCATCCGACCGCCGACGCCCATCCCATCCGTGGGTCAAGGCCGAACGGGGACGAGACACTCGAGGCCATGAACACGGCGAGACATCACGCATGGCCGGTCGGCTGAAACACCGCGAGGGGGTGATCCCGGACGAGGTGAACGTGCGGCTCTCTCCAATTGCGGCGGAATGTGGCAAGCCCTACCCTCGAAGTGAGCGGCACCAAACGGGCCCATCCAAAGGCCCGCGCTCGATAGGGGACTTTGTGCGCGAACAAGTTCCTAGAATGCTTGCGCTAGCAAGGACTCATGATCATCGGTCTGCGGCTGCCAGGGGCATCGGACAGACCGTCTATCCCAACTATCCGAACGGAGAAGGGTGGCAATGGGTCGTCACAAGACGGAACAAGGCCGCTACAGTCACCGGCGGACTCCGATCCAGTTCATCTTGGCAACAAGGTCTATCTATCAGGCCAGATCGACTGGTATCCTCGGTACTGTTCAGACACCATCATGGGCAGCTACACCCAGAACATCAACAAACCAGCCACGTCGCACCGATAGGTGGGCGTATCAAAGGTGGAATCCCAGGTACCTACGGGCCAGGATACCCGCTCAGCCGCGTCTGTCGTGACCTCTGGGGCCTCCCTGATCCGTGCGGCTATTGGACCGACAAGCACTGAGGGCGACCACCATCATCACTGATGACCTCACGTTGAGGTATGGCAAGCGGGACGTGCTCACTGGCGTCTCGCTTGACATACCGCCCGGGATCAATGCTCTTCTGGGACCTAACGGCTCCGGCAAGACATCTCTGCTCAAATGCCTTGCCGGTGTTCATAAGCCCGCGTGCGGCCGGGTCGAGCACGACGGTCTCAACATCTTGAGCAGGGAAGACCGAAGGTCCTACTTCAGGACGATGAGTTGGCTTCCACAATTCGCCACCTTTCCGCCTCGCATGACGGTATCGGAAATCGTGCACTTCGCTGCCTGGCTGAAGGAGGTCCCCCTTGGTCGGCAACAAAGCGCCGCAGCTCGAGCTCTTCACCGCGCGGACATGACACATCTCTCTTCCAGGAGGATTGGTACCTTGTCAGGCGGCGAAGCACGTCGGGCAGCATTGGCCACAGCGCTGGTTTCCGACCCTACGGTCATCCTGCTGGATGAGCCTACGGCAGGACTTGATCCCGGCCAACGCAGTCAATTCTACTCGATTCTGACCGCCTTGGACGCAAGCGCCACCGTTCTGATGTCGACGCATCTGCTCGAAGACGTCCTTGGAGCCGCAGACGTGGTCTGGATCGTTGGCAAGGGCCGCGTAGTGCGCGGTCCCGAAATCCAATCATGCGACGGTCCTCAAACGACGAGACTGTCGCTGACCGAACTACAGGAGCAAATTGCGCAGTTCTTCGACCCGTCTCCTCGTTAGGTCTCCGCATCGACTTGCGATGGCTCTGGGCGCCCTCAGCGCCGTGCTGTCCGGTACAGCACTTTTCATGGATGCCTACACCTGGCGGGGCTGGGCGCCCGCCGCGCTTAGCGCCTTTGTGAGAAGCGATCTCCTGGCGGCCCCCTTTGCTGCCGTCGTCGGCGCCTGGGTTGGCGGGCGGCCTCAAAGATACGGCTTGCGTGATTGGTGCACCGCAATGCCGCGTACTCTGGGCAGCCAATTCGAGCAGGAGGCCGCTTTCCTACTCCGAATGGTCGTCACGCATACTCTGGTCCTGGTGAGTTTGATTGCTAGTTTGTGCGCTGTCTACAGCTCTGGAGTGCCGCCGGAAACGGCATGGCTGGCAACACTCCCTGTTACGACAGCTGCATCCATGATGACGTGGGGGGTTGTGGGCACCTTGGTGGGCAAGTTGGCTCCGTTGTGGGTTGCCGGGTTGCTATCATTGACCATTCCGTACGCTGTCAATGCGGCGGTGATCTGGCTAGCTCCTCAGACATTTGTTGAAACGCTCGCTGTCTATTCCGGCGGATTCTATGTAGAGGCAATTCCTGACCCGGTAGACCTTCTGATACGTATGGCATTCTGGGTTTCGCTCTGTCTGTTGCTGGTGTCTGCTCTCGCATGGCGAAGGAAGCTACGCGCCTTCGCCGGTTTTGTCTGCTGGGTGACGCTCTCTTTGGCCGTGCTGGGCGGTGCCCCCCGGGGGGTCCCCATTCATGGGGCCACTACTCCGGTTTGCATCTCCTCGGATATCAGAGTCTGTGTTGATGCGGCGCATAGGACAGTGTTGGAACAGTACGCCGCAGCGGCCAGAGCTTCTTATGAGCGGGTTCCCACCCCTTTGAAACCATCCGGCTTCCAGCCGGCCGCCTTGCAGGGAGGCCGAACCTACGATCGTGGGGTTGTCGGAGTTGGTCCCGTGAAAGGGAACTGGGATGTGGCATTCGATCTTGATGCCGGTCAATTCACGGCGAGGACGGGAAATGCCATATTTCTGCGTTCCTGCGCCTCCGAAGCATCCGGCGAGTCCTTGGAAAAACAGGCGCTCAACTTGTGGTGGCGTCGGTCGCACGGCCTGCGGGATGATATTGCTTTGTTTCCTGGTGACATTGGGGAAGTCATGGCCGATGACTGGGATTCCGTCAAAGCTGCGAGCCTCGGCCTCGACTCTCTTGATGACGCTGAGCGCGACCTCTGGGCGAGGACGCATGTGGCTGATCTCCTGAGATGTTGAGGCGGCACAGGTTGGTCGAGCGCGCGAGCATGATCATGAGAACCCAGGGCCTGTCGCGCAACGTCTTGTGGGCGCTGCTGGCGTTCTGGACCACCTGTCTGGCAGCTGCGAATACACCCCTGCCAAGGCTGTATGACTTCCCCGACCCGCGACTGGGTCCGCGTGAGAATGTAGGTTTCGCCGCGCTTGCCGTATGCGCCGGTCTACATGGTTTCGTGTGCCGTTCTCGGGTTGAGTGGTTGTGGCAAACGGCGTCACGGAGCAGATTGACCGTTGCCGTGATGTTCTTCTGTTTGTCGGGCACGGCTGGATGGGTGGGAGCCACCGCCTACGCCGGTCAAGTTGCGGGCGCAGACATCGCATTGAGCGCTCCGGTCTGGCCTCTGTTGTTCTCGATCAGTGTGGTATGTGGCTTCGTCGCAGAGTGGGCAGCCGTGATTGCACCTCTAGCATTCGTCCTATTGTCGTCCATATCGCCGCTGCTGCCGTGGTCTGTCAATATTCTGTATAATGCTGAGGCCAGCGCGGTACTCCAGGTTGCGGAAGGTTGCATGTGCGCTTTGGCCGTTGCCACACTCGCACTCGGCGGCTGTGCTGGCAGGGACTCGAAGAAGTCGTTCATCGCGTTGCCGGGAGAGTGAGCGGCCGCTGCTTTGACGACGGTAATGTCGTGGACCGGCCCTGGCAGGGCTTAGCCGGCTCTTCGCCGCTGAATGTGGGGTCACGGGGTAGGCCGCCGACGACAACCTCCACCCGAAACAACAGCGCCTCGTGGCTCACGGTGCGGTCATCAACCCCGAGGATGCTCACCCCCTCGAAGCGGCAGGAGCCCACGTCCGCTGCCCGGTCGTGAGGAACCTCCAAGCCGTGCTCCTCCTTCCTCAGGACAACTCTCACTCGGGGTCGATCCGCAGCGCGTCCGCCTGCGTGCGGGATGGCAAGAACCAGTGTCCACACGGGCACTGACACGCCGTCGGCTATCCACATCGACGTGATCCCGTGAGCGGGTTGCCGCCGGGTCTGGCTCGATAAGGACGACACAACCCCGAAAGGAGCACGCTCATGACCAGCCCCACGAACACTCCGACTGCGGCCGTGTCGACCTGGATCCGCGTGAACGCCCTGCTCTTCGCGGCCGCCGACCGTGCCTACCAGGACAGCACCACGGATCGCGCAATGCACTCCACAGCCGTGGGCACCCACGGCCTGGCATTGACAGCGATCGCGCTCCTGCCGGTCGAACTCGACGCTGCTATCGACGCTGCTATCCACGAGGTGCGCCTCGAGCCGACGGTTGACAGCATGAGCGCCCCCGAGCTGATCCGTGCGGCCGAGGCCGCGACCCGTCAGGTCCCGATCGAGCAGCTGCCCGCCGGCGCTTCCGCCGTCATCGTGGACCTCTGCGACCTAATCCGGCAGACCCAGCCGTGACCGGCTCCGACCGGCCCCTCTACCAAGGCAGCGTCGGCGAGTTCCTCGTGGAGGCGTTCCACAGATCGTTGGCGAATCCGCATGTATGCGCCTGACCTGCTGTCATACGGGTGGAGCCAAGGGGACTCGAACCCCTAACCCCCTGCTTGCAAAGCAGGTGCGCTACCAATTGCGCCATGGCCCCGTGCCGGGTGCACCCGGCATACTCACACGTCGTACCTCCCGGCCACCCAGCCCGGTCAGCGCCAGTCGTTGGCCCGCAGGTCGTCGGTCGCTTCGGCCCACAGCTCACGCTCGGCCTGCTGGTCGGCGAACGACTTGCGGGCCGCGAGCGCCACCGCAGCCGCTACGGCGAGCAGTGCGATCAGTTTCTTGGGCACAACGACCTCCTCCGGGATGACAGTGGTGGGCCTAACAGGACTTGAACCTGTGGCCTCTTCCTTATCAGGGAAGCGCTCTAACCGTCTGAGCTATAGGCCCGTGTGCACTATCGGCGACAGCCGCCGCGGCCTGCCAGCCTACCTGATCACGGACCGGCCGACCAAAACCGTTCGCGGGCCGCACCACGCGGCGGTTAGTCCTCCGTGAGGGTCACCTGCACCCCACCGACGAGGGCGGCGCTGATGTTATAGAGGTAGGCGGCGACCGTGCCGAGGGCAGTGAGCAGGAAGACGTTGACGACCCCGACGACCGTGGCCAGGGCCATCACCCGGGGGAAGGCGACGTAGTCCATGATCGTGAACGGTTCGGTCGTGTTCGCTGATTGCAGGCTCTGCACAAGAGCGTCGAGGTCGGAGAAGACGCTCATCCCCGACAGCACCAGATAGAGCACCGCGGTCATGGCAATCAGCCCAATAGCCGCCGCGAACGACAGCAGGAAGCTCATCTTCATCGCCGACCAGGGATCGATGCGGGTGACACCCATACGCACGGTCCGCACCGCCTGGCTGGTCCGCTCGGGATGACTGCGTCGCGGCAGCTGACCGGTGTCGGGTCGATCCGGGCTCGGGCTAGCCACCTTGCTTTCCGGTGGGGTGACCTTGGGCGTGCCGTCGGCGTTGATGATGGGGGTGGGGATGGTCGCCGGGCCAGCTGCTGCCGGCATGACCGCGCCGACCGACTCCTGGTCGCCCGTCCCGCCAGCCGGATTCTTCTCCGCGACCGGATCCTTCTCGACGGCACCCGTCGCAGCACGGGTGCTGATCGGCTGCGTTGAGCTGTTCCCGATGGGTACTGTCATCTCTTCGGCGGCGCCACTTGGGGGCGGGCCTGATGGTGTCGGCTCCGAGTCACCCTTCGTGCTCACTCGCGACCTCCACGTTGCTCGTCCGAATCCTCGGCGGGGTCGTCGCCGGCCGACGTCCCCTCACCTGCTGCCTCTTACGTGTCCGACGGTAACCCATTGTCCGTGGTCCGGTCGCCTGACCCGGCCGAGTCGCCCCGCTCCGCCTTCTCTGCATCGCCCTGCACCGAGTCTGCGTGGCCTGGGTGGCCAGCGGTGTCGGCCTCGTCGTCGTTGATCGCCGACTCTGCGTTGCGGGCGACCGCGACGATGGCATCTCCCCGGTCGGGCGTTGCGAACTTCACGCCCATGGTCGAGCGGCCGGTGTGGCGCACCTCACCGACGGGTGAGCGGACGACCTTGCCTTTCTCCATGACGACCATCACCTCGTCCTCGGGGTGCACGGTCAACGCCCCGACGAGGTCACCGCCCTTGTCGGAAAGACGGGCAACTTGTATGCCGGTGCCACCGCGCCCCTGGAGCCGGTATTCGGCGATCGGGGTGCGTTTGGCCAGGCCGTTCTCGAAGACGACGAAGACATCGGGCTCGGTGCCGGCTTGCACGACCGACATCGCCAGCAGGTGGTCGTTGCCTTTGAAACGCATCCCGGTGACCCCGGAGGTGGCCCGGCCCATCGGGCGCAGCCGCTCGTCGTCGGCCAGGAAGCGCACCGACTGGCCTTTACGCGACACGAGCAGCAGATCGTCCTCAGGGGCGGCAAGGCCGGCGGCGACCAGTTCGTCGTCGCCGCGGAGGTTGACCGCGATGAGTCCGCCACTGCGGGGTGAGTCGTATTCGGCTAGTCGGGTCTTCTTGACCAAGCCGGCCCGAGTGGCCAGCACGAGGTAGGGCGCCTGCTGGTAGTCGCCGATGGCCAGCACCTGGGCGATCTGCTCGCCAGGCTGGAAGGCCAACAGGTTGGCGACATGCTGGCCCTTGGCGTCACGCCCACCTTCGGGCAGCTCGTAGGCCTTGGCCCGGTAGACCCGGCCGAGGTTGGTGAAGAAGAGCAGCCACTGGTGGGTGGTCGTCGTGAAGAAGTGTTCGACAACGTCTTCACCACGCAGCTGGGCACCCCGCACCCCCTTACCGCCACGTCGTTGCGATCGGTAGAGGTCGGTGCGGGTGCGTTTGGCGTAGCCACCCCGGGTAATCGTCACGACGACGTCTTCTTCGGGAATGAGGTCTTCAACACTCATCTCGCCGTCGTAGAACTCGATGACGGTGCGCCGGTCGTCACCGAACTTCTCGACGATCTCGGCCAGCTCCTCGGAGACGATGGTCCGTTGCCGCTCAGGCTTGGCGAGGATGTCGGTGTAGTCATCGATCTTCAGCTGCAGCTCGTCGTGGTCGTCGAGGATCTTCTGGCGCTCCAGCGCGGCCAGACGCCGCAGCTGCAGGCCGAGGATCGCGTTGGCCTGCACCTCGTCTACACCGAGCAGCTCGATCAGCCCCTCCCGGGCCACGTCAACGGTCGCCGAGGCACGGATCAGCGCGATCACCTCGTCGAGCGCGTCGAGCGCCCGCAGATAGCCACGCAGCAGGTGGATCCGCTCCTCGGCTTGGCGCAGCCGGAAGCTGGTGCGCCGGACGACGACCTCGATCTGGTGCTCCACCCAGTGCCGGATGAAGGCGTCGAGTGGCAGGGTGCGCGGCACGTCGTCGACGAGGGCGAGCATGTTCGCCCCGAAGGTGGTCTGCAGCTGGGTGTGTTTGTAGAGGTTGTTAAGCACGACCTTGGCGATCGCGTCCCGTTTGAGCACGATGACCAGGCGCTGCCCGGTGCGCCCCGAGGTCTCGTCGCGGATGTCGGCGATGCCGGCGAGCTTGCCGTCGCGCACCTGCTCGGCAACCTTCTGTGCCAACGCATCCGGGTTGACCTGGTAGGGCAGCTCGGTGACGACGAGGCAGGTGCGACCCTGGATCTCCTCGACGGTGACCTTGGCCCGCATGATGATCGAGCCCCGACCGCTGCGGTAGGCGTCCTCGATGCCGCGGCGGCCCATGATCAACGCGCCGGTCGGGAAGTCGGGGCCCTTGATCGTCGCGAGCAGCTGGGTGAGCAGCTCTTCCCGGGATGCCTCCGGGTGGGCCAGGTGCCACTGGGCGCCTGCGGCGACCTCACGCAGGTTGTGCGGCGGGATCTGGGTGGCCATCCCGACGGCGATCCCGGAGCTGCCGTTGACCAGCAGGTTCGGGAACCGGCTGGGCAGCACGACGGGCTCTTTCGTCTTGCCGTCGTAGTTGTCCTTGAAGTCGACGGTGTCCTGGTCGATGTCGCGGACCATCTCGATGGCCAGTTGCGCCATCCGGCACTCGGTGTAACGGGCCGCAGCCGCCCCGTCGTTGCCCGGCGAGCCGAAGTTGCCCTGCCCGTCGACGAGCGGGTAACGCATCGACCACGGTTGCACCAGACGCACCAGGGCGTCGTAGATCGCGGCGTCGCCGTGCGGGTGGTATTGCCCCATGACGTCGCCGACGACCCGAGAACACTTGTTGTGGGCCCGGTCGGGCCGGTAGCCCCCGTCGTACATGGCGTAGATGACCCGCCGGTGCACCGGCTTGAGACCGTCGCGCACGTCGGGCAATGCCCGGCTGACGATGACCGTCATCGCGTAGTCGATGTAGGAGCGCTGCATCTCCGTGTTGAGGTCGACCGGCTCGACCCGGTCACCACCGGTCGGTGGTGGCGGCGTCGAGCCCAAGTCGGCGATCGGCTCGTCGGCCGTCGCGTCGTCGCCGTCAAGCGGGTCGATCGGCGGTTGCTCGCTCACTGGGATTCCTTACTGTTCAAGACCTTCGGGGTATGCCGGGTGCGCGCTGACGTGCGCGGCGATCTGTCCCAGCTGCGCACGGCATACCTAGATATCGAGGAAACGGACGTCACGTGCGTTTCTCTGGATGAATCCCCTTCGGCTCTCGACGTCTTCACCCATAAGGATCGAGAAGATCTCGTCCGCCGCAGCGGCATCGGCGAGGGTGACCTGCAGCAGGGTGCGGGTGTCGGGATTCATCGTCGTCTCCCAGAGCTCCTCGTAGTTCATCTCGCCGAGACCCTTGTAGCGCTGGATGCTGTTCTCCTTGGGCAGTCGGCGGCCGGCGGCCCGGCCGACCTCGAGCAAGCCGTCGCGTTCCTTGTCGGAGTAGGCGAACTCGTGGGGGGCGTTGCTCCATTTGAGCCGGTAGAGCGGCGGCTGGGCGAGGTAGACGTAGCCGGCGTCGATGAGCGGGCGCATGAAGCGGAAGAGCAGGGTCAGCAACAACGTGCGGATGTGCATGCCGTCGACGTCGGCATCGGCCATGATCACGATCTTGTGGTAGCGCGCCTTCTCCATGGTGAAGTCCTCGCCAATGCCGGTGCCGAAGGCCGAGATCAGCGCTTGCACTTCGTTGTTGCCGAGGATCTTGTCGATCCGGGCCTTCTCGACGTTGAGGATCTTGCCGCGGATCGGCAGGATCGCCTGGGTCTCGGGGTTGCGCCCGGCTTTCGCCGACCCGCCGGCCGAGTCGCCCTCGACGATGAAGACCTCGCTGATCGTCGGGTCCTTGCTCTGGCAGTCGGAGAGCTTGCCGGGCAGCCCGCCGCTCTCCAGCAAGCCTTTGCGGCGGGTGTTCTCGCGGGCCTTGCGGGCCGCGACCCGGGCTGCGGCAGCTTGGATCGCCTTGCGCACCACGTCTTTGGCCTCGTTGGGGTGGGTCTGCAGCCAGTGCCCGAACTCGTCGGTCATTGCGCTCTGGACGAACCCCTTGACCTCGCTGTTGCCGAGTTTCGTCTTCGTCTGCCCCTCGAACTGGGGGTGCCCGAGCTTGACCGAGACGACCGCGGTGAGTCCCTCGCGCACATCGTCGCCGGTGAGGTTCTCGTCCTTATCCTTGAGCATGCCCTGTTTGCGGGCGAATTCGTTGACGAGTTTGGTCAACGCGGCGCGGAAACCCTCCTCGTGGGTGCCGCCTTCGTGGGTGTTGATCGTGTTGGCGTAGGTGTGCACCGACTCGCTGTAGGCCGTGGTCCATTGCATGGCGACCTCGAGTGAGAGAGAGCGGCCGGTGTCTTCGCTTTCGATCGAGATGATGTCGGCGTTGACCGGCTCGGACTTCTTCGAGCCGACGAGGTGTTTGACGTAGTCGACCAGGCCACCGCCGTAGCGGTAGCTCACCCGCCGGGCTCCCTTCGGCGCACCGTTGCTCTTCTCGACCTTCTCGACGTCGCCGTCGACGTGATCGAGGTCGACATCGTCGTCCTCGTCCTTGGGGTCGGGGCGCTCGTCGACGAGGTTGATCCGCAGGCCCTTGTTGAGGAAGGCCATTTGCTGGAACCGGGCTCGCAGTGTCTCGAAGTCGTAGTCGGTGCTGTCGAAGATGTCGCCGTCGGCCCAGAAGGTCACTGTCGTGCCGGTCTCGTCGGTGGCCTCTTGCTTGGCCAGGGGAGCCAACGGCATACCGTGGTCGAAGCTCATCCGGAAGGCGTGCCCCTGCTGACGCACCGCGACATCGAGCCGTTTGGACAGGGCGTTGACGACCGACGAGCCGACGCCGTGCAACCCCCCGGAGACCTTGTAGCCACCGCCACCGAACTTGCCGCCGGCGTGGAGCTGGGTGAGCACGAGCTCGACCGCGCTGACCCCCTCGGTCGGGTGGATATCGGTCGGGATGCCACGCCCGTTGTCGCGCACCCGCACGCCCCCATCGGCGAGCAGGGTGACGTCGATGGTGTCGGCGAAACCGGCCAACGCCTCGTCGACCGCGTTGTCGACGATCTCGTAGACCAGATGGTGCAGGCCTCGCTCTCCGGTGGAGCCGATATACATCCCCGGACGCATCCGGACCGCTTCGAGCCCCTCGAGGACAGTGATCGCTGCTGCGTCGTATGCCGGGTCGTCAGGACTCGTCGGCGGGGTGCTGCCGGGGCTCGCGTCGGCCACGATGCTCCTGTCACGGTGGGTCCTGAGGCAGCTCGGACGGCTCCTCGAGGACCAGCGGTCAACTCACACGGTCGGGGCTGCCACACCTGATGCCTCGGTGAACAGCCGCAACTGACCAAGTCTATCCGGTCTGCCGCTGCTCAGCGCATATTCCGGAGAATGTCATCCGGTCCTCTAGAGCCACTGCTGGCTTCACTGAGCGCCGAACGGTAGGCGACCCGATCCCCCTTACGTGCGTGCATGGCTCAGTGCGCCAGCGTCGCGAATCGTCGACACGCCAACACCCGATGGTCGGCGCCTGGCCGGGGGGTCCGATCGGGGAAGCTGTCGTTGAGTCGACGAGTGTGCGGGAGCGTTTCGGTGGGTGATTAGGCTCGGATCGTGATCATCAGGCGGCCCAGCCTGCGCTCTGCCCGAATCCGGACCAGGCGGGCGACTCCCGGATCGAGCGGGTCGGTGGTCGTGCGCGGCGGCCACCTTCGTCTCGCCCACGGCGGTGGACCCTTCGAAGGTCGCCGACCGGACCCGACTCCGCACGAAGACACCGACACCCCGACAACCGAGCAACTCGTGCGGGCCCGGCATACCGGAGGAAGTAGGCCGGGCGCGCGGACCGACCCGTGGCGCTTGGCGCTGGTCATCGAAGGTGGCAGCTCACGGTCGGCCTACTCCTCCGGCATGGTCGTCGCCGTCGAACGGTTAGGTCTGCGTGAGGTTTTCGACGATATCTACGGCGTGTCGGGCGGCGCTCTCAACGGGGCGTGGTTGTTGTGCGGGCGGGCCGGGCGCGTCATGGACACGTGGTGGAACCGCGACATCATGCGCCGGGTCATGGCGCCGGGACGGGCCTTGCGGGGCGGGCCGGTGCTGGACACCGACTACCTCGTCAACCGGGTCTACACCGACCTGGTGCCGATGGATTTCGGGGCGATCCTGGCCAACCCGATCGGCTTCCACCCGGTCGCCACTGACACCGAGACCGGGACCGCGGTCGACCTCGCGCCGCTGATCCACGACGAGCGGAGTTTGCGGCTGGCGCTGCGGGCCTCGGCCGGGATGCCGGTGTTGTCCGGGCCTCCGATCGAGCTCGGTGGGCGGCGGTTCATCGACGGTGGCGTGGCCGAGCTCGTGCCGTTGCGGACGGCCTTCGACCAGGGTGCGACGCATGTCGTGGCGTTACGGACCCGTCGGCACGGTGAGCTTCCCCGGCCGCCGATGCGGGTGGAGCGACACATCGTCAGCCGCTACCTGCATGCCCATGCGCCTGGGGCGATCGGGGCTTGGCACGGCCGGTATGCCGCCGCGCAGGCCGAGGAGTGGCTGCTCGCCGAGCATCCGACCGTGGTGCAAGTCCGGCCGGCGGCCGATGGGCCACGAGTGTTGCGCACCTCGCGGGGTGCCGCGCGACTGCGCGCCACGGTCGCCTTGGGAGAGCAGGCCGCCGAGCAGCTGCTGGGAGCCTGGCTGATGTGACCCTCGGGGTGAAGTGGCCGACGTGGTCTCGTGCGACCATCTCGTCATGGCTGCTGCGCCACCGCCGACCTGCCGGGCACCGGGTGTGCTCGCCGTGGGGATGGTGACTCTCGATGTCGTCCATACGGTCGACCGGCTCCCGGCCCCCGACGAGAAGGTCTTCGGCCGGGCACAACAGGTGGTCTTCGGTGGGCCGGCCGCGAATGCGGCAGCGACCGCCGCAGCACTCGGTGTGCCGACCCGGTTGCTGGCACCGTTCGGCGCCAGTCCGATGACCCCAGTCGTGGCCGGCCAGCTCGCCGCCGCCGGGGTGAGCTGGGTCGACCCGACCCCGGAGGTGCCCCATCCGTCTCCGGTGTCGACGGGGATCGTGACCGCCGGCACCGGCCAACGGGCAGTCGTGGCCGGTGCGGCACCCCCATGGCCCACCGATGGACCAGCCGGCCTTGCCGATGTGATCGAAGAACTACTCGACGGTGTCGGCGCGGTGCTGGTCGACGGTCACGCCCACCCGGCGGCTGTCGCCGCGGCCCGGGCAGCACGCAAGCGCGGCATACCCGTCGTGCTCGATGGTGGATCGTTCAAGACCGGCACCGTCGAGCTCGTGGCCGGTGTCGATCTCGCGGTGCTGTCGGCCGCGTTCGTCGCACCGAATGCTGAGGATCCCCTCGACTGGGTCTTGGAGCACGGGCCTCGGTACGCCGCCCGGTCGGCCGGGCCCGGTCCGTTGCGGGTGCGGACCATCGACGACGCGCTGATCCGCCGGATCGAGCCGCCCGCGGTCGAGGTCGTAGACACCCTTGGTGCCGGTGATGCCTTGCATGGTGCGATTGCCGCAGCAATCGCTCGGGTCGGTCTGGGCCCGGACACGCTGGTTCCGGTACTGAGGATGGGGGTCGAGGTGGCTGCCCTCTCGTGCCGGTATGCCGGTGTGCTCGGCTGGAGCCACGACCCGGCCAACCAGACCCTTGGCGGACCCATCGGTCAGGCGCCCGCCCTGCGCAAAAGTGCACACCGGTGCGGCGAGTCAACCTCCGGAGTTGGTGAGTTGCGAGAAAAGTGACCAGTCAAGCGCTTACTCGACAGTTGAATGCTGTTCGGTGCGCCAGCGTGACGCACAGCTACAGCCAGCCACGGCGGTTCGCGGTACGCACCGCCTCGATCCGGGTTGTTGCGTCCAGCTTGGTCATCGCATTCGACAGGTAGTTGCGTACAGTCCCTTTGGAGAGAAAGAGCCGGTGCGCAATCGTGTCGGTATCCGCCCCCTCTTGGACGAGGAGCAGAATCTCGCGTTCTCGCTCGGTGAGCGAGCTCGGGCCACTACGCAGAGCATCCGCAGCCAGCTGCGGGTCGATGACCGTGCCACCCCCGGCGACCGTCTTGATCCCGTCGATGAGTCGGGCGCCCGTGGTCGCCTTGACCAGATAGCCGGAGGCGCCGGCGGCGAGAGCGCGATGCAGGTGCCCGCTGCCCGGCAGTGCTGTCAGCAACAGCACCTTGCATGCCGGGTAGGCCGCAGTGATCTGCGCGGCTGCCTCGATGCCGGTCGCACCGGGCATGTCGACATCGAGCAGGGCCACGTCCGGCCGATGCTCGGCGACAGCGGAAAGCACCAGGTCGCCCCGACCCACGCGAGCCACGACCTCGAACCCGGGCTCCGTGCTCAGCAACGCCTCGAACGCCTCGGCCACGAGGTCGACATCCTCAGCGATGAGTAGCCGCAGAGTGGGATTGCTCATCGGGTGCCCTCAGCCAGCTGTCCCAAACCGGCGCGGATCGACGATCGGGTAGCAGCGTCGGCTTCATCGGGATCTAGTGAGGCATGGTCCGTAACTGCGCTAGGGGCGGAATGGGGGATCCGTGCGATGACGCGGAAGCGGCGACCGTCAACCGGCCCGGCGACAAAGGATCCTCCGAGCGCTTCCACGCGAGCACGCATGTCCTCCAGGCCGGTGCCACCACCACCATCCCGAGTACGCGCCAGTGGGTTGCTATCGCTCGCGTTCACAGCGTCTCCGACACCGTCGTTGACGACGCTGAGAACCGTGGCTAGCGACTCGCGGCGCACGGTGATCCGGCACTCCTGCGGCCGACTGTGCTTGAGCGAGTTAGTCACGGCCTCCCGGACCACTGCGGCCATGATCTGATCAACACTCTGGTCAGCGATCGGAACCGTCTCGACCCCCAGCCGGATGCCAAGTCGATCGAAGAGCCGTCTCGCGGTCTCGAGTTCGCTCGTCAAACCGGTGATCACAGGGCCACTCGTGAGCGCGCGCAGCTGTGCCTGACCAGCACTGATCGCGGATTGCAGCTGATCGAGCTGTTCCCGGCACTTGTCAACGTCTAGGTCGATGAATCGCATGGCGGTCTCGGTACGCAGCGACACCGCGACGAGCGTACGCCCCATGATGTCGTGCAGGTCCCGCGAGATTCTGGACCGCTCCTCATCGACCTGAAGGCGGGCTAGATGCTCGCGGGTGCGGCGTAGCTCCTGTAGAACGATGAACAGCCTCGTCACTGAATAGAGCACGATCGCCGTCACCCAGTTCGTGACAGGAATCCCGGTGCGTCGGTCAAGGTCTGGCACTTGGGTAATCAAGTAACCGTGGCAGCCGACCGCGACGACGATGGCGAGCACCGCTCCTCGGGGTCCCTTGATACCCAACCCGAGCGCCGCTAGGGCCATGCCGAGCGTGATCCATGATCCGAACAACACGAAGAGAGCCACCGAGCAGAACGTGCACGCGATGGCCAACAGTGGTATGCCCCTTGCCAGGCGCAGACGAACCAGCCCGAACTGGAGCGCGGAGAAGGTGGCGACACAGCCGATAGTCAGAATCAGCCCGACAGCCCGCACGCCAGCACTTGCCTGGGAGTCGGCCACGAACGCACTGATCGAGTAGAAGGTGAAAACGGCAGCCAGCACCAGCACACCAACGCGCGCCAACACTGACTCGCTGCGGCCGTCACCTGTGACAGACATCGGGGAGATCTCCCTTGTTGTTGGGTGGCCAGCCAAGAACTACTTGAGCAGAACCCTATCAATCCCGCCGCTCGATCTCGCGTCGAACTGAACTCCACGCCACTAGCCCAACGATGCTGGCCCCTAACGCAGTCGCCACGATCACGCCGAGCACCAGACCGGGAGTCAGACCTGGGTCAGCGAGAACCGCTGCGACGGCGACGGCCAGTGTGAAAGGAACTGAAAGACCTATCCCCAGCGCAGTCGTCACGAAGAGCCAGCGCCACTGGATACTACGTTGCTGCGCCGGAGTGATGTGAGCTTGCTCCAGCCCTCGGCGCTCACGCTCTAAAGCGAGCCTGATCGCTCGACGCCAACCGGTCGCAGCCCGTGCAAGCGGTATGCAACCAACGAGCAACGCCGCAACAGCCGCACCCGCGGCGAGACGTCGACCGCCGGACGTCGTGGCAGCAAGAGTCACGAGAAGGGCGGATAGGCCACCCAACACACCGGCTGAAGCGGACACCTTCACCTGAACCCGAGTCGGATCTCCCGCCCGCGGCCTGCGCAGACGACGAAGAATCCGGACGCGCACCCGCAGGTTCATCGGGACGCCTGAGAGGAGTCGGCGACGATGCCACCTGCGTCGAACTCGACAATCCGGGTGCTGGTGGACCACGGAGCCGTCTCGGCCAACGAGGTCACGACGGTGTGCCCGTCTAGATCAACCAGATCGATCAAGCTGGCAACCAGATCAGAACGCCTGGTTCTTCCGGAGGCCGAGGTACTGGACGATATTTCCGGATCCGCTGGCACGACCAGCAGATCTGGTGCGTGGACCAGTGCTTGCCCGAGTGCCAGGCAGCGACGCTGAACGGGCGTCAGTTCTTCTGGGAAGCGGTTGCGCACCGACTCCAAACGCAGTGTCCGCAACAGCCTCCGGACCCGACTCTCGTTCTCCGGGGAGTCAGACGCGACAGCTGGCAAAGCCAGGTTCTCGGCCACGGTGAGGTACTCGACCGCGGACGGCGTCGGCGGCACGTACCCCACGTGCGTTTGCCAGGTGGTGGATCTTCCCGGCACACCGGGGAGAGGAAACCCGGGGCCGAATCGCATCCCTGCGATCTCTGCTTCACCCTCATCGATGGCAAGAAGTCCGGCTAGGACGAGCAAGACGGTGTCCGCGCCGCTGTCAGGCCCCCCCGCGAGGACAGTGAGTGTACCGGGCTCGATTTCGAGGTCCACACCGAAGCATGGTGCCGTCTTCCCGGACCGGCCATGGCCAACGACAGCTCGGCGCAGCCGTGCGACCCGCCCGACGGTGTTCGGAACAACGCCGCAGACCTTCTGACCAGCCGGTGCACCCCCCGCGGGGCCTCCGAGATGGCCCGAAATACCGTCCCTCATTGTCGTGCCTCCCTCGCCGTAGCGGGAGCCTTGGGCGACCCGTCACGGGTCGCGGCTAATACGCCCTGGCGGCCGACGGGTGTCAGCCGCAAAAGCCGGAGAACCACGAGTAAAGCTCCCAACCGAGCTCATCGCTCTCGCTGGGGTCGTAGTCCAGGCGATGGAGTTCGTTGATCGACATCGTTTTTCACCCTTTCCGAAGCCTCAGCGGGCTGGTGCCCGAGAGAGCTCTTGGCAGTGTTGCGCAACCCCTGAGTAACACAGCAGTGGCCAGAGTCAGGAGCTGCGAATGACTCCTGTCACGGCGAACCAGCCTGCCTGTCATCGCTGTTCACAACTCAACCTCGATCCGTAAGTTGGTGGGTGGCCCGGGAGGGTCGGATGTGGCTGAGCCTTGATCGCCCTTGGTGGCTCCGGTGGATTGGCCGTCCGACTCTCTGGGGC
>PDWI01001134.1_pt1 | contig 43074 bp, 38 predicted proteins | sample 1430891 | NCBI WGS metagenome assembly PDWI01 (sample SAMN01162508, study PRJNA174530) | Oral metagenome, whole genome shotgun sequencing project. | biome: Marine environment; feature: Marine mammal; material: Swab sample of the gingival sulcus; isolation source: swab sample of gingival sulcus... | reverse complement strand
TGCTCCCGGATAAATACTGAATTGATACTATTATTATAGCAAATACAGCGCAAAAAGTATCGCCAAAGAGGGCACTAAAATGCAGCTTGCACACTATGGTGCTATTGCTGGGATTGAGGACGATTTTAGGGCAGATAGAAAGAAAAAAACTGCTTTATTCTGATAAAAGAGAACAAAAGGCTGTGCGCCGAGAAGTCATACTGCGCTATTTATTGATTGTATAGCGGAGCCCGCACCGAGAAAATGCGAGCATTTTCGATGAAATATACTTCGTATATGTTTCGACTACGTCGAGCGAAATATCGCGCTAATGCAATGCGAAATTTGTCTTTGAAAAATAAAAACATTAATTCAAAGTCCAAGGTGAGATTTGTCAACTCACTTCGGTCGGTCGAAATGACAGACAAACGGTCGATGTTACAAAATACCTTAAATAAACAAGCCTGGCACCAAAATGGGCAGGGGACTGTGCCTGGCACCAAAATGGGTAGGGGACTGTGCCTGGCACCAAAATGGGCACGGGACTGTGCCTGACACCAATACGGAAATCCAGAGTTGAGCCTGACACTGCGACGGAATGTCAAATCACAAAATGACAGTATGTCATCTTTAATCGTTGGGTTTCCTGCAATGTATGCAGCGTAAATCTAACGAATAGTTATACTTTATTTCTTTCGATTTCTGTTAACTTGTCATCATCAAATGCCGATACTATAGTAGTTGGAAGTAGTTGTAAACAAAATGCGAGGATTTGGAGCCTTATGAACGGTTGGGTTGGTGGCGTTGTCGTTTTTTTGTACGGCCTTGCGATCGGCAGTTTTTTAAATGTCATTATTTATCGCATGCCGTTGGGCAAATCATTTCTAAAAGGGCGTTCGTTTTGTCCGCATTGCAGGCATCAGTTGACGGCGCGCGACTTGGTGCCGCTATTTAGTTATTTGGTGCATTTGGGCAAGTGTCGCTATTGTCATGTGCCGATATCCGTGCGCTATCCGCGCGTTGAACTGTTAAATGGCTTGCTCTATTTGCTCATCTATCGGAAACTGGGGATGACGCTAGACGCAGTTTTTGATGCGCTGTTGCTATCTACCGTCATCGTGATTGCTTACATCGATTACGACAGCCGAAAAATTCCCAATCGCCTAAACGCCTTCGTCGCGCTATTGGCGCTCGGAAAACTATTCAATGATTTCAGTAGGCTGAGTGCGCTACTGCCGGGGATGCTAATCACAATTGTCTTTGTTATAGTCGTATTTGGCTTGTCGGTTGTCTTTAAGCGGTCGCTATTTGGCATGGGCGACATCAAATTGCTGTTGGCATTGAGTCTATATTTCGACTACGATGCGCTGCTACTCGTCTTTGCACTGACGTTTTTAACAGCCGGCATCTATGCCATAAGCGCATTGCTAGGCGGCGCTCAAAAGGGCAGCAGTTTGCCGATGGGGCCTTATTTTGCAATTGCTATCGTTGTAACGGTGTTGTATGGCGACGTCTTAATCGCTTTATTAAAATAAAATGGAGTCGATATGGTTAAAAAAAAGAGAATTGGCGATCTGTTGATAGAGCAGGGGTTAATCAGTTTTGAACAATTGCAAGTTGCCTTGACTAAACAGAGGGAAATGGGCAAAAAGCTGGGTAGTGTTTTAATACAGTTAAACATGATTACTGAGCAGCAGTTGTTTAAGACCTTAGAAATACACTTTGGCATACCCTATGTCGATATCAACATGGTGCAGATCGACCCCAAAGTGCCGAAGATTATCACTGAAAATTTGGCTAAAATGCACAATGCGATACCGATTAAGCTGGACAAGGGACGCTTGACTGTGGCGATGTCCGACCCACTCGACATGATTGCCAAAGAAGATATTAGCTTTGCGACGGGCTTTGAAATAGACGTCGTGGTGTCGCCGGAGCAGGATATAAAGCGGGCGATTAGACGTTATTACGACTCTTCTGAAAGGGCTGAGCGCGCCGCTCGCGAATACATTAGCCAAAATGATGTCGTCGAAGAGGTGGACGAAGAAGAGAGTTCCGGCGTCGTCAATTCACCGATGGTGCGCCTGGTCAATACAATTATATCGCAAGCGATTCGGATGCGCGCCAGCGACATTCACATTGAACCCTTTGACGACAAGGTGCGCATAAGGTTTAGAGTCGACGGTACGCTGCGCGAGATTATGTCGACGCCGGTAAATACGCACGGCGCGATTGTGGCGCGCATCAAGATTATGGGCAAAATGAATATTTCGGAACGGCGTATACCGCAAGACGGCCGTATAGAAACCAAGATAGACGGCAGTGAAATCGACATGCGGATTTCAATACTGCCTACTGTGCACGGCGAAAAGGTCGTCATAAGGTTGCTCGACCGCAGCAATATAATACTAGATTTAGAAGAACTCGGTTTTAACGATGTCAATATGCAGCGTATAAATAAGATCTTAAGCGTACCGGAAGGCATTATTTTGGCAACCGGTCCAACCGGTTCCGGCAAGACGACGACGTTATACACGCTGTTGCGCAAGTACAATAGAATCGACACCAATATTATTACAATCGAGAATCCGGTCGAGTATCGCTTGGATGGCATCAATCAGGTGCAAGTCAATAACAAGGCCGGTTTAACCTTTGCCAGTGGACTGCGCTCGATTCTGCGGCAAGACCCGGACATAGTAATGGTCGGTGAAATACGCGATAACGAAACGGCGCAAATTGCAATTCGCGCCGCAATAACCGGACATATCGTATTGTCGACCTTGCACACCAATGACACGGCTAGCACTTTGACGCGACTGGTCGACATGGGCATAGAAAATTATCTGGTCGGCACCGCTACGGTCGGTATACTGGCGCAGCGCTTGGTCAAGCGCATTTGTCAAAAGTGCAAGCATTCTTATCTGGCCGGCGACGATGAAAAACAGGTATTGTCCGTCTCTCCCGATCAGCCGCTAACGCTTTGGCGGGGCAGTGGTTGCAACGCCTGCAATAAGACTGGCTACAGCGGCAGGATTGCCGTACACGAGGTAATGATCGTCGATCGCAAAATCAGAAATTTAATGTTTAATAACGCGACCGCCGAAGATATTAAACAATGCGCGATAGACAATGGCATGTTGACGCTCTTCGACAGTTGTGCAACGCTGGTAACAGAAGGTGTGACGACAGTAGACGAGTTGATGCGCGTGGCGTATTCAATAGATTAGGAGTATATTTTGAGGATAGAAGAAATACTAAAAAACGCCGTCGCTATGGGGGCGTCTGACATTCACATTACTGTGGGTTCACCGGTGATTTATCGCATGGACGGCGTGTTAAAGCCGATTGACGATTGCAAATTAATGCCGCAGGACGCCGAAGACATTGTGCTCAGCATGATGAATGACCAACAAAAACAAAAATTTAGAGAATATGGCGAGGTCGACTTTTCCTACGCCTTGTCCCACGTCGGTCGCTTTCGAATAAACGCCTTTATGCAGCGCGGCACGATGGGTATGGCGGTGCGCGTCGTCGTCTTAGATATTCCAAAAATAAGCGAATTGGGTTTACCGCCAGTCGTCAAGGCTTTGACGGAAAAGAAAAGCGGATTGATTTTGGTCACCGGTCCGACCGGTAGTGGCAAGTCGACGACGCTGGCCTCGATGATCGACGTTATTAATACGAGTCGCAACGATCACATTATCACTATTGAAGATCCAATTGAGTATTTGCACAAACACAATATGTGCATTGTCAACCAGCGCGAAATCGGCGCCGATTCCAAGACTTTTGGCAATGCCCTGCGCGCCGCTCTGCGCCAAGACCCCGACATTATACTGGTCGGTGAAATGCGCGACGCCGATACGATGGCAACTGCAATCACCGCCGCTGAAACTGGCCATTTAGTCATGTCGACATTGCACACCAAAAGTGCAATCGAAACAATTGAGCGCATTATCGACGTATTTCCGCCACATCAACAAAATCAGGTGCGCATTCAACTGGCCTCGATATTGGAAGCGGTTATTTCGCAGCGGCTATTGCCGTGCGCCAACGACCGCGGCCGCGTCGTCGCCTACGAAATACTGATTGCTAACCGCGCGGCGCGCAATTTAATTCGCACTGGCAAAACGCATCAATTGCAGACAGTGCTTGAAACCGGCAGTCAATTTGGCATGGTGACGATGGCCAATACGTTAATGCAATTGCATCGCGAGGGCAAAATCGACAGGAAGATTATGACCAGCTATTTGCCCGATGACATCGTCGCCAAATTGCGCATCGAACGCTATTAGGAGGCATTATGGCACAGTCGTTTGAAGTGCGGGAAATCGATTTAACGGGCGTCGTAATCACGACAATTTACAATGCTGAAGACGAGGCGATGGTGCTCGACATGATTAGACAAAAGGGGCATACGCCGGTTTTAGTGCAGTTGGCAGCTGATATTAAAGACAGCAATAAAAAAATTGATTTATTTCCCGGCAAAATTAAAATTAAAGACTTATTTATATTTTGTAAGCAAGTCAGCACGATGCTCTACGCCGGCATGCCCTTGATCGAATCGCTCATCGTCATTAAAGAGCAATCGAGCAACAAGCGCATGCGCAAGGTGAGCAGCGCTATGATCGAACAGCTACAAAAAGGCGAAATGTTGTCGTCGTCGATGAAAAGGCACGATAGAGACTTTCCCAAGATACTAATTGAAATGGTCGAAACCGGTGAAGTCTCCGGTAATTTGGACGAAGTTTTGGCCAAGATGGCCGACCATTTTGCGAAAGAACATAAAATAAATCAAAAGGTAAAGAGCGCTATGATTTACCCGGCGTTCATTGCAATAATAGCGGTAGCGGCAATAGTTTACTTATTGATCGCCGTCATGCCGACCTTTGTCGACATGTTTCGCGACGGCAATGTAGAGCTGCCCGCAGTGACCCAAAAAATGCTCGATTTTAGCAATTTTGTGCGTCACTATTGGCATGTTTTGGTCATGGCTATTATTTTTATGGGCTGGGCAATGAGGCGTTTTTTCAAGTCGCCGAAGGGCAAGTACCTATTCGATTGCGTCGTCATTAAGTTGCCTTTTATTAAAAATGCCGTCGTTAAAATAGCCACGGCGCGCTTTACCAGAACTTTGGCGATGCTGCTCTCCAGCGGCATATCATTATTGGACGCCCTACGTTATTCGACCAATGTGACAAATAATGCAATTATTATTAAAGGTATTAACGAAGTTGCCGATGATATTAAAAAGGGAATAAAGTTGAGCGCTTTATTAAAGCGCGTCGATATATTCCCTAAAATGATGATATCGATGGTCAGAGTTGGCGAAGAATCGGGTGCAATCGAGGAAATGCTCAATCGCAGTGCAAATTTCTATGAAGACGAATTGGAAGAGGCGATTAAGCAGTTGACTTCGCTGATCGAGCCATTGATGATTCTAATTGTTGCGGTTATGGTCGGATTCATCGTAATGGCGATGATTCTACCATTGTTTGAAATGTTCAAGACAATTAATTAGGAGGATTAACTATGAACATGAGAAAAGCGAAGCGTAGGAAAAAGGGTTTTACACTAGTAGAACTCGTAGTAGTCATGGTTATCTTAGGTATTTTGGCAGGGATCGCCATACCGAGGTACAGTCAAATGGCCGCTCAGGCAAAAGATTCAGCCAACGAGGCAACTGCCAGAACAATTATTAGCGCGATTCAAATGGCGGCAGTAGATACTGATGGCGTTCTAACATCTGTTGACGCCGATACAGTAAACAGTTATGTTTCCGTTGAAGTTACCACGTATCCAAATGGGGAAGGTTGGTCGTATAACTTTACCAATATAGGTGGCGGCAATTACAGAATAAACGTTTATTATAAAAATCGTGGCGTTTTATCGATGTAGCAATTTTGTTTAAATCTGATTGTTTATACGTGTAAATAATTGTTTAATAAGCGGCGTCGCAAATCGAATTGTTTTCGATGGGCGGCGCCTCTTGCACAAATGCGATTATTCTAAGAAACGGAGAAATTATGCAAGTGCGTAGACAACTCAGTCGCGAAGACGGTTCGGCGCTGCTCTGGGCAATCGTTTTAATGATGTTGTTGGTCGTCTTTGGCAGCGCTGTAAACTTGGTCGGCATGCAGAACAACAAGCAAATAAAGAGACAATACGATGTCATTAAGGCCGGTTACATCGCCGAGGCAGGCGTTGAGTTGGCCTATCAGACATTGTTTAAAGTAAATGGCGGCAGTCGCATTATCGACGTTATAGACGCTTACAGCTTGCCGCGCAGTCATGCAGAAACACTTGTGCAAGGCGGTCAAGTCGTCGGTAATTTTGATGCCAAAATTGATATTGATACCAAAGACGGTGTCGACTGGGTGGTGATAACTTCGGTTGGCAGCCTGCCTAATTCTAAAATAAGAGTAGAACGCGTGCTAAAAATAAATCGCAACAATAGCGAGGAGATCATTCGCGATGAACGCATATACTAAACGCAAGGGTATTACGCTCATAGAAGTGTTGTTGGCGATGGCGATTGGGATTACCGTTCTGATAGTAATTGGAAACATTTTGTCGTTGTCGATGAAGAGTTTGCCACATGCCGAACGCGAGTTCGACAGACAGCGTTCGCTGCGCTTTTGTGCAGAGGTGGCCAGCAAGAAAATAAAATCGGCTACAGCGCTCTTTTTATTGCCAAGTGTCGGTTTGACGGAATCTGCGTTAAAAGACGATTGGAATTATTTGGGCGTCAGTGCCGACGGCACTAAAATCGTACATTATAGTTATAATAAAAACAGTGGACGTCACAATAAACAGATTTTGGCCAGTGGCGGGCAGGCGACTGCCTACGACTTTGCCATTTCAAAGCGTTCCGATGGCGCTGTAATGGACATGTCGTTCAGTGCCACAAATACAGTGACTGGCGGCACAAAGTCCTTTGCCATTTCGGCGCGGCCGCTAAACGCCAATTACATCGATGCGCCGACGGGGACTTCGCAATCGGTCAATGTGTTTGCCTATCGCGACCGCCAAATTGAAGACGAAAAAACAGTTGGGGCAGTATCTTTTGTAATTGACACTTCGGCCAGCATGAATAAAAATTTGCAGGGCGATTTTAGCGCCAACGATTTCGACAAGCGCATCGTTGCAGTGCGCAACGCCCTTTCCGGTCACGCCGACAAGCAAAATAGGGTAAAGGGAATAATAAGTGAATTTAGTGCAGAAAATGCCGTCGAATTGACGCTGATACCATTTAACCTGACGGCGAACAAGCCGTATCCAAACGCCTATAGCGCGTCGGGCTACGACGATTATAAATTTTATGACGTCGCGCAGCGCGCGCAGCGCACAGAACTGTTACAAGACGTTCAAAGTTTGTCGACTGTCGTCGGCAATGGTTCGAATGTTGGCGACGGCTTGCGCCGCGCCTATTATAGTCACGTCGATTTCGAAAACTATGTGCGGACTTCCACTGCTTACGGCGCTGCGCACAGTACTGAGAACTACATGGTGATCGTGTTGGACGGTGCGGCGACGTACGCTTCTTGCGTGGGCGGCGCGGGCGTCAATCGCTATAAAGATGATGCCGGCGACCAACCGTATTTGACGATTTACAATGATCCCGCCGAGTGGCAAAGCGCCGGCGTCATCGGTTACGGCGATAGGACGTCTGCTGTGGCTGAGCGCTATGTCGGGTTGTTTGGCGACAAAATAAAGTTGGCCGACTTTAAAGTTTACGTCGTGGCATATACAGAAGATGCGACTGAGCTGGCGGCGATAAATAATATTGCGAGGGCACTTGGTGCCGCCGCTGGCGATGTCTATGCGGTTACGACGCGTAACGATATCGATTTAATTATGTCCAATATTAAAGCGGATATTATGAAGGACTTGTGGTCTGTGCGCGGACCAAAGTAAGGTGATGCGATGAAACAGAGGGGATTTACAATTATAGAAGTGATACTGGCGGTAGTTATTATATCAATAATTTCGGTCGGCTTTATGTCGGCGTTGCGCGCCAATTATTACGGACTCTCCGCAGGTGAGCACAAAACCGATCAAATTTACGCCAACAAATCGAATGTCGAAGGCGCGATTGCGCAGGCCGAATTGGCTTTGAGTAATGGTTCGCTGGTCGCTAACAAAACCGTCGATAGACCGTTTAATATGTTGCCTGCAATTGAGCTATATCAATTGCAGCACGCGGCAGACGGAAAGCAATTTGTCACTTGGGTGGGCCCTAAAAAACAGCCTGGTATTGTGCGGGCGGCGCTGCGCGACGTATCGTTAGAAGTTGGTGGCGCGCCTTTTGCGCGCAGCTTTTATTATGCGCAAAGCGGGCTGTACGTCGAGGCCGATTACGATTTGAAACGCGGTACGGAAGGCGTCTTCGACCGCGCGCGGTGCGATTGGTACATATCGCGTCCCGAGTTTAATACGGCAATACGAGATGTTGCATACATAGGTGAAAGCGAATGGGGCACGCGCTATCCTTCTTTTCCGAACGATTACAGTTTACTCGCCGCCGACGCCGGACGGCGCCTCAATGTAGAACCCGACTTTGCAAATAGACACATTATTTTAAATATTACGCCACTAGATAAAAATGGCATTGCCGGCGAGGCGATGCAGAGCGCGCCGCTGTTTTTTTGCGGACTGCCTACGACGCGCCATTTGACGACGCATTTAGACGCCGCCTTAATCGATTTACAGACGCCGCAAAGCAGTAGCGGTGAGGTCGAAAACGATCACTTAAACGCCTGGTACGACGCGGCGCACGGCGTATATTTTGGCGTTGTTGAAGGCGCTCAGCCGGCTGTCGCCAAACAGCCTGTGGATGGTGACTTCGTCGGTCAGTACATACAGTTTGAACCATCTACTTACATTACCGTCGACAATCGAACGCTATCTGATTTTTCTGATTTTACTGCGTTTATGGTGATAAATAATGTAAACGGCGGACCAGTTTTTGACGATAATACAAATGTGAGTAATTTGACTGCAGTGGACATTAATGGCGATTGGCGGCTAGTCGTCTGCGATTTACAGTGCACCAGTCCGTTCGTTGAAATCGGTTACGGCGATTATCAGCTAGTGGAATTTATTGCATATAACGACGCATTAGACCGCGCTAAAAAGCTGGAACTGATGGCGCGTTTGGCGGAGAAGTATCGACCGCTAAAGCCGCGCACTAAAATTGACAGGTTGCAGAACATCAGCGCTACGGCAAAACTGGGCGCTCTCTACGTCATGCCGGTAGCGGCCACGGCGATAATGCCGGATGGCACAAGTCGCCTCGTGCCGGTCGTTTGGGATGAAGCGATAACAAACGACCAAGTTGGCGTCTTTAACGTGCGCGGTCACCTCTTGGGAAATGAAGAAAATGAACTGACCTATAGTTTGACGGTCGAAACAGATGCTACTGTAGACTAGTGGAGAAACTGACGTGAAAAAAATTAGAAAAAATAAAAAAATATTGGTAATGGACATGGGGAATCGCTATATTCGCTGCGCGGTAGGTCGCCTTAAAGACGACGCCTTAAAAGTCGATATTACATTTACGATAACCTTAGAAGACGGCGTTTATGAAAATGGCGTCATTTTGGACAGTGGTCGGCTCTGTTCGGCGATTATTGCTAATTTGCGCCTGTATCGCGTCAAAGCCAAGTACTGCGTTGTCGTAACGGAGAGCAGCGAAGTGTTAAAGCGGATAATTTCTGTACCTCAGGTCGGCGAGGGCGACATAGAAAACATGTTAAAGTATGAAGTTGCGCAGTATTTGCCAATTAATTTAGACGATTATATCATGCAGCATCACATTCTCGGCGCAAGCGCCGAAGATATTGAAAAAATTGACGTTGAGATTGTCGTCATGCCAAAAGAGCTGGCCAAATCGCATTTTGACTTATTGCTCAGGGTCAATTTAAAACCGTTGGCGCTCGACTTAAAAAGCGCTTGTTTGCTGCGCTTAATCGAAGCCTGTAACGAAATGGATTACGATAAAGTCTATGCCATGCTCGATATCGACTACGAAAAAACGGAAATTAATATAATTGAGAACAAGCAGATTCGCCTAAATAGAATTATCGGTTCCGGATTGAGAGATTTAAATGCGGTTTTGGAGAACCATCAAATTTGTAGCCACACCGAAATCAGGCAAATATACGATATTATAGCGCAATACGGGCTGGAACACTTTGAAGTCGGCATGAAAGAAAATGGCATGGTGGTCAGCGATTTGTTGTACAACGACATCGTGGCTTATTTCGCCGATTTTATGAGTCAGATTGAACGCGTCTTTAAGTACTTTACGACGCGCCGCTTGTTTAATACAATCGATCAAACGCTGATATACGGCAATTTAAGTTTAATCAGTGAAATTGACAAATTTTTTGAAAGTCGTACCAACGCGCCGACGACGATACTTCAGCTTAGTAACGGCGGGGTCTTGAACGCCGAATTAAACAGTACGGAGTATCCGCTGTACGTCGTCGCCTTGGGCGGATTATTAAAAAAATAGGAGCAAATTGTGTCAAACTACAACTTTTTTAGTCCCTATATTGCAGTTCCCAGAAAGACGAATTATAAGTTGATTTTTTATTACCTCGTCGTGGCTTTAATCATTGGTGGATTGATAATGGCCTATTTTCACATGGACGGTCAAATACGCGCCACCCGCGCAGAGGTTGAGGTGCTGCGCAATCAGGTGTCCAGCAATAAGACCGCCGACAATTTAAGAGATGCCAAAAAGACCAAAAAATCTTTGGCAAAGCTGGACGTTGCGCTCGGCGAAATGCTGTTGCTCAGACGGGTCAGTGCCGATGTTGATAATTTTGACGCCGCACTCTTGACGAAAATTGACAGCTGCTTGCCAAAGAATGTATTCGTCAATGAAATAAATGTCGATGAGCAAGGGGTGCGATTGAGCGGTTATGGCGACACTATAGACGTCGTCACGCTATTTAGTCATCAACTGGGTCAGCAGTTAGACGGCAGAGTCGTTTCAATTGACTCGATTGCGCTGGAAGACGCCAATTACCACTACGTTATCCTTATCGATGGAGCGGGAGGCGATAATGAAATTAACTAAAAGCGAAAAGCGGTTGTTAATCGCTCTGTTTCTGATTCTGTTGATGGCTGCCTATTACTTTTTCGTCTTTCTCAAACAGGAAAAAGCGTTAAACGACTTACAGGGGGAAAAGGCGCAGTTGACCGAGAGGTGGGAAAAGACTTCTGAAAAACTCAAGGTCGGCAAAGTCGACAAAAAGCACTTGGATAAAGTTCGACAACAAATCGAGCAAAATGCACAAATTTTATGTGGCGAATTATCGCAGAGCGAGTTTTTAATGATGATTAACGCCATTGCAAAACAGTCCGCTATTGAAATCGACGATATACAGCTGAGCCACACCGCGCAGACGATTCAAGAATACTTATTGGAAAGCTTTTCACAGGATGAAGCGGCAATTGTGGCGATTGGCAAAGAAATCGCTTTAAGCGAAGATCAAATGATGAACGAGATACATCACCAGAGCGCCGAAATAAGCTGTCGGGCAACTTACCAGACGCTCAACGCCTTTATCGACGGCATAAACCAATCTGCTAAAAAGCTAACCATAGAGGAAATGAAGGTGAATAGCGGCGAGGAAGTGCTCAAATGTCGCTTGGTGGTCGGTTTGAGTCACATGCCGTCACTCGACGGTTTTATCGATAAAAATGACGTTGCTAACGACTTTGCGGTCGCCGCTCAACAAAAGAAGACGAGCGATATGTTCGACCCCTATCAGAGTTATAGCGAGCTCATTAAACAGGCCGAGCAGGCGCGCGCTGCGATTGAAGTGAACGCACCTGCAGACGATCGAGATAGTTTGCCGGCAGAAGAAGAGGAGGGCGAATCGAGCGAACCGGATGAAGACGTTAGTCTGCTGTTTGACTTTCGCAATTTAAATTATTTCTTTGCCGGCAACAAAGCCGAGATTAGCGGTGCTGTGTCACTACAGAAAAATGCGCTGAGCGATCACAAAATTACCTTTATAAACTATCGCTTTCACGATTTAAACGGCGTCAATTTGGCCAATGTCGCCTTCCCCGAAAAAGCGGTGATGTGCGAGCAGCTTTGTCGTAAAATGCGCTTGAAAATATACAGTGAAAAAGCGCAGCGCAATCCTATTAAAATGGAAGTTGTCGACGCCGCCGCCAATCGACGAATTGCCGTTTTTGGGAACGTCGAGGCGTCTGATGAATGGCAGTATTTATACGCCGATTTAGCGACAGATCTACACTTTCCAATCATGGTAAAGCGCATTTATATCGAGGGTCAAGGCGTACAACAGGATTTGAGCGGCGAGCTGTACTTTGATAGTTTAGCGGCGCTCAACAGAGCTGCTGAAAAGGCAATTGAGGAGATTGTAGAATGAAAAAAACAATGAGTGTATTACTGACGATTGCAATCGTTTTCACACTGCTATTTTCATCGATTATGGCATTGCCGGGCGATGTTACAAAAGCATCGCTTGCCAGCGGCGTTGAAAATGACGTCGGCGACGAGCAGAAAGATCCAATTGAATTGCAGGGCGAAACCTTTGGTGAGGTCGATGGCGCCTTGGCGGGTAAAAAAGATTTTGGCAACAACAAAAAATGCGACTATAAAAGTGCGATGCGCAGTTTGTCGAGATTGGTTGGCCTGTATCGGCTGAACCTCTATTCGGACGGCGACAAGCAAAGGTTTTACAGCGCCTATCGCGAGGCCTTCAAGGCAGCTTATTTAGCGAGCTTTAGCGAATCGACCATGCAACAAAACAACGGACCAGCCGAGCGCGGTTCGGTCAATGGCGAAAAACTGGGCAAGGCAGAGGGCGTTTATCACGCCGATATGGACATCTTGAACAACGTCAAGAGCGACTGGTTGCGCGATTATCAGCGCTACGTCGAACAGAAGTCGCTAACCGATCGCTATCAGCTACAGCTGCAAGATCCGCGGTATAGTGAACACTTTATCGTGTCGTTTAAAGCCGCCTTTAAAGCGGCTTATAGCGAACGCTATCAAGATCAAACAGCCGCTCAGCGACTAAAGGGCGACGTATTTAAAAAGGTGATCTACCGCCAGGACAGCAAAGTGTTCGACACCGAAAACGAACAGGAACAAACGGCGTGGTTAGCCATCGACAAGGCGACGGTATATCAAGATACCTACTTGTCTTTACAGCGTATTTCCAACGAGGTCAAATTGGGCGATGCCGATTGCGAGGCGATTTCCGGCTTGTATACTGTGGCGATTGATCAGTCACATCAGTCGGTAAAGTTGTATAAGCCAATCGAATTGCACTTCGTTTATAACGACAATCCGAATATTGGGGTCTATCAGTGGGTATACAATCACTGGCAGTATCAGCATACCAAACGCAATGAAGACAGCGTTTCAATTGTAATACCAGCCGGTCAGTACAGCGGTGGAAAATACGCTTTGTTTATCGATAACGGATTTGTACAACCGTTTGACAGCGTCTACAGTTGGGCATACGATGACATTGTGTTGGCATTGCGCCGCGACTATTTGCCAGGCGCGCTGAACTTTAGGCCAAATCAGTCGATGACGCGTTTGGAATTGGCCAATTTACTGTATCAAATGATGCGCAATAAGACTGCGTTTCAAAATCGCAATATTGCGATAAGTGATAAAGCGACTTTTGCCGGCAGTGAAATGGCCGTACAATACGTCTTGGCTGCGGGCTTTATGCAAACCGACGATCACTTTGCGTTTAATCCGTCGCATTACGTTTCTTATCAAGCGTTTAACGAGATTCTTAAACGCGTCACTAAGGATCAAGCATTTGACTATGCCGAAATTACAAATAAGATGTTTTATGAGCACTATACGCTGTCAAACTATTTAACGGATAAGAGCGCAAATCCAACGCGAGCCGAAATCGTATTTTCATTAAACCAATATGTCGATTAATATTTATATTACAATTCTACTTTCAGTACTATCTTGTGCGTCGACCGCTTACTACTTAGCGGTTGACGCAGGCGCGCGCGCCGCTAAAGAGTTCCACTATATACTATTGGGACTTTTTTATTTGCTAGTTGCCGCCTTACTATTCGCCTACGACGGTTGGCGTAGCCATTTAGACTATGCGCTAACCTGCAATTTCGTCTTTATGTTGACCTCGATCGCGATTGTCGATTTATTCAGCCAATACATTTACGACTACATGTTAATCGGCTACAGTTCGATTAATGTTATCCTGGTCACTTTGCTGCGCGGATTGTCCTTAAATAGTATTGGTGGAATCGTTACAGGATTGTTTTTTTATGGTATAATATACGCAGTTGCACGCTTGTATTATAAGCGCGAGGCGTTCGGCATGGGCGATGTCTTTTTACTCGCTGCAATCGGCGTCGTACTAGATGCCAAATCGACATTGCTGGTCGGATTTTTGGCCTTTTACATTTCTCTGCTGCATTTACTCTTGCATTTTGTCGTCAAGCGCGGCCTGAAACGCAAGCAGCCGATAGCCTTCGGACCGTCAATTGCGGTTGCCGGTTTAATCGTATACTACGCAGTTGATAAAATATTGACATTTTTTTAATAATGTATATCATATTAGTTTGTAAACTGGATTTTTATGCCAATCGCTGTTATAATGAATTGTTAATACTCAGCTTATTCACGCCAGCGCGCAAAAGCGCTATAAAATCTGGGTAGTGCTGTGAAAAGTCCGGGTAAAATATTATTGGAGGTATTTTAATGATTTCAGCTGGTGATTTTAGGAAAGGCGTTACGTTTGAAATAAATGGCGAGCCCTATGTCGTCGTCGACTTTCAACACGTTAAGCCGGGTAAAGGCGCAGCGTTTGTCAGAACCAAGTATAAAAACTTGATTAACGGCGCAACGCGCGAAGAGGCTTTTAACCCCAACGAAAAGTTCCCCAAGGCGAGAATTGAAACAAAGAACATGCAGTATCTTTACAACGACGGCGATTTGTACTACTTCATGGACAACGAAACATTTGAGCAAATCCCGCTTACGCAAGAACAGGTTGAAGAGGCGATTGCATTTCTCAAAGAAAATGACAACGCCATGCTAAAATTTTATCAGGGTAGTTGTTTTTCAGTTGAGGCGCCCAATTTTGTGGAGTTAGTCGTAACTGAGGCCGAACCCGACGTCAAGGGCAACTCGGCGTCAAACATTACGAAGAAAGCAATTGTGGAAACCGGCGCCACAGTCAACGTGCCGCTTTTTGTCAACGAAGGCGACAAAATTAAGATAGATACGAGAACGGGTGAATACCTGTCCAGAGTTTAAGGAGAGTTCAGAGGAGGAAAATATGACTCATTTAAAGGAAAACGTTTCTTATTTAAGAGGTTTAGTGGAAGGGCTGGATATTAAGAAATCTAAAGATGGTAAAGTGTTTCACGCCATCATCGACGCATTGGACGAAATGGCTGTCGCCATCAACGCGCTCAACGAAGACATCAAAGATTTAGATGCTTATATCGATGCAATCGACGAAGATTTAACTGACTTAGAAGATGATTTCTACGACGAAGCCTATGACGATGCGTACGATGAGTTAATAGATGAAGATGAATTATACGACGACGACGAAGTAGCCGGAAGTGTCGATTTACCGATGTTTGAATTTGAAGGCTGTGAGTGCTGTAATAACTTATCATGCCCGGAGTGCGGCGAGATGATTTACATTGAGGATCCGAGTCTTTACAATCCGGAATTCTGTGAAACGGAAGTATCTTGTCCGATGTGCGGCGCCAACATTCGCATGGAAAAGCGCGATCGTTCGATTAACAATGCAGTTTATACGACGAACGACGCCATGCAGTACGAGAAATCCGTCGTGAGTTCTGAAAGAGAAGATGACGAGGTCGATGAGGGTGAAAACTTTAAAGATTTAATTGCCGAGTATCAAGAACAAGAGGATTAGTACAAAGCCTTTTTAGTTGCGATTAACCAGTTTACACCTGTGTAGACTGGTTTTAATCTTTATCCCAAACGATTATGGAGGAAATATGTCTGATACCAGTAAATTGAGAGAGCTGCAGCACGGCGATGTCAAGATTGCCAACGAAGTCGTTGCGATTATCGCCAATATCGCCGCCGCCAAAATAGATGGCGTAGTCAAGTTAAAGGGTGGCATAGCCAGCAATATCGCCGACGTCTTTGGCATGAAACAAAATCATAAAGGCGTAAAAGTAAATGCGGAATCCAATACAATTGAGTTAGACCTCAGCGTCGTCGTCAGCTACGGCTCGGTAATACCGCAAGTTGCGCAACAAATTCAGGCAAAAGTGAAGGAATCTGTCGAGTCGATGACAGAGCTGGAAGTTCAAAAAATAGATGTGCACGTCGTCGGCGTGAGTACGGCTGACGAGCGTCAAATGGCGGACTAATGAGTAGACGCGAAGAAAGACAGCGCTTGCTGGAATTGATATATCAATTGAACATTACCGGCGATGAAAACTTGCCGCACAGAGATAGCGCCGACTTGAGCGATTATCAAAAATCAGTCATTGCTGCATTTGTCGAAAATCGCTCGACAATCGATCAAAAAATCGATGCGGCGCTAAAGGATTGGCGCCGCCAGACGATTGGTAAAATCGATTTATCTTGTATTCAATTGGCGCTTTGCGAAATGATCTACATCGATAGCGTACCGCTAAAAGTAGCCCTTAACGAAGCGATTGAACTGGCTAAAATATATGGTGATAACAATACGCCTAAGTTTATCAATGGCGTTTTTAGGACGTTGAGCGATGATCTTGGCCTTTGATACTAGCAATTATACGACTTCGCTGGCGATTGTCGACGGCACTGAAATCGTCGTCGACAATCGCCGTTTAATCAACGTAAAACATGGCGAGCGCGGCATAAGGCAATCTGACGCCTTTTTTCAACACATGCAAGTGCTCGATGAGTTCGTGGCGGCAGTCGAGCCCTATTTCGACAAATTAGAGGCGATTGCCGTTTCGACTCGGCCGCGCCCCGTCGACAATTCTTATATGCCGGTCTTTAGAGCGGGGCAAATTGTCGCCAATGCGCTGAGTCGGGCGTTAAAGCTGCCGCTCTATTGCTGTTCGCACCAAGAGGGGCATTTATATAGTGCGCTGCGCGATAAGGCGCTGCCGGAATCGTTTTTATTTTTGCACTTGTCGGGTGGCACTACCGAAATACATCGCGTCGATTGCAGTACAGATGGTTACCGACTTTCGGCGATTGCCGAAACTGCCGACATCAGCGTTGGGCAGCTAATCGATCGCATCGGCGTCAACAGCGGTTTGTCGTTTCCGTGTGGTCGCCAAATGGACGAATTGGCGCTGCCCAGTCGGTTGGCAAAGGCGCCGCGGTTTAAAGTCAAAAGGCAATTCAATCTATCCGGCTATGAGAATTACTTTAATAAATTATTGCGCGAGCATCCGGCAGAGGTGGTCTACTATCACTTGTTTATGACAATCGAGTCAATTTTGGCAGATTTGATAGCGCGCGCGGTCGCCGAAAGCGGCATTTCGCAGGTGCTCTTGGCCGGTGGCGTCGCCGAGAATAGCTACATTCGCGACAACTTGCTAGACGCGCAGACGATTTTAAATTGTCAGATTAATTTTGCAACCAGTCGTTATGCGTCGGACAACGCAGTTGGCGTCGCCGAATACGCGCGTCATATGAGGAGGCAATATGATACTTGATGGCAATGCACTAGCAAAGAATATATTAAATGAAAGTAGACGGCGAATTGCGCGACTTAAAAGTGCGGGGCGACCCGTTGGGCTGGCCATTGTATTGGTGGGCGACGATTCTTCTTCCAAGTTATATGCCAATATGATTATAAAACAGTGTAAAAAAGTTGAATTGCCGGTTGAACTATTCGAGTACAAAGATAATTATAATAGCGAACAAGTGCTCGCGGCAATTTCCGATTTAAATCAAGATGCGCGATTCTCTGGTATAATTGTGCAGTTTCCACTACCCGAGGGCGTCGACGAGAAGGGCGTACGCGAAATGATTGCGCCGCACAAAGATGTCGATTCGGCGGGCACGCGAAACATCGGTCAATTCTATAGCGGTGCGCAGAGTTTTAAACCGTGCACACCGCTTAGCATGTTGGCGTTGCTCAAATCGTGTGCGACGGATTTAGTCGGCAAAGAGGCCGTTGTAATTGGCCGTAGCAATGTCGTCGGCAAGCCGATAGCGAATATGTTATTGGCAGAGAATATGACTGTTACCATTTGTCACTCGCGCACTGCGGATTTGGCAGCGCACACCAAGCGCGCCGATGTCGTGATGTCGGCAACTGGAATTAAACATTTGGTAACAGCTGATATGATTAAACCGGGTGCAATCGTCATCGACGCCGGCATCATCGTCGAAGGCGATTCGATTTATGGCGATGTCGACCCCACGGATATCGACGCCGTTGCCCAAGCCTATACGCCCGTACCGGGAGGCGTTGGCCCGGTTACAATCGCCAAATTGATCGGTAATGTCATCGATGCAGCGGAGCGCTAGTTAAAAATGAAATTGCGCGATTTAACAGTTAGCGAGGCGACGAACTACATCAGTCGCCTATTTAGTAGCGACCCAATATTGAATGCCTGCAGCGTCATCGGCGAATTGTCCGGGATGAAGCGCTACCCGAGTGGTCACGTCTATTTTAGTGTCGTGGACGCGCATTCAAAATTGCCCTGTGTGATGTTTCGCTCTGACGCCGAACGCTTTGCCGACTTGCGTTTAAGGGACGGCGATCGCGTTAAATTGAACGGGCGCATCGCCGTGTATCAGCGAGAGGGGCGCTATCAAATGATTTGCCATGGCATCGAGCGCGACGGCGACGGCGATTTATTTCAAAAGTTTTTGTTGTTGAAGGCGGAATTGTCGAAACGAGGTTATTTTGATCAAGAGCGCAAAAAGCGCTTGCCAAAAATCAGACGCGTCGGCGTAATAACGTCGCGCGTCGGCGCGGCGATCGAAGACTTTACATCTATTTTAAAACGGCGCGATCGGACGATAGAAATCGACCTCTACCCCAGCTTGGTACAGGGGCGCGAAGCGGCCGCGCAACTCGTCGCCGGCATCGCATATTTTAATCGTGCCAAATCGGTCGACGCAATTGTCATTACGCGAGGCGGAGGTTCGATAGAAGATTTGTCCTGCTTTAATGACGAGGACTTAGCGACGGCGATTTATCAATCCGGATTGCCAATTGTATCCGCCGTCGGTCATGAAACCGATTTTACAATTGCCGATTTCGTGGCTGACTTGCGCGCGCCGACGCCGTCGGCGGCAGCCGAACTGATCAGCCCTCCGCTAGCTGAACTAGAACGCGAAATGAAACGGGTTTTAAGTGATATGAATGGCGTCTTGAACAATAGAATTGAGCTTTTTAAAGCACAGCTTAAAAACAATCATCCGATTAATCTGCTCTCTGCCGTGAGGCGGTTAGTCGAATACAATAAATTGCAAGTCGGCACGACCTTCGATCGCGCCGGTCTAGCTATCGAGGCGACCTTGAGCGCTAAACGCCAAAGCGCTGAACAAATGTATAAAACTGTTTTTTTGCAAAATCCGAAGCGCCTATTGACGCGCGGTTATTGTTATGCTAAAGATAGTAACGGCAAGTTAATCAGCACAGTACAGGCAGTTGAACAAGGCGATGACATTTCGCTGATACTGTCTGACGGCGCACTGATTAGCACCGTTAAAGAGGTAATTAAATGACGGATAAAAAACTACGAGATTATCTGCTGGAATTAAAGCGCGCAGCGCAGCTGGTCGACGATCCGGAAACGCCGCTCGAAGAGGCCATTGTAGCTTATCAAGACGGCGCTGCGGCCTATCAAAAGTGCATTGCAATCATAGAGGGCGCCGAACAAAAGATTAAAGTGATAGAAGACGCTTTGCAAAGCGGTGATGGCGATGTCTAATCAAATCGATTTGACGACTTTGACGGCCGAGGCAAAATGCAAAGTTGATCGCTATTTATTGGCCTGTTTAAAGTCCGACAATCGCTTCGATAGTGCAATTTTTGAGGCGATGCGCTATTCTGTCGGCGCCGGCGGCAAACGGCTGCGCGCCATTATGCTATTGCAGGCCAATCGGAATGGTGGCGGCGCTGAAGAGGACGCGTTGCCATTTGCTGCGGCAATTGAGTTCATTCACACCTATTCTTTAATTCACGACGATTTGCCGGCGATGGACGACGACAATTTAAGGCGCGGCAAACCGACCAATCACGTCGTATTCGGCGAGGCGATGGCGATTTTGGCGGGCGACGGATTGCTCAACTTAGCCTTTCAAAAAATGATTGCGCAGGTCATTGCAATGGCCGACAAAACTGCCGGTTTAAACGCCCTTCACACAATTGCCACAGCAGCTGGCGTCGATGGCATGCTGGGCGGACAGGCGATGGATGTTGCCGCGGAAGGCGAGGTCATTGCAGAAGATGTGCTGCACTATATTCACACCCATAAAACGGCTGCGCTAATCGAGGCGTCGCTGGTGGCGGGCGCCCAATTGGCGAGTTGTCCGCAGCGCGTCGTCGATCACTATAGAACGTTTGGGCACCATCTTGGCATGGCTTTTCAAATCGTCGATGACATATTGGACATCGAGGGCGATTGCGCACAGTTGGGCAAGGCGACCGGCGTCGACAGCGTTCACCAGAAGGCGACGTTCCCAGCGCTATACGGTTTGGCGGAGTCGCGCAGGCGCGCGCAGAAACACACTGAACTAGCGATGGCCACACTCGACCAAATTGCTGAGCGAGGTAGTTATTTACACGTCCTCAGCCGGCTTTTATTATGCAGAGATTACTAGACCCTTGTAGATTAAAGGTAACTGTTCAATCGAAAGGGTTGCATTGTGTCATGACGCCCGGATAATTTCGGTAATATCGAAATGACAGCTTGACTGTACAGTTTCATTTGGAGAAATGATGAGGTTTTTTACGGAAATAATTAATAATGAAATATTCTTAGTCGCATTGCTGTGCTGGTTTATCGCACAGGCGATGAAAGTCGTCTTGGTATTGGTGTTCGAAAAGCGCTTGGATTTTTCGCGCATTATCGGTTCGGGTGGTTTCCCCAGTTCGCACACCTCTTTTGCGATGGGGTTGGCGACGGCAGTCGGCTTAAAATACGGCTTTAACTCGACGCTTTACGCAGTTTCATTGGCGTTTTCGCTGATCGTCATGTACGATGCTTCGGGCGTCAGAAGAGCGGTCGGCAAGCAGGCGGAAATTCTCAATACGATAGTGGAAGACTTTTATACCAATAAAAAAATTGCCGATGACAAATTAAAAGAGCTGGTTGGTCACACGCCGTTTGAAGTATTGGCGGGCGCCGTTCTCGGCATCGTCGTCGCAAATATCATATTTTAAGTACACTTAGACCTTGTGGCCGGGGTGGTACAACTGGCTTTAGCGGCTCGTCCAAGCGCGACGCGGCCTAGATGATTTTGAGGAGATAAATGGAATATAAACTATTGCCCAATATCGCCAAACCGAGTGATATTAAGTATTTTTCAAAACATAAATTGGCGCGATTGGCCGCTGAGCTACGCGCCTATATCGTCGAAGTCGTCGCCCTGCGAGGCGGCCATTTAGCATCTAATTTGGGCGTTGTCGAGTTGACCATTGCACTGCACTTGGCGTTTGATAGCCCGACGGATCAAATTGTCTTCGACGTCAGTCATCAGGCCTATGTACACAAATTGTTGACCGGTAGATTTGCGGCCTTTAAATCCCTGCGCCAGCACAAGGGGATCAGTGGATTTGTCAAGCGCAGCGAATCGCCGCACGACATATTTAACGCCGGACACGCCTCGACCTCTTTATCAGCGGCACTCGGTCTGGCTAAGGCGCGCGACATCAAGGGCTTAAATCATCACGTCGTGGCGGTGATCGGCGACGGCGCACTATCCGGCGGCATGGCCTATGAGGCCTTAAATAACATCGGACACGACCATTCCAAATTAATTATCATATTGAATGACAACGAAATGTCGATAGACGAAAATGTCGGTGGCATCAATAAGTACCTGTCGCGCATTCGCACTAACCCCGGATACTATAAGGCGAAAGCGGACGTACACAATATCATCGATAGAATACCGACGTTCGGCAAGCCGATTGCAAATTCGATATCGCTCGTCAAGGAATCGATAAAACAATTGGTCGTGCCGGGTATGTTGTTCGAAGAGATGGGGTTGACCTATATCGGCGTCGTCGACGGGCACGATATCGACGCGCTCTGCAGTACTTTTGAACGCGTTAAAAACGTCGATGGGCCGGTGTTGGTTCACGTCGTCACGAAAAAGGGGAAGGGCGTCGCCTATGCCGAGCAAAACCCGCAAAAGTTTCACGGTACAAGTCCCTATAACGCCGCCGACGGCACGGCTTTAAAAGCGGCTGACGGGCCGACGTTTTCGCAGGTCTTCGGGCAAAAAATTTGCGCTTTGGCGGCGGCTGATGACGAGATATGTGCAATTACTGCGGCGATGCCGAGCGGTACCGGTTTAAAGGCCTTTGCCGGCGCATATCCGAATCGTTTTTTTGACGTCGGCATCGCCGAGGCACACGCCGTTACATTTGCGGCCGGACTCGCCGTAAACGGCATGAAACCGTTCTGCGCGATCTATTCGACTTTTTTGCAGCGCGCCTACGATCAGATGATTCACGATGTCTGCCTGCAGAATTTGCCTGTTGTGTTTTGCATTGATCGGGCCGGCTTGGTCGGCAACGACGGCGAAACCCACCACGGCGTATTCGACTTATCGTATCTGTTGCCGATGCCAAACATGACGGTGTTTTCGCCCAAAGACGGCGATGACTTAAGCGCCATGCTGAGCTATGCGACAACTGTAAACGGGCCGCTCGCAATTCGCTATTCGCGCGGCGCCTGTCGATTAAACGGCACCGCTGCAGTCGATTTTATGAAGCCCGATATCATCGCCTATGGCGATCGCTTTAACATCGTGGCCGTCGGTACTATGCACGATGTGGCGCACGCTGCCCTAGAGCACTTAATGCGACTCGGAATCGCTGGCAAGTTGATTACGGTAAAGTGTTTAAAACCGCTCGACAAATCTATTTTAGATTACGTCGACTGCGCCGTACCGACCTTTACGCTGGAAGACAACAGCTTAATCGGCGGTTTTGGCGGCTATTTCGGTCAGTGCTTTAAAAAGTGGCAAAGGTCGCTCGACTTGTACAGTTTTGGCATCGAAGACCGACTTGTCGGTCACGGCTCGGTCGCGCAATTGTTGTGTGAACTGGAATTAGATGCTAAATCTGTCGCCGACCGCATTATTGCGCATTTGGCGGAATTGAAATGACGCGGCTAGACGTGGCGTTAGTGCTGCGCAATTTAGTTAAATCGCGCCAGCGCGCCAAGGATTTGATCAAGCGCCAATGCGTAAAAGTAAACGATCGCAGCGTCGTCAAACCGGCCTTTCAAGTTAGCGCGGACGACGTCTTGACAGTAGTCGACTCAGTTCATCCGTACGTTGGGCGGGGCGGGTTAAAGTTGCAAAAGGCGCTAAGTGAGTTCGCCGTCGACGTCACCGGATTTACTTGCCTGGACGTCGGCGCATCGACCGGCGGATTCACCGATTGTCTGCTCAAAAACGGCGCTCTAAAAGTCTTTGCGCTGGACGTCGGTCACGACCAATTGGATTGCGCTTTGCGGTCGGACGCGCGCGTTGTCAACATGGAAGGGGTCAATATCAGGCGCGTAAAGGCGTCTGATTTCGGCGAACAGCTGGACTTGATTACAGTTGATGTAGCCTTTATATCGACGACCCATGTACTGCCTGTGATTGCGCAACTCTTTACTGCGCAAACGCTGGCGATCGTCTTGCTGAAACCGCAATTTGAAGTCGGCAGAGCGGGCGTTGGCAAGAACGGCGTCGTAAAAGATCACGAGCAACATTTTAAAGCGTTAAAAAATTTTATAAAAACTTGCGAAATAGAGCGATTAGTTGTTAGAAAAATTGATTTTTCAGGTATAAAGGGTAGTAGGGGAAATATTGAGTACATTACCCTGATAGATGGAAATCAAGACGCTACGACATTTTGGCGCGACGCCGACATTCGCAAAATTGTAACGCAAAGTCACAATAGTTTAAACCGATAAAAGAGAGGAGAAATTTTGAAGTACTTACGTCATGCAAAAATACATCAATTGATCAATGAGCACGAGGTTGAAACTCAGGAAGAACTTGTCAAATTACTGGAAAAAGAGAATTTTAAAGTTACACAGGCGACTATTTCGCGCGATATCAGAGAGTTAAGACTGATTAAGGTGCTCGCCAATAACGGCAAATATAAGTACGCATCTATAAAGGAAAAAAATGAAATAATTACCGAGCGTTTTATCAAGGTGTTTAAGGAGTCGGTCATCAAGATCGATCACGCCGACAACATCATCGTAATTAAGACTTTGCCGGGTGCTGGTCAGGCTGCTGCGGCGGCACTCGACGCCATCGACCGCGATGAAATCGTCGGTACTTTGGCGGGTGACGATACGATTTTTGTAGTCGTGCGCGATAAAAATGACATTCAGCAAATCATCGAGTTTTTGGTATCGTTGACGCGCTAGCTGTAAGCGGAGTGCTATGTTAATTAAAGTCATTATCAAGAATTTTATACTGATTGACAATTTGGAAATCGATTTCGATCGCGGTTTAAACGTACTGACTGGTGAAACCGGTGCCGGTAAATCGATTATTCTCGGCGCCATTAGATTGGGGTTGGGCGGTAGAAGTTCTGGCAACGTGATTAGAAAGGGCGCCCATAAGGCCGAGATTCAAGTCGTCTTTGTGGTCGATGAAACTACCGACGATCGCCTTTCCGAGGTGGTTGACAGCGCTGACGGCATGGTTATTTTCAGACGCGAAATCTTTCGCTCTGGCAAGTCTATTATGCGGCTCAACGACTGCGTTGTAACGCTCGGCCAAGCTTCTAAGACAGCCAATTTACTGCTCAATATTCACGGTCAAAGTGACTATCAAATGTTGCTCGACAGCGCCGGACAGCTGTCTTTAGTAGATGCTTTTTTGGATGAGTCGGGCGTTCGATTAAAGGCCGAGTTGGCGGCCGCCTATCGTTCGCTCTTCCAATTAAAGCAACAGCTGGACGGCCTATCTGTCGAGCCCGAATTAATCGAGCGCGAAATCGACTTAATCAAGTTTCAAATGGACGACATCGACAGAGTAGAATTATCCGATGATGACGAAGATATTGAAGAGCGCTATAGAAAACTCAATCAAGCGACACAGTTAATACAGCAGTTATCGGAGCTGAATTATACGATTGAAAACGACGAGTCCGCAGATTTGACCCGTTTATTAAATGCCCTGTCGCGCTATGCGGGCGCCTTGCTAGAGCAATACCCCGCCTGTGCCGAAGCAGTCGAAAAAATAGATGACTTTTCATTTTTTCTGGCCGAGTTTCAACGCGATATATACGCTGCTATCGACGACTTGACAATCGATCAAGCGGAGCGCTTGGCGATTGAAAGTCGCCTAGACGCCGTCAACGGTTTAAAAAAGAAGTATGGCCATGCGATTGCCGACATATTTACCTATCGCAGGTCGCTCGACGAGCGCTTGGCGACACTACAGAACTTGTCTGTTGAGAAGGAAACGCTGAGCGCCGCTTATAAGCGGCAAAAGGAAATATATTTAGCGCGCAACGCCGAACTTTTGGCTTTGCGCGAGCGCGCTGCCGCTGTCTTTATCGAGGCGCTTGAGCGCGAATTGGCCGAGTTGCAGTTTGACGGCGTGTCGTTGCAAATCGTCTTCAACGCCAGAAGACAGTTTAGCGAACTCGGTTGTGAAGAGGCGGATATACGAATTAGTTTTAACAAGGGCGTCGCGCCGGAGCCGTTGCGCAAAATCGCTTCCGGCGGCGAGGTGTCGCGCTTGATGTTGGCGATTAAACACATTATCGCCGAGCGCGATTGCGTGCCCGTGTTAATATTTGACGAAATAGATAGCGGCATTAGCGGTTTGACGGCCAGCGCCGTAGCCGATAAACTGTATCGCGTGGCGCGTTATCATCAGGTGATTTGCATTTCGCATTTGGCACAGGTCGCCTTAATGGCCGATCGACATTTTTTAATTCTCAAGGACACCGTAGCGGATTTGGCGATTTCAAGAGTCTACCCGCTGACCAAATCGCAACGCATCGCCGAGATTGCCAGATTAATATCCGGTAAGAGCGTCGATCAGATGCAGCTCAAACACGCCGAGCAACTGTTGACGCGCGCACAGTGTGACCGGATGGATATCAAACGTCACCATCGGAGTTAGCCAAATGACAATGAGCATTGACCTTTTAACATACGCCTTTTTTGAAACGGCAATCATAGCATCGTTAATGTGGACGATAAGTCCGCGCCTAGTGTTGCGCAACACCAAACTGGCGCTGTTGACGATTCCAATGATTTATTTGTATCTATGGGCGATTCCCGTCAATAGTTTTATTTGGGTTGCAATATTTGCGGCGTTTTTGATAGTGTTGCGTTACCACTTTTTTAACGAATCGTGGCGCATCGCGTCGCGGCAAATCGTCGGCTTATTTATCATTAAATATTTGTCCTTTTTTTTGGCGACCTTTTTGATTCTGATGAAAAACGGTCAATTTATCACGTATCAACACATTTTTAAATCGTCTAATATCGAGCTCGTACAGTGGTCGTTGCTCTATTTGCTAATTATAATCATGCAATATAGAATTGCCATCAATTACATTTACAAGATAAGGGGTCGCAATTTTTACTTGGAAATGCCCAGTCTGTTGACGATATTGTTTGGCGTCACCTTCTATTTTTTGGTGAGCAATGCGTCGTACCGCTTTTATGTACACAATATCAAGGCGATATTTGCCATTAAAAACTATAACATAATCTTGATTTTATTAACGAATTTCATCGTCGTCTTATTTTCGCTGATCATCTTTTTATTCACGACTTATAAGACGACTAAAGACGAGTTTAGCGATTTTCAGAGCGAATCCAAATTCGACAAGTTGACCGGTTTGTTGACGCGCGTCGATGGCATGCGCAGGCTGGAACACGTCTATCAAAAATCGCTAATTCAGCACAATAATTTTGTCGTCTGTTTTATAGACATCAACGACTTAAAAATTATCAACGATCGCTACGGTCACCGCGAGGGCGATTACGCCATTCAGCAAGTGGCAAAAACAGTATTGAGTCAGCTGCGCGACACCGACTTTGCCTTCCGCTACGGCGGCGACGAATTTGTCATCGTCTTCGACAATTGTAGAATACAGGACGCGCGCAATGCCTGGAAGAGAATAGAAAGTCAGTTAGATATAATCAATAAAGCAAAACTAAATCAGTATAAATTAGCGGTCAGTTATGGCCTGTCTTCACACCATCAAGACAAAAAGCTCGGCTTAAAACACCTGATAGAACTTGCCGACAATGAAATGTATAAGCGAAAGAGAGAGGTGAAATTAAATGGTCAATAGAGTAATAATGATCGTATTAGATAGTTTAGGCGTCGGCGAATTGCCCGATGCCGCAGAATTTGGCGACTTTGACGTCAATACGCTGGGTCATATAGCCAAGCATACGGAAAAATTTGAAATTCCCCACTTAAAGGCTATGGGAATTGCCAACATCGACGGCGTCGATGCCCTGTCCGCTGTCGCCGAACCGCTTGGCGCCTACGGCAGGTTGGCGGAGCGCTCCAAGGGTAAAGATACTACGACCGGACACTGGGAAATTGCCGGACTGGTTATCGACACGCCGTTTAAGACCTTCCCAGAGGGCTTTCCGAAAGAGGTCATCGAACAGTTTGAGGCGGCCACAGGCAGAAAGGCGCTCTGCAACAAGCCGGCCAGCGGCACGCAGATAATCGAAGAGTTGGGCGAACAGCACATGGCCAGTGGCGACGTCATCGTCTACACATCGGCCGACAGCGTATTTCAAATCGCGGCGCACGAAGACGTCGTACCATTGCAAGAATTATATGACATGTGCGAAAAAGCGCGACACATTTTGCGCGGCGACTATGCGGTCGCGCGCGTCATAGCGAGACCTTTCATCGGTAAACCGGGGCATTTTAAGCGCACTTCAAACAGGCGTGATTACTCCCTAAAGCCGTTCGGAAAAACCGTTTTGGACAATTTAAAGGCAGCTGACTACGAAGTGAGAGCAGTTGGCAAAATTGTCGATATATACAATGGCTGCGGCATCACGCACGACATTCATACAAAGAGCAATATGGATGGCGTCGACCAGACGATTCACTATATGAAAGACGACTTTAAGGGATTGATATTTACAAATCTGGTGGATTTTGACGCCAAATTTGGACACCGTCGCAATATCGCCGGCTACGCCAAAGCCATTGAAGAATTCGATTTGCGATTGCCCGAAATATTCAACGCGATGAATGACGACGACCTCTTAATTTTAACCGCCGACCACGGCAATGACCCGTCTTATAAGGGGACTGATCACACCCGCGAATACATACCGTTTATCGCCTATGGCAAGGACGTCAAAAAAGGCGTCAATTTGGGCACGCGTCAGACGTTTGCCGACATCGGTGCGACGATTGCCGATATCTTTGGCGTCGCTGGAACTGAACACGGCGAGAGCATGAAGCGATTAATACTGGGAGAATAATATGCGGATCTACGATATAATTAAGAAAAAACGCGACGGCGGCGAGCTCAGTCGCGCCGAAATAGACTATTTTATCAAGGGCTATACGGCCTCTGAAATCGAGGATTATCAAGCCTCGGCGCTGTTGATGGCGATATTTTTTAAGGACTTGAACAACGCCGAAACAATCGCCTTGACAGAGGCGATGATGCACTCCGGCGACGTCGTCGACTTGTCCAATATCGCCGGCCTCAAAGTAGACAAACATTCCACCGGTGGCGTCGGCGATACGACGACCATGGTGTTGGCGCCACTGGTTGCCGCCTGCGGCGTGCCGATTGCCAAAATGTCGGGAAGAGGGCTTGGTCACACCGGCGGTACAGTCGATAAATTGACGGCCATTCCCGGTTTTCAAGTCGAGCTGACGGCCGAGCAATTTGCCGAAAATGTCAATCGCTGTGGCATTGCCGTAATCGGTCAGTCTAAGAATATTGCTCCGGCCGATAAAAAGTTGTACGCGCTGCGCGACGTGACGGCGACAGTCGAGAACATTGCGCTGATCGCCAGTTCGATTATGAGTAAAAAATTGGCAGCCGGTTCCAACGGCATCGTATTAGATGTCAAGACGGGTTCCGGTGCATTTATCAAAGAAGAGGCCGAATCGATTCGTTTGGCCAAGGCCATGGTCGACATCGGCAATGGCATGGGTCGCCAAACGGTGGCGGCCATTACCGACATGTCGCAACCGCTCGGCTTTGCGATTGGCAATAGCATTGAAGTAATCGAGGCGATTGAAACCTTAAAGGGCAATGGGCCGAAGGACTTAACTGAACTCTGTTTGACCCTAGGTGCGCACATGGTCGTCATAGGCGGCAAAGCAGAGCGTTATCAGCGGGCCTATCAGATGCTAGAGGAGGCGATTGACAGCGGCCGGGCACTCGCAAAATTCCGCGCTTTTGTCGAGGCGCAGGGCGGTGATGGCGCCGTCGTAGAGGATTACAGCAGACTGCCGAAAGCGCCGGTTGAATACGCTGTACGCGCACCCCGAAGCGGTTATATCGGGGCTTTTCAGTCAGAGGAAATCGGCCGCTGTGCGATGTTGTTGGGTGCTGGTCGCGCCAGTATAAAAGACGATATCGACCTCAGCGCGGGCATTCAATTGGCCTCTAAAATTGGCGATAAAGTGGCAAGTGGTGACGTCTTGGCGACGTTTTACAGCAGTCGCAATGATAAAATAGACGAAGTTGAAAGCTTATTTTTAGACGCAATTAGCATTGTCGATCAGCCCTGTGAAGAACCGCAGCTGATTAAGGCAATCGTCACGGCGGACGAGATTGTCGATTACAAATAGTGGCAATTTTGAATTTTAGCTTGTCATCTCGTCTTCTGCAGTGTGTTTACTCTGTAAACACCGCTTATAAATCTGCGTCCGGCTAATTCCGGTAACGTTGAAATGACAAGCGGCGATTTCGCATTTTATAGGTGATTTATGAGTTATCAAATGAATTTGGTGTTGCCAAATTTTGAAGGTCCTTTGGAATTGCTGTTGCACCTATTGGAAAAGAACGACATCGACATTTACGATATTCCAATACATACGGTGACCGAGCAATTCTTGGCCTATCTCGAACAAATTGAAGAGAATAGCCTCGACGATATCAGTGAATTTGTCGTCATGGCGGCGCATTTATTGGAAGTTAAATCAAAGATGTTGTTGCCGATACACGGCGCGGGCGACGAATCGGCGCCGATTGGCGAAGATGACCCGCGCTATGAGTTGGTGCAGCGTTTAATACAGTATAAGATATATAAAGATGCGGCGACTACTTTACAGCGTCAGCACGACGAACACAGTGGCATGCAGGTGCAGCGCATCAGCGAAATCGAGCGCTTTAAATCATCGCTTGACGACGGCGATGACGGCCTTCAAATTGACATTTCGCTGCTGGTCGCCGCGCTTAACGACGTCATTAATAGAATTCCGGTGTACGACTTGACCAGGCGCCATTATTTTGAAAAACTGGTGCGCGACCACTATACGATTGAGCAAAAATTGCTCTACCTAGAAGATATGTTTACGCAGAAGAACAAGTGGACATTTGCACAGTTGATCGGCACAGCGCGCGACAAAATGGAGATGATCGTCACATTTTTAGCGCTTTTAGAGTTTTTGCGCGACAATTCGCTTAAAATTTGGCAACCCGAATCGTTTTCCGAAATAGTTATAGAGAAAGAGTGATATGAAACATAATTTAACACAACAAATCGAGGCCTTGCTGTTTGCCTGGGGCGACGCCTTATCGTATCGCAGAATTGGCAACGTGTTGGAAGTTGAAGTCGAAGAAGTCAGGGCGGCAATTGAAGTATTAAAGGAGCAGTACGCCGACCAAGCGCGCGGCATTCAGTTGATCGAAGTCAATCAATCGGTGCAATTGGCCAGCAAAAAAGAACTCGCCGAGGTCGTCGAAAAACTGTTTAAAACCGATAAAAAACGCGGTTTGTCGGGTGGTTTGCTAGAAGTCTTGGCGATCGTCGCCTATCGACAGCCGGTCACAAAATTGGAAATTGAGGCAATTCGCGGCGTTAAATCAGATCGCGCATTGCAGGCCTTAATCGCCCTCGATTACATATTCGTTTCGGGCAAACTAGAGCAGATTGGCAGACCTAATTTATACAGCACGACGACGCATTTTTTAAAAAAATTCGGCTTGCGAAATTTGCGAGAATTGCCGCCAATCGAATCGTTTGAGCGCTTACAAATTGCTTTGACGAGTGAGGAAGAACTGATAATTAATGACTAAGACGAATAAGAAGAACACTAAAAAGAATACTAAAAAACGTGGCGCGACCACTAAATCTAGCGCAAAGAACAACGGTTTGCGCTACGAAGTCAAGCTGACGCTGCTCTTGGCGGCTACGGTCTTTGTTTTTTTGGCCATGTTTAGCAACGCCACCAGCTTTGTCGGCGCCTGGATTCGCGATTTTTTAACGGGTCTATTTTCGTATTACGCCTTTTTCTTTCCGGCCTTTGCATTTGCCTGTATCTTTGTTTCGATAAACCAAAATCTGGCGGCGTACCGCAAGCGCGTTTATTTTTCGTCGGCAATGATCAGTTTGGCGATTATCTTGGCGCTGGGGCTGATGATGGCGCAGTATAATTCAGCTGACATCTTTACGCCGGGCGGCATTGTCAACAGCTATTTATCGGGCTTACAATTGTCGTCGCTCGGCGTAGTTGGACAACTGATATTTGCAATTGTAAACGGCGCAATCGGCTATTGGGGAACCGTCGTCGTAATTTGCACGGCGTTGATGCTGTTTTGCATATTTGCGCTCGGCATCACGCCCACCAAAATCGGCAAATCGATGGGGCGCTCAGCTACAGCTACCGGTAAAAAAATATCGGAAACTGGCGGCAAGATTGGCGACAATATAAAAATTACCGTCGAACAGATCAAAGAGGATAGGGCGAAGGCCGACAAGCGACGCGACAAAGAAAAGCTGATCGACTTGGTGAAAGCAGCTGATTTTGAACAACAGTCAGACGATCGGCTCGGCGAGCTGCAGGCTGTAGATTATATCGATGGCGATAGCGTAAAAGATACCAAAATAGTGGACGATGACGGCTTTGTCGACTACGGTAGTATCACGATTGTCGATTATGACGATCAGCGTAAGCCTTTTAATCCAGTCGGTGAAGTCGATTCAACTGACCAAGGCGAAGGCGTAGCGGCGTCCGACGATGTTTATGCTCCGCCTGAAAAGCCAGCCGTTGCGGCGATAAAAGACCTAAAGGCCATAAAGAAGGAAAACGCCGTCATCAGTACTGCCGAAGTCGATGCAGTAGAATCTAAAATAACTGAAGAAGTTGAAAAGTCTTACGAAAACTATCGCATACCGCCGACGAATTTACTCAATTACGGTTCGTCGAATCGCACTGAAAAGGACAATCGCGATATTCTGGCAAAGGCGAAATTGCTGGAACAGACTTTAGCCGACTTTAAGATCGACGCCCACGTCGTACAGGTCAGCAAAGGACCGATGATTACGCGCTTTGAAATCCAGCCCAGTCCGGGTGTTAAAGTTAGTAAAATCGTCAATTTAAGCGACGATATTGCACTCAGTTTGGCGGCTATTAGCGTGCGCATTGTGGCGCCGATTCCCGGCAAGGCTGCAATTGGCATCGAAATACCGAATTTAAGCACCTCAATTGTAACACTGCGCGACGTAATTGAAAGCGAGTTATACGGCGCTGCGCGGTCGCCGATTTGCTTTGGCCTCGGCAAGGATATATCGGGACAGCCGATTGTTGCCGATTTGTCTAAAATGCCGCATCTGTTGATCGCCGGCGCAACTGGTTCCGGTAAGAGCGTTTGTGTCAATACGATTATCACCAGCATCTTGTTTAACGCCAAGCCAGACGAAGTCAAGTTTTTAATGATTGATCCCAAAGTAGTTGAATTAAATGTCTACAATGGCATACCGCACCTGATTTTGCCCGTCGTAACCGATCCCAAAAAGGCATCTATCGCCCTCAATTGGGCGGTTCAGGAGATGAGCGAGCGCTATAAGCAGTTTGCTGAAAACGGCGTGCGCGACATCACTAGCTTTAATAAGCGCGCCGAAGGCGATGCCGAACTGCGCGTCATGCCGCGTATCGTGGTCATCATAGACGAGTTGGCTGACTTGATGATGGTCGCGCCGAATCAGGTCGAAGATGCCATCTGTCGCTTGGCACAGATGGCGCGCGCCGCCGGCATACACTTAATCGTCGCCACGCAGAGGCCGTCAGTCGACGTCATCACGGGCGTCATCAAGGCCAATATTCCGTCGCGCATCGCCTTTGCCGTTTCTTCGCAAGTCGACTCGCGTACCATTATCGACATGGCGGGCGCAGAAAAACTACTCGGCAAGGGCGACATGCTGTACTATCCTGTTGGCAAACCGAAACCGTTGCGCGTGCAGGGTTCGTTTATTTCCGAGGACGAAGTCGAAACAGTCGTCAAACACGTCATTGGACAGGTCGACGGCGAACTGCATTACGACGACGTGTCTTTGGATGACATCGAACACGCTTTGGCGCCCGAACAGGACGCTGAGGTCGATCAACTGTTAGCCGATGCAATTGAATTTGTGGTGCGTTCCGAAAAGGCCTCGACGTCACTATTGCAGCGACAGTTTAGAATTGGTTACAACAGGGCGGCGCGCATGATAGACGAAATGGAAATGCGTGGCATTATCGGTCCAAGTCGCGGTTCAAAGCCGCGCGAAGTACTACTGACTTGGCAAGAATACGAAACGGCGGCGCAGTAATGGCTTATCAATACTATATGGAAACACTGGGCTGTTCTAAAAATCTGGTCGACTCGGAAATTATGATGGGGCGACTGGCCAAGGCGGCTTACCAGCAAGTTTTCGATCCCGCTTTGGCCGACATTATCATCGTCAACACCTGCGGTTTTATCGAATCGGCTAAAGAGGAATCGCTCGACACCATATTTGAATTATTGAACTACAAAGAACAGGGCAACTGCCGCTACTTTATCGTAGCCGGTTGCCTTTCGCAGCGCTATGCCACAGAACTGGCGGAAGAAATACCGCAAATCGACGCCTTTGTCGGCACGACGACCTTTGATGACATCGTCGCCGTCGTCCAAAAACTACAGGTTAAAACGACTGCGGCTGCACTGCACATTGCACACTGTGACCGAGTTACTTTAGACGATGGCGTGCGCCATGTCGACCAGGGGACGGCGACCGGATATTTAAAGATTTCGGAGGGCTGTGACAACCGCTGCACCTATTGCATTATTCCCAAGTTGCGCGGCCGCTATCGCTCGCGTCCGATCGAATCGATTGTCGCGGAGGCGCGCCGAATGGTGGCGTCTGGCATTGGCGAATTGATCGTCATCGCGCAGGACACGTCGCGCTACGGTATAGATATCTACGGCGAATATAAACTGCTCGATTTATTGCGCGAACTGAATGACATAGGCGGCGTCAGGTGGATTCGGCTGCAGTATATGTACCCCGACATACTCGACGAAACCGTCATTGCGGGTATTGCTGCACTCGATAAGGTCGTTAATTACTTTGACATTCCGGTGCAACACGGCAGCGACGACGTATTGAAGCGCATGAACAGAAATACTACAGTTGCGCATATCGAAAAGCTAATTGCATTGATACGCCGGCATTGTCCGGACAGCTGCGTTCGCACCACGATGATCGTCGGATTTCCCGGTGAAACGGCGGCCGCCTTTAATGAAATGATCGACTTCGTGAGGCGCGTGCGCTTTGACCGCTTGGGCGCGTTCGTCTATTCGCGCGAAGAAGACACGCCGGCCTTTAACATGCCAGATCAAGTCGAAAGCGATGTCGCCGAGGCGCGTTATGCACAGCTGATGGCCGTACAGCAAGATATTTCGGAGTCGCTACAGCTATTAAAATTGGATACGCTCTGTTCGGTTTTGATAGAAGAAGTGGTCGAAGAAAACGCTATTTACGTGGCTAGGACGGCTTATGACGCACCGGAAATAGACGGCGTGTGTTATGTCCACAGTCGCGCTAAAGCGCTTGCAGTAGGCGATTTTGTGACGGTTAGAATAAACGATACACTAGAATTTGATACTATAGGAGATTACATTGAACACTGCAAATAAACTGACGATTTTTCGCATACTGTTAGTACCGCTGTTCGTCTATTTGCTATACGGTCAAACATCGGCCATGCGCTATGGCGCACTCGCCGTATTTATAGTTGCCGCGTTGACCGACTTTGTCGACGGCTATGTTGCCAGGCGCTTTAATCAAATTACCAATCTCGGCAAATTACTCGATCCGGTGGCCGATAAAATTTTGGTCGTTTCGGCCTTAATCGCCTTCGTCGACCTGGCGGAAATACCTGGATGGGTGGTGATCGTCATCATTTCGCGCGACTTTTTTATCGACGTACTGCGCATGAATGCAGCGGCGCAGGGCATTGTTTTAGCCGCCGGTAAGTGGGGAAAAATAAAGACAGTTGTCCAAATGGTTGCCATTACATTGATTTTGGCGAACAACTTTCCGGCCGCCGCTTTCAATTTCCCACTCGATCGCGTCATGCTCTATCTGGCAGTTTTTCTAACAGTTTTATCGGGCGCTGAATATACAGTTGCCAATTGGAGGAAATTAAATCTATGATGCACGCCGCCGTACTATCGATTGGCACTGAATTAATTGCCGGTCACACGCTCAATACGCACGCCCAATACATTACGCAAAAGCTCGACGACCGCGGTTACGTCGTCGACTATCATCTCTGTTGTGATGACAGCAAGGCACAAGTCGTCAAATCGCTCCAGTTCTTGTCCAAACAGTGCGACTTAATAATAACCACCGGCGGACTCGGCCCAACTGTCGACGACATTACGCGCGACTGCATTGCCGAATATCTGGGGTTGCCACTCGTCGAAAACGAAGTCGCCAAACGGAAACTGGAGGACTACTTTAAGCGTAGGAATTATAAACTTACCGACAACAACTATAAACAGACCTATTTTCCACAAGGTGCGACGATTGTCGTCAACGGCTGCGGTACGGCAGATAGTTTTATATGCACAGCAGGTAAATTGACGATTATAGCCTTGCCCGGGCCGCCGCGCGAAATGCGACACGTCTTAGAGCGATCGTTGACGCACTTGCTGATAGATGGCGTTAAATACAGCAAGACACTTAAGCTATTTGGCTGTGGCGAATCGACTGTTGACGACATGATTAAAGATGTCGACAGCGCCGGCACGCAGCTCGGCATCTACGCTGGTGGCGGCGTGATTACGATACGCATTTCGGCGCATGGCGACACTGAAGAGGACGCAAAAGTACGCGTTTTAACGGTCTACCGGGCTATTGAACAGCGCGTTAAGCCTTATCTTTACGCGACTGAGGAAAAGACGCTGGCGCAGGTCGTCGTCGATTTATTACTGGCACGCGGACTGACAATTGGCGTTGCCGAAAGTTGTACGGGCGGTCAATTGGCCGCTCAGTTGACGGCTATCGCCGGTGTTTCGGGCGCCTTTATCGGCGGCGTCGTAACTTATAGCAACGCGCAAAAAATGCGCTTACTCGGCGTTTCCGATAAAACGCTGTGCGAATGCGGCGCCGTTTCCGCCGAAACGGCGCTGGAAATGGTCGAGGGTTTAATCGATTTAACTGGCAGCGATATCGGCGTCGCCATCACCGGAATAGCCGGACCGGGCGGCGGCACAGCTGAAAAACCGGTCGGCCTCGTCTATATCGGCATCGCTTACAAAGGCCAGTTTTTTGTGAAGCGCTATAATTTTAAACGCGATCGCATTAAAAACAGGCAGTACGCGACGTTGACGGCCTTGAAGTTGGTGCGCGATAAGATCGTCGAAGAGTACAAGCTAGATAGATAGTGACGATATTGTCATCTCGACCGATTGAAGGCATTTCTTTGTCATCTCGAGCGACCGAAAGGCAGTCGAGAGATCTCGCTTTTGTGATTGGTACGTAAGCACTGCGCTTATATTGACGGTGGGTATTTTACTTTAAAGCAATTGGAACGCTCCTTGTGCTGAAATCGTTCCGCTATATTTTTACCTAGGACAACCTACCTGCGGCAGAACGTTACGGTAAAAACACAGCTCCACCGCGCACTGGCGTCGCTGACAATTGCATATGCTCTGTCATCTTGACCGAAGGGGAGTCGAGAAATCTCGCTTTTAACACCGAGTGTGCAAGTTGCATTTTAATGGTTATTTTTTCACTTTTTGACTTGAAATATAAATAGAAAAAACATATAATAGACTTAACAGAACAAACGTTCGCCATACTGGCTACTATGGAGGTTGCAATGGACGGTAGAAAGAAAGCACTTGAATCAGTGATGAGTCAAATAGAAAAACAATACGGAAAGGGCGCCATTATGCGATTGGGAGATAATCCCATCAAAATGAATATGGACGTCATCTCGACTGGCTGCATGGCGATTGATATTGCACTCGGCATCGGTGGCATACCCAAGGGTAGAATTGTCGAAATCTACGGGCCGGAATCTTCCGGAAAGACCACGGTTTCACTACACGTTATCGCCGAAGCTCAAAAGGGCGGCGGCGTGGCTGCCTTTATCGACGCCGAACACGCGCTCGATCCAATTTACGCCCGTTCAATTGGCGTCGACGTCGATGAATTGATCGTATCGCAGCCCGATACCGGCGAACAGGCCTTGGAAATTTGCGATGCTTTAGTGCGCAGTGGCGCCGTCGACATCATCGTCATCGACTCGGTGGCAGCACTCGTTCCAAAGGCTGAAATCACTGGTGAGATGGGCGATAGCCACATGGGTTTACAGGCGCGCTTAATGTCGCAGGCATTGCGCAAGCTGACGGCGCTAGTAAATAAATCAAAGTGTTCCGTTATATTTATCAATCAGCTCAGAATGAAGATTGGTGTCATGTTCGGTAACCCCGAAACGACGACTGGTGGCAACGCGCTTAAATTTTATGCGTCGATGCGCCTCGACGTCAGGCGTATCGAATCGATTAAGTCGGGCGATAGTATAATGGGTAATCGCACGCGCGTTAAAGTCGTTAAAAACAAGTTGGCGCCACCCTTTAAAACCGCCGAGTTCGACATTATGTATGGCGAGGGCATTTCCAAAGTCGGCAGCACCTTAGACGCTGCGGTCGATGCGGAAATCGTCAAAAAGGCCGGTGCCTGGTACAGTTACAACGGCGAAAAATTGGGACAGGGACGCGAAAACGTCAAGACTTATTTAAAAGAGAATAACGCGCTCTACCAAGAAATAGAAGGCCTGGTCAAGCGTCATTATTTAACTGTTGAAGAAGAAACTACAAATGAAGAATAATGTCAAGCTATTAATTCCCGCTTTGCGGGTTTTTTTTTATTGTCATTGACAGCACTTGCCTTTTTCCGTGTCAGCATCGGCTACAGCATACCGTAATGTCGAGCGCTTATCTTTGTTATTTCTAATGACCAAATGACTTAAAAGTTTCATATGTGATAAAATTTATATTGTAATTACGCACAAAATGCAAATTATTGCGATTTTGAGTAAGTTTTTTTGTCACATTTTGTGACAACATTTGTCACAAGTCGATTTTGTCAACGTTTTTTGACTTGAACACCTTTTTTTAAATTTAATAATATGTCATAATTATAGTAGAATACTGTTTACTCGTAACTATTAAGTCAAGAGCTGTCATTTCGAGTGTAGTCGAGAAATCTCGGGTTTTAAAGGCGCGATTTCCCCATTTCGCTAGGCTACAGTTAATTATGTTTAATTTGTAAACACCGCTCAAAAGTTAGCGTTCGGACATTTTCCGGTATTATCGAGATGACATTACGCCATGTTTTTCAACTGATCAGTTACGTTTACTCTAACTTAGTACAAAGAGAGGTAAAGGCATGAAAAACTTTAGGAGAGCACTTTCACTCATATTGGTATTTGCTTTAGTCGTTAGCCCTCTGCTAAACGTAGTGGATATCACAGTCTATGCCGATGGCGGCTTTATCTATGCCGATGACGCGCAGACGATTATTACGGGATATGACGGACCAGGTGGCGATATTATCATTCCGGCTGGCGTCATTAGGATTGAAAACAACGCCTTTAAGAACAACGCGTCGATTAGCGGCGTCCAGTTTCAAGATGGCATCCAGGAAATCGGCAATAGTGCCTTTCAGGGGTGCGCTGGTTTAAGGGGCGGTTTAGTTATTCCCAACAGCGTGACCAGTTTGGGTATAAATGCCTTTAATGGTTGTAGCGGCTTTAATGCTGAGTTGGTTTTGTCTAGTCAACTAACTAGATTAAACGAAGGCGTCTTTGCCAACTGTTCTGGGTTTAATAACGACCTTACCGACGGCAGTTTTATACCAGAGAGTGTGACGTCGATTGGCGACCGCGCATTTCATAATTGTACCGGTCTTAGCGGCAAACTGACGATACCGGATAATATTACGTTGATTGGAAGTGAAGCATTTATGGGCTGTACGGGACTGAGCGGCGAAATCGATTTTTCGGAAAATCTGTTGACTATCGGCGGAAATGCTTTTGCCAACTGTACGGGCTTAACGGGTACACTGACGATTCCGGACAGCGTAACATCTATTACTGGACATACGTTTAGAAATGCAAATGGCATTGAACATATTGTGGTCGGCAGCAGTGTAACGCATGTGTATGAAAATTATCCTCCATTTGAGAACTGTAATAGTGTTAAGACGGTAACGATAAACAATCCTACGGTAATAAATCACGTCAACAACTTGATTTACGGTATGTGGGCACTAGAAACTGTCTACGTGCCGCTTGAGTCTTACGGCGATTATCAAAACGCGTTAAATCTACCAGCTGGGGTGAGCTTAAGGGCGATTGGCGTCGATACAGACTTTATTATCGATGAAAACAATGTGCTAATCGGTTATCAAGGCGCTGGCGGTGCAGTGACCATCCCGGACGAAGTGGTCGAAATCGGCTATCGCGCGTTTAAAGATAAAACGGCAGTGACTTCGGTTACTTTTAACGAAGGTCTACAGAAAATAGGGGCAGAGGCCTTTATGGGCAGCGGTCTAAGCGGTGCGCTCAATTTTCCAAGCACGCTAAATACAATAGAAAACAAGGCGTTTTATCTTCTGAGCACATTGACGGGTGGTTTGACGATACCGGATAGTGTAACGTCGATTGGCGACGAGGCGTTTAGGCAATGCACGCACTTAGATGGCGCGCTCGATTTGGGCGATGGCTTAGAGAGTTTGGGCACTGCGGCCTTTTACGGCTGCACAAACTTAAGCGGCCATCTGACGTTGCCGGCCAGTTTATCGAACTTAGGCAATTACGCATTTTTAAGCTGTAGTGGCTTTAACGGTTTAACGCTCGAAGCGGCTAGCGGCAATGGCGGATTGAAGATAATACCAGATTACGCTTTTCGCAGTTGTTCAGGTTTTAGTGGTGCGCTGACGATTCCGGACAATATTACGGATATTGGAAGAGAAGCATTTATGGGCTGTGCGGGACTGAGTGGCGAAATCGATTTTTCGGAAAATCTGTTGACTATCGGTGGAAATGCTTTTGCCAACTGCACGGGCTTAACGGGCACACTCACAATTCCAGACAGCGTAACATCTATTACTGGACATACGTTTAGAAATGCATATAATATTGAACATATCGTGGTCGGCAGCTGCGTAACGCATGTGTATGAAAATTATCCTCCATTTGAGAACTGTAATAGTGTTAAGACGGTAACGATAAAGAATCCTATTGTAATAAATTACGTCAACAACTTGATTCACGGTATGTCGTCCCTAGAAACCGTCTACGTGCCGCCGACCTCTTACGGCTATTATGAAAACGCGTTCAATCTACCTGCTGGGGTAAGCTTAAGGGCGATTGGCGTCGATACAGACTTAATTATCGACGACAACAATGTGCTAATCGGCTATCAAGGCTCTGGCGGCGCTGTGACCATCCCGGACGAGGTGGTCGAAATCGGCTATCGCGCATTTAGGAATAAGACGGCGGTGACTTCGGTTACTCTTAACGAAGGACTGCAGAAAATAGGGGCAGAGGCCTTTATGGGAAGTGGAATATGCGGCGCACTCAATTTGCCAAGCACGCTTACTACAATTGAAAACAGGGCGTTTTATCAACTCGGCGTATTGACGGGTGGTTTGACGATACCGAATAGTGTGACGACGATTGGCGACGAGGCGTTTAAAGAGTGTACGGGCTTTAACGGCGCGCTTGATTTGGGCGATGGCTTAGAGCATTTGGGCACTGCGGCCTTTTGCGGCTGCACAAACTTAAGTGGCCATCTGACGTTACCGGCCAGTTTGAAGAGTTTGGGAACACAGGCCTTTGACTCTTGTAGTAGCTTTAGCGGTTTAACACTTGAAGCGGCTAGCGGCGGGGGCAGTTTGACTACAATTGATAATTACACATTTCGTAATTGTATCGGCCTTAACGGCACGCTGACAATTCCGGATAATATTACGGAGATTGGAAAAGAAGCATTTTTCAACTGTAGGGGTCTAAGTGGCGAAATCGATTTTTCGGACAATCTATTAAGTATCGGTGAAAATGCCTTTACCAACTGCAATGGCTTAACGGGTACACTGACGATTCCGGACAGCGTAACATCTATTTCTAGTCATGCATTTAGAAATGCAAATAACATTGAACACATCGTGGTCGGCAGCGGCGTAATGTATCTGTATAAGTATTATACGCCATTTTATAACTGTAGTAATGTTAAGACGGTGACGCTAACCAATCCTACTGTAATAAATCACGTCAACAACTTGATTCACGATATGTCAGCGCTAGAAACTGTCTACGTGCCAAGTGAGTCGTTTAGTGCCTATCAGGATGCGCTCAATCTACCTAGTGGTGTGACGCTTGAAATCGACACGCGACTCGACGTACCGACGGTTACTCTGAGTAAGTCCGGCAGTGCCATTAAAGTCAGCTGGCAACCGGTTTCCGGTGCGACCGGCTATCAGGTCTATCGTGCCGATAAAGCTAGCGGACCATTTACAAAGTTTAAGACGACCAGTTTGACAAGTTATACTAATTCTGGTAATCTCGTGCCCGGCATGCCGTACTACTACAAGGTAAGGGCTTATAGAAACGACGGCGGCAACTACAGCTTTGGCGACTTTTCCGACGTCAAGGGCTATTATGCGCCGGGCGCACTGGCCGCGCCTGCCAAGCCCAGTTTAACGCTCGATAAAAATGGCAATGGCATACGTTTAAATTGGAACGCGCAAAAACGCATTACCGGTTATCAGGTGTTTAGGTCACTCAGCCCCGATAAACCATTTAGCTATCTTAAGACGGCGTCGGGCAGTGCCACCAAGTACACCAATCTAGCCGGACTTGTGCAGGGCAGGCCGTATTACTATAAAATCAGAGCTTACCGCATGGCCAAGGGCGTTAGAAAATACAGTGCATTCTCGATGATTAAGGGCCTGTTTGCCGGTACAGACGAACCTGCGCTCGGTGCAGTCAACTTTAGCCTAGAAGACAACCCGGGTGTATCGGCACCGAATGTTCGCGTCAGATGGTCTAAGGTCAACGGCGCAGATGGCTACTGCGTCTACCGCTGGAATAGTGCCGCACAGAATTGGACGGGACTTAAAAAGACTGGGCCAAATGCTAGGGTGTACACCAATATTAACGGCGTCGCCAATCACAAGACCAACTTCTACGGCATGCGTCCATACCACATTTCCGGCAGTGTGACTTATTACGGCAATATTGGACAGTCGAAAGGGTATAGAGTCGACAAATAGTCTCAGGGCGGCGAGAATGACTGATTTCTTTGTTGCTGCACACCTTGCCTTTTCAGTACTTTTGCTACGCAAAAGCTACTCCCTACGGTCGTAGTCGGACATCTTTCCGATACTACACTTCCGTAT
>PDWI01001156.1_pt1 | contig 43093 bp, 32 predicted proteins | sample 1430891 | NCBI WGS metagenome assembly PDWI01 (sample SAMN01162508, study PRJNA174530) | Oral metagenome, whole genome shotgun sequencing project. | biome: Marine environment; feature: Marine mammal; material: Swab sample of the gingival sulcus; isolation source: swab sample of gingival sulcus... | reverse complement strand
AAATCCCCTTCCAATTATGCCAATATCATCAAATTCAAACCGTCAGAATAAAACTGACAAATAAGCCAAAATTAGAAGCCTCAAAAGAATTATTAGCCTTAGTTAAAGTCCTTACCAAAGAAGATAAAGAAACTTTTATAATTGCTCTAGATGATTGGTTTGAGCAATGGAAAGACTTCTTAAATGAACGCTCTAAAAACGAAGAAGGAAAGACCTTTTATACCCATAAAAAACTAAGAAGTGCTTATTTCGGACTTAAAAGAAACCTTGATATTCTGTGGACTTTTCAAGATTTTAAGGTGTTAAAAGTAAAATTATTATTAAAGAATTTTTGAATGCTCACAAGCCTTGTAGAGATAAGGAGACTTAGCATTTTTAGCCACAATTTTGGCATATAAAGATACAACACTTCCCAGCCACAATTTTGGCACATAAGCCATTTTTTCGCTAGAACAGTTATTAGTAATCAGATTTCTTTTGAGGAATTTTGCGAAGAGCTAGCCGATGGTTCAACAGTCGGTAAAGCCGATATAATGGCAGTGATTAGCCGTATGACAACGGTCATCGCGCGTCATTTGGATAGAGGCAATTCGGTGGATTGTGGTGCTTTGGGCAAGTTTCGTCCTTCCGTTCGTTCGCATTCTGTGGAAAATGAGGAGGATTTTCGTGCCGAACTGATGAAGACACCTTCTATAATCTTCACTCCTCGCAAGGAATTCAAAGAATGCTTACATAATTCGTCTTTCCATTTGGTTAAAGACAAAAAAGAAGAGGAAGACGGTGCTTCGACAGAGCCTTTGACTAGCTCAACAACCGAAGACAATGGCATCGACCCAAGCAACCTCCCCGGAGAACATACGGGATTATAGTTCGCTTCCCAACGGGGGGGGCAAAGTGCTAATGCATTTTGTGTGCCTTTGCTTAGTTAAGGGGGAAGGTGATGTTCTGAGTTACTTCTCTTTTTTCTTCAAATTCTTAATCCTTCATTCTTAATTAACTAGTATGTTAACCATAAAATAAAAGCACGCTTGACGGCGTGCTTTTTTATTGCCTCTTGCTTCGTACTTAAGAGCTAAGAATCCTCTGCGTCAGCCAACTCATAACTCATAATTCAAAACTCTTAACTCTGCCGCCCCCCTCCGCCAGTTCGCCTTGGGGCTCACTGTCACCTCCCGCCGAGGGAGGAATGGTCGTCGTTACTTGTTCTCAGAGGAAACTTCTTTCAGTATAAGCTAAACAAGAAGAAATTCCTCCCTTGGAGGGAAGTGCCGAGCAACTGAAGAGAGTGAGGCGGAGAGGGTCAGAGAATTAAGAGTTAGCTTCGCAGTGTTTAGACGTTTCAGAATATAAGCCGAAGGTTCAGCAAAGGAAAGCTCAGAAGACGCAGATAATTCTTCATTATTAATTATTAACTCCTAATTCTTACAGGAAGCTCTGCTTTTTTTAGGTTTTCAGCAACTAACTCTAATTCCTCGTACCATTCTAATCCAAAAGCACGGACAAGAGCATCTTTTAAGAATTCATAGACAGGAGTACCTTCACGCTTGCCCTTCTTCAAGGCACAAGAGCAAATAGACCATTTGTGATAATTCACTGCCGTAAAACTATCATAATAGCTAAGACGTATGGGATAAAGCTGACAACTTAAAGGTTTTCTCCAAGGAATTTTTCCTTCAAAGAACATCTTTTCGTAGGCACACTGACAGCCTCCCATCTCATTATACATAGTAAAGACACAGTCCTGCCCATCAACAATAGAAGTTACCTCATCGCCCTCTTCATCAATATAAGAAACTCCTTGCTCAGCAATTATTTTCTTAGCACGAGGAGATAACAAATGCTCAACCTCGGGTAGATACTTCTGCAACTGCTCTGCCTCTCCTTTAAGCAGAGGAGCTCCACTATCCCCCTCAACACAACAAATGCCTTTACATCTATTGTAATCGCAAGCAAACATTGTTTCAAAAACATCAAAACTTACAATCTTATCACCTATCTCAATCATAATCTACCTATTTATTTCTTAAATCAAGCATTGAAAACTCCCCTAAGTCTGCATTATACAAAGCAAAAACAGCTGGATAGCCTTCTGCTATCGTCCCTAATGCCTTTTCTTGTCCAATAGCTTTAGCCACACGCCCTGAAGCCATATCTATAGCTTCAGCTAAACTTAGCCCTAAATGTTCGACTGCATTAAGAACTGCCTCCCCCATCGAGATTGCAGAACCAGCAAGATTACCTTCGGGATTAACATAGAAACCATCTTCATTCAAGATTGCGTGTAATCCATCAAAAGGCATTTCTTGGAGCTGACGTCCAAGAACCGTAGCGTCAGTAAGTAAAATAAGTTTATCCCCTTTCATACGATAAGCTAGACGTGCAGCCCCCCAATGACAATGCCCTCCATCTAATATTAGAGGCGTATACACATTTTCATTTTCTAGGGCAGCACCAGCAAGAGCAGGAGCTCTATGCGTAAACGAAGACATAGCATTATAGAGATGTGTAACGATGTTCACCCCTCTCGAAAAGCACGCCTGAGCCTCCTCATAGGAAGCATTAGAATGCCCTAAAGAAACTTGAATACCATTGTCTTGAAGAAACTTAATCTGCTCAAACGTAAAGTGTTCTGGAGCAATAGTCATAAGCTTAATGACATCTTTTCCATAGCGAACAAGCTCTTTCAATGTTTCATCATCAGGTTTACAAATAATATCAGCATTATGAGCTCCTTTCTTCTCTTTAGCTAGAAAAGGACCTTCAAGATGTAAGCCTAACAAGCCTTGATACAGAGCTTGAGCCTGACGAATAGCATCGATTGCTTGATAAATAACTTCAATAGGAGAAGAGATTAAAGTAACATAGTAATAAGGTGTTACGTAGTCCCGACAAGCTTTATCTATTTCTTCAAGCGTTTCTAGGTCTGGGCTTTGAGAAAAGTATTTTGTATAACCTCCATTAATCTGAATATCTATAAAAGCTGGACTTAGAGTCTGTCCTTTTAGGTCTAGCTCTTGATAATCTTTAAGATTAAGCTGACACTCATCAATATCTATAGATTTTATTTTTCCATTCTCAACAAGTAAATTGGTTGCCTTAAGCTCTTTGCCCCCACTAAGTAAAGAGCAGTTTTTAATGTAAATCATATAATTATTTTTCGTCATTTTCCCTTAAATATTCTAGCACTTCATCTGGATAAGTTTCTTTCAACAAAACTTCTCCACCACGCCTCAACAGGTAGAATGTAGGCGTAGCCTTAATATCATACAATTGCTTTTGAAGAATTACTCCCTCAATATCAACACCTGAGATAATCCACTTTGGAAGTTTTGCTAAGTTCTCTTCAGCCTCCTGTGCATCTAGATAAATCAATACAATATCTAACTTAAGTCGCTCCAATTCATCTTTTAATGCTTCATTTCCATCTAATTGTTCGACAAAAGTTTCACAAGTTAGACAATCAGACTTTGCAAAAACTAGTAAAGAATATGGTGCAAGCAAATTATGTAAATGATGCTTAGTCTTATCAGCCTTTTGATAGATAAAATCTGTAGCTTTAGTACCAACTTTATTCTTAGTTATTACTTTTAATAGCAGGCGAGCTTCTTCTTTCTGCACTTCATTTGTACGAGGAGTCGTTAAAACCCACTTTAAGACTAATTCATAAATCTCATTATTAGTCATCGGAGAGTCAGCCTCATAAAAATATTTCCTATAAAGAAGTAACTCTTCTTTCAGAATGCTACCTAAGCTTTTTTTCAGTGGATAAAGAACAAATTCTTTAGCTTGACTAAAGTCTAGACTTGAGAGCAAACTAAAATAGTTTGCAAGATACTCCTCAAAACCTTCAGTATCCTTAAGAATAAGATTATCAGAAAAGTCAAATTTATCCCAATAATGCTGAAGCATATATAAAGCTTGCTCGTCTGCTTTAGTAATAGAAGACGGGACATTTGGCAACGAACGAGAGAATAGATGAGTATTAGTCTGTTTCGAAGACTTTGTACTGCTATTGCTAGTATCAGCACAAGAGATAAGTCCTACAAGGAGTAAAAGACTAAATATGAAATATTTTATCTTAAACATACAAAAAAACTATTAATAAAATAAACTTTGAGGGTTACACCCTAAAAAGATGTAACCCTCAATATACATATTATCAAAGTCTAAAACCTCTGAAAAATAAGAACTTACTTAAGTTCTCCATTTTCTGCAGCTTTAACCATCGCTTCAGTAGGTAGGATGTAAACCTCTACACGACGATTTGCTTTTCTTCCTTCAACAGTATCATTAGTTGCAACTGGTTCTGTACTACCAAGACCTGAGAAAGCCATTCTATCAGTTGCAATCCCTAACTTTGCTAAATAGTTATAAACACTTTTTGCTCTGTTTACTGATAAAGGTTGATTAACTCTATCACTACCAGTATTGTCAGTATGACCAACAATCTTAATTTGAGTTAGAGCATTCTTATTTGAACTCTCTGAGAATGCTTGTAAAGCATCTCTTGAGGCACTAGATAATGTTGCAGAACCTGTAGTAAAGAGCAAACCACTATCAAAAGTAACCTTAATAGCCTGACCATTATTAATACTTTCAATCTTAGCATTCTTAATGGACTCTTCTAGCTCTTTCTTTTGCTTATCCATCTTGACACCAATCAAAGTACCAGCAGTACCACCAACGACACCTCCAATAGCAGCACCAAGACCTGTATTCCCTGCAATCTTACCAATACCAGCTCCAAGTAAAGCACCAGTAGCAGCACCAATACCACCACCTTTAACAGCATTATTTAGACCACAACTAGAGAATGTAGTTGCAACAGCTAGAGTCATAGCAAGGATTGTTTTCTTATTCATCATTTTTCTTTCAATTTAATTATTTCTAAAAGTCTATATATTTAGGAGAATGCATACTACCTTCTGATAATGAGTACAGACTCCTACTACAAATATAACCTTTTTTTTTGACTTTTTTATTTAACGACTAAAGCGTTGGTACTCTTCAAAACTAATACCCGACAAATCTTTTTCAGAAATAATCAATTCATCAGCTTTAATCCCTTGCCCTAGCCAATCAATATCAAGAGTCGGATCATTATAAATAATAGTACGTTCACTCTGAGGCTTATAGACATTGTTTACCTTATATTGAACAATTGCCTCATCAGTAAGCGTTAAGAAGCCGTGAGCAAAACCTCGAGGGATTAAAAGTTGCTTATGATTACTTGATGAAAGTTCAAAAGCAAGATGCTGACCATAAGTTGAGGAATTAGGACGCAAATCAACAACAACATCCCAAATTGCCCCCGAAACACAACGAACAAGTTTAGCTTGTTCATAAGGTTTTTCTTGTAGATGAAGTCCTCTTAAGACCCCTCTTCTTGATACTGATTCATTCTCCTGAACAATATCTAACTCACCAATAGCCTCCCTAAAACTTGCCATTTGGAAGCTTTCCATAAATGAACCTCTATTATCCTCAAAAACATTTGTTTGTATTAACCAAACACCTGCGATAGACTGCTCAAAATACTGCATAACTTATATAAAATTTAATGTTTCAATGTTGTATATACTTCCGAGATATTTTCGATAATATGCTCAGCAAGTACGATTTCTGTTTTATGCTTTCTCTGACATAAAGTAATTGCTTCTTGATAGATATAGCTACCTAAACACAACAACCCCCCTCCAGATAATTTAGAATTCCTAGATTTTATTGTTAATAATAAGCCTGTCAGAATCTCTAAATTACTTTTTGCAGTAGAATAAGTACAGTTATATCCTTGAAGGTAAATATGACCATTGTCTAAAAAGATAAATGGTCTATCGCTAAACAACAATATATTCTGTTGAAATTCCATTGCAATATCCCTAACCCAAGAAAGGATATCCTCTTGATTCTGAAAAGTTTTACAAGGCAAATCTTCTTCAGACAATAGCAAGCAACTATGTTTAGGGATTAAGCTTAACAAAGACTTATTAGCGATGAACTCTCTACTTACACTTGTCCCAATAACAAGAGAACGCTTGAACTTAGGCAATAAATTACCCCAAGTAAAAGAACTATTCCCCGACAATAATGGCGTGCCTAAGGCATAAGTATAATGTTCCTGCTCAACAAAAGCGTTAAAATCAAATTCTGAAACTTCTAATTCAGCTTGTTGCATCTGTAATGGCAAACAAGCTTCTTGATTTGTTAGAATATTTAATTCCCCCACACCTGCCGATAAAGCAGAACGTCCCGAAATAAGTAAATGACCATAGGTAGAAGGGTTAAATCCGAGAATAAAACATCGAGAAGGCTTCCCCCTATCAACATTTTCATTATAGTGTAATAAGGATCTATACTCCTCGTCTTCAACAAGGCAATACTTTGAAAATGAAGGGATAAATTGCTCAGCAGAATAATTTAGCGTTTTACAAGAACCAAAGAAACCTGTATAGTCATTCAGAAACATCTTTAATGATGGTAAAGCAATGCCCCAACAATAGTCTGCTCTAAATATGGTATCCTTTTCCCTCTTCAAGTCTACATTTGAGAATGTTATTCCAGAAGGGACTTCAATACTTAATTTTATAGTATCTAGCTCATTGAGAGCTGAAAAAAGCTCTAGATAACCCTGTGGAAACTTCTCTTCTTGCTCATAACCAGCTAAACCATCGATTAACAAATCATTTTTCCGAGCTCTGGAAGGGAGAACAAGTTCTTTAGCTAAATCTAAAACCTCTAAATTAAGCGCTTCTATTTGACGAAGTTCATCAACAAGTAGATTAAGCTCCTCCGAAAGTCTATTCTCAAGAGAGTAGATATAGACCCAAACTTTTTTGGTTGTAAAACGAAACAGCTCCTTAGCAATAGCTAGGGCATAACGTCCATTTAACCCAACACCAGCTAAGATATGTATATCTTGTTCCTTGATATGCCCCCACTTAAACTCAATCTGATTACAGAAGTCAAGAGCATAACTTTCAACAAAGCGTTGAAACCCTTGAGGATTTTCTGACAGCTTCTTATAAAATATAAGTAAGTCTTCTCTTTTTGATATAATAGGGAGCATAAATAAAGCAATTAAAGGTCTTAATCTAAACTACCACGTATAATACCTCGACTAGATGCTTTGATGAAGTCAACAACAACTTTACGCTCTGGACAATCCTCAATTTCTTCTTCAAGAGTAGATAGTGCATTCGTATTATTAAGCCCTCTTTGATAGATAATACGATACATATCATTAATTTTATAAAGGGTATCGTTATTAAAGCCACGACGACGCAAACCAATATTGTTTATTCCACAATAGCATAATGGCTCTCGCCCGACAAGAATATAAGGAGGAACATCTTTTGTTATACGAGAACCTCCCTGAACCATTACGTGACAACCAATGCGTACAAATTGATGAACAAGCGTTCCTCCACTCACAATTGCAAAATCATCAACTTCGACCTCTCCTGCAAGTTGAGTTGCATTACCAACGATAACATTATTACCTAGGACACAATCGTGAGCTACATGAGAGTAAGCCATTAGAAGACAATTTTGTCCAACAACTGTTTGTTGTCTTGAAGCAGTTCCTCTATTAACAGTTACACACTCTCGAACTTGAGTCCCATCTCCAATAATAGCAAGGCTTTCTTCTCCAACAAACTTTAGATCTTGAGGGATACCTGCAATTACAGCTCCGGTATGTATTATACAATTTTTCCCAATCCTTGCCCCAGAACAAATAACAGCTCCAGACAAAATAATCGAGCCTGAACCAATCTCTACATATTCTTCAATAACAGCAAATGGGCGAACCTCAACATTATCACCCAGCTTTGCATTTGGGTGAATACTAGCTAAAGGACTTATTAAACTTTTTTTATTCATCTTAATTATTTATTTTTTGCGATTTGAGCTACCATCTCAGCTTCACACACTAGTGTTTCTCCAACAAAAGCAAGCCCCCTAATATTAGCAATACCTCTACGCATTGGAGATGTTAAACGAATCTTAAAGATAATCGTATCTCCTGGGACAACCTTCTTTCTAAACTTAACGTTATCAATTTTCAAGAAATAAGTTGAATAATTTTCAGGATCTTCAATAGAGGTTAAGACAAAGAGTCCACCAACTTGTGCCATTGCCTCAATCTGCAATACTCCAGGCATTACTGGTTCATCAGGGAAATGTCCTTGGAAGAAACCTTCATTAGCTGTAACATTCTTAATCCCCACAATATAATCTTGCCCCTTTTCTATAATCTTATCAACTAAAAGAAATGGATAGCGATGAGGTAAAAGCTTTTTAATCTCAAGAACATCCAATAAAGGCTCCTTATTGGGGTTATAAACAGGAGCTTGTGATTCGTTTTGTTTAATATCTTTACGAATCATTTTCCCCATATCATTATTAATTTTATGCCCTGGACAAGTAGCAATAATACGTCCACAAATAGGACGTCCAATAAGAGCTAAGTCCCCAACGACATCAAGCAATTTATGACGAGCAGGCTCATTATCATAAATAATTGGAGCATTATTTAGGTAGCCAAGCTCTTTTGCATCTTTTCGCTCTACCTGCATTACATCACACAGCTTATTCATCTCATCTTGCGACATCTCTTTGTCATAAATAACAAGAGCATTATCAAGATCTCCTCCTTTAATTAAATTATTAGCTAGCAAAGTTTCTAATTCTCGAACAAAAACAAAAGTGCGAGATGAGGCTATTTCTTTATCAAAATCTTCTAACTTATCTAAAGATGCAAATTGGTTTCTAAGCACATTAGAATCAAAAGCAATATGTACATCTACTCCAAATTTATCATCAGGCAAGAGTAATAAGCGAGATTGTCCATCTGCACTTTTGACTTCCATACGCTCCTTTACATAGTAGTATACTCTCTGTAGGTCTTGCTCTACAAGACCTACTTCATCAATCTTTTGGATATAATTGATCGAACTCCCGTCTAGAATAGGTATTTCAGGAGCATTTACCTCAATAATACAGTTATCAACCCCCTTAGTATAGAGAGCTGCCATTGCGTGCTCAATTGTACTTACACTGACATCCCCTTTTTTAATAACCGTACCACGCTCTGTTCCTTGAACATATTCTGAAAGTGCTGGAATTTCAGGTTGTCCCTCCAAATCTACACGACGAATAACACGTCCAGCACCGGCTGGTGCTGGTTTGAATGTTATATCAATATTTAAGCCTGTATGTAATCCTTTCCCAGAAAGTGTAAAACTACCTCCTAAGGTTTTTTGCATTTCCATAATTATACTAATTTTTATCGTTCTGTATATTCTTTAATTCTTTCTCTAGTCTTTTTACTGAGTCAAAAAGACTTGGCAACTTACGCCCCATTACAATACCTCGCATTGCTTCTCGAGCTTCTGTAGCTGGAGAGCCAAACATCGTTTTGTCATTAGGGATATCATTCATAATACCAGACTGAGCTGATATCTGGACTCTATCACCAATCTTTAGATGTCCTGCAACCCCAACTTGACCTCCAAACTGACACCAAGCACCAGTCTTCGTTGAACCAGCTAAGGCTGCCTGACCAGCAAAGACATTATGAACCCCAACTTCACAATTGTGAGCAATCTGCACTAAGTTATCTAATTTAGTTCCACGACGAATGACTGTGCTTCCCATTGCAGCTCTATCAATACAAGTATTAGCTCCAATTTCAACATTTTCCTCAAGGATAACATTACCTATTTGAGGAATTTTACTGTATCCCTCCAAAGTTGGGGCAAAGCCAAAACCATCAGAACCAATTACTGCTCCTGAATGGATAATACAATTCTTGCCAATATGGACTCCATAATAAAGGCTAACATTAGGATAAAGGATTACATTATCCTCTACTACAACATTACGCCCTACATATACATTAGGGTAAATTTGAACACCTTTACCAATCTTAGCATTATCATCAATAAAGGCATTTGCTGCTATATAACAATCAGCTCCAACCTCAGCTGTATCTGATATAATAGCTCTCTTATCTACACCTTTACGCTTTGGATCTAATTGCTTCGCAACAAGTTGAAGTAACTCAGCTAAGGCTGAATATGGGTCATCTACTCGGATAAGCGTTGTTTTATACTCCTCCTTAGGTTCAAACTCCTTATTAACTAAAACAGCTGAAGCTTTTGTTGTATAAAGGAACTCTTCATATTTTGGATTAGCTAAGAAAGTTAAATCCCCCTTATCAGCACTTTCGATTTTGCCAAAGTTAGAAAGTTCTACCATTTCATCACCTTGAACTATTCCTTTCAAGATTTCTGCAACTTCTTTTGCTGTAAACTTAATTTTCACCATAAATATTATAAATCTAAGTTTATAAACTATCTACCAATTTATACTGATAGAGCAACTCCGACATCTGACGACGTAACTTTTCAGCCTCCTCTGCTGCTCGTATTGCAAAAACTTCTGTATCGTCAGCATAAATAATACTACGAGAAGCGTTAACCAACAAGCCACATTGTCGATTTAATCCATACTGGGCAACTTCCTCCAAACTACCATTCTGCGAGCCAACCCCTGGAACAAGCAAGAAGTGATTTGGAACAATTAAACGGATACGTTCTAGCATCTGAGCTTTGGTAGCTCCGACAACATACATCAACTGCTCATCATCTGCCCAACTCTTACTAATTCGTAAAACACGCTCAAAAAGATACTCCCCATTAGCATCTTGCATCATTTGGAAGTCTTCACTTCCTTCATTTGAAGTTAGAGCCAAGAGAATTGTCCACTTATTCGGATGTTTCAATGAAGGTAACACACTATCAGCCCCCATATAAGGAGATACTGTCAAAGCATCAACCTTTAAATGCTCAAAGAAACTCTTGGCATATTGCTCTCCTGTATTACCAATATCTCCTCGCTTAGCATCTGCAATTATAAACTGCTCTGGGTAATTTTGTTGCAAATAAAGGACTGTCTTCTCAAAAGATTTTAGACCAAACGACCCCATACTTTCATAAAAAGCCAAATTTGGCTTATAAGCAACACACAGATGTTGTGTAGCATCAATAATCGCCTTATTAAAATCAAATATTGGATCTTCACTAGTTTCTTTAATAAACTGAGGAATTTTCCTAATATCAGTATCTAAGCCAATACATAAAAACGAGCGTTTCTTCTGTATTTCTTGAAATAATTCTTCTTTATTCATTTTATTTTTTTTAGAAAAGAGCCTCACTTATAGTGCAGCCTCTTTCATTCGTTCTATATTTTCTGCAATAATTAACTCATCAATAATAGCTTGAATATCTCCCCCCACAATTGCTGATAGGTTATAGAGAGTTAAGTTAATACGATGATCAGTCACTCGCCCTTGAGGGTAATTATATGTGCGAATTTTCGCAGAACGATCTCCCGTTGAAACCATTGTTTTTCGCTTAGCTGCAATTGCTTCATTATGCTTACTTAGCTCAATATCATAGAGTTTTGTTCGGAGCATTTGCATTGCTAACTCTCTATTTGCAAGCTGAGTACGAGCCTGTTGACAGACAACAACGATGCCAGTTGGCTTATGTGTAAGCTGAACTTTAGTTTCCACCTTATTTACATTCTGACCTCCAGCACCTCCCGAACGAGATGTATGAAAGTCAATGTCTGCAGGATTAAGCACAACATCAACATCTTCAGCTTCGGGTAGAACAGCTACAGATGCAGCAGATGTATGTACACGCCCTTGTGTTTCTGTTGCTGGGACACGCTGAACACGATGAACCCCACTTTCATATTTTAATGTTCCGTAGACATTATCTCCAGAAACCGTAAATACAACTTCTTTGTATCCTCCAGCAGTTCCTTCTGAGAGGCTTGTTATCTCGACTTTCCACCCCTTACTTTCACAGTATCGAGTATACATTTTGAATAAATCTCCTGCAAAAATAGCAGCTTCATCACCACCTGTACCTCCTCGGATTTCCATTACGACATTTTTCTCATCTTCAGGATCTGCAGGTATAAGTAATAATTTAATTTCTTCTTCCAATGTAGGAATAGCCTCTTCAGCCTCCTGAACCATTTCACGAGCCATTGCTCGCAACTCTTGGTCACTCTCAGAGTCTAAAGTTTCTTTTCCTTCTTGGATATTATCTAAACACGAACGATATTCACGCCCCTTATCGAGGATACGCTCCAATTCGCTATATTCTTTGCTCAGCTTCATAAAACGCTTCTGATCTGCAATAACATCAGGAGCTGTAATAAGCGTAGAAACCTCTTCAAAACGAATTTCTAGACCTTCTATTCGGCTTAACAAATCATTTTCAGTTGCCATATATCTTTTTTCAGATTAGTAATTTAGTTCGCCAAAAGGCGTCTTTAGAGTTAGACGATTAGTTTCAGCTTCTTGTACATAACCAACAATTTGAGCAGGCACTCCAAAGCTTTCACTAATTTCAATAATACGTTGGGCCTCCTTCGGGTTAACATATAATTCCATACGATGTCCCATATTAAAGACCTTATACATTTCCTGAGCAGGAGTACCACTTTCTTTCTGTATCAATTCAAAAAGAGGAGGAATAGGGAAAAAGTTATCCTTAACAATATGTTTTCCTTCCACAAAATGCATTACCTTCGTTTGAGCTCCTCCCGAACAGTGAACCATTCCGTGAATTTCACTTCTCATTTCATCAAGAATAGTCTTAATAATTGGAGCATAAGTTCTTGTAGGAGATAAAACTAATTGTCCTACATTTAGCCCCGTTCCTTCAACTGCTTCTAGTAGGTTTCTAGTACCACTATAAACTAACTCATCTAGTACAGAAGCATCAAAGCTCTCAGGGTATTTTTTTGCCAAGTAATGAGCTAAGACATCGTGCCTTGCAGAAGTCAAGCCATTACTTCCCATACCCCCATTGTATTGTTTTTCATATTTTGCTTGACCATAAGAGGCTAAACCAACAATTACATCTCCAGCTTGGATACGGCTATTATCAATAACATCAGAACGTTTCATACGAGCTGTAACCGTACTATCTACAATAATAGAACGCACAAGATCTCCGACATCTGCAGTTTCGCCTCCTGTAGAGTAAGCATTCACTCCCCAAGAACGCAATTCTTCAAGGAGTTCTTCCGTTCCATTGATAATTGCAGAGATAACATCTCCCGAAATACGTAATTTATTACGCCCGATGGTTGATGAAACAAGTATATTATCAACAGCTCCGACACAAAGAAGATCATCAATATTCATTATAAGAGCATCCTGAGCAATACCTTTCCAGACAGAGAGATCCCCTGTTTCTCGCCAATACATATAGGCAAGAGAACTCTTCGTACCTGCTCCATCGGCGTGCATTATATTACAATAAGCGTCATCACCACCTAGGATATCAGGAATTATCTTACAGAAAGCTTTTGGATACAAGCCTTTATCAACATTCTTAATTGCTTGGTGTACATCTTCTTTAGAAGCAGACACTCCTCGTTGTATATACCGTTCATTCATAGCAATAACAGATATTATTTTAGTAAATTATTTGACAAGTCCTTATCTTAAACGCAACTTATCTCCCACAGTAGGCACATACTCTGGAGATTTATTATTTAGAACATATAGAGATTTCAACAGCATCCCATAGCGTTGAGCAATGCTATACATAGACTCACCTTGCTCTACCGTGTGCCAATGATAGATAGGACTCGCCACTGAGTGCTTCGGTTCTAAGTAAACGATAGCTCCTTGCTCCAATATTGATGTTAAATCCCGTTCATTATACTTCGCTAGACGAGATGGAGAAAGATCAAAGTCCTTAGCAATCAAACGATAACTATCGTTAGCCCCAGCTAAAGTATAATGCAAGCCTGAAGCAACATAAATTTCACGAAATAGAGCCTGATGATTATTTTGTTTTCGCAAGTAATCATCTCCTGAAACTAAGAACCAAGAAGGGTAAGCCCCTCTATCAAACTGATAAAGTTCATAACGCTCAATCAAAGAAATAAGACTTGAAGCATAACGCCTACTTGAAGCATAATTTGCCTTTTGTAGACCTTTAGCCCAAGCTTTATAATCTATCGTTTTTAATTTAAACAGAGGATGATAGCGTTTTCTTTTTAAAAAGAGTGAGTGATCCTCAAAAGAATCCTCCCAACGTGCATAACTTCTAAAGCAGTCATTATCTGTATCATCCTTTCTATAGGTCTTTTTCCCAGTCCAAGACTTAGCACACTTAATACCAAAGTGATTATTATGATAACGAGCTAATTCGCTCTTACCAGAGCCTGTCTCTAAGATACCCTGAGCCAAGGTTATACTTGCAGGGATACCATGTTTATCCATCTGTCGTATAGCCTCTTTATAATAACGTTGCACATACAACTTTTGAGGAGTATTATGCTTTCTCTGAACAACTTTTCCTTTCTGTTTCTTTTGCCTTACTTGGCTTACCTGTAAAAAAGAATCTTTAACAGAAGAACAGCTTCCAAGTACAAACACCGTAAGGCAAAGCCCTATCAGAGTCTTAAACTTTATATTTCTTATCACAACTTATCTTCTTTATTGATTATAATCAAATACAAAAATACAAAATAAAAACTCAATATAAGAAAAACCCATTATTTACAAGTTACAAACGTAGCCCTAAACCATACTCAAGTGCTTCAGCCGAACCTAAATGCACCTTAACAGCAAGCGACATAAAAAGATGCTTATTAAACAAGTACATTGCTCCAACTCGTTGGTAAATAGCCTTTTTATAGTTCGTAGGATTGTATACATAATACCCAACCTGTATAGGAATAGAAAACTTATTAAACACTAAGTCGTGTCCAAAAAACAGTCCAACCCTTTTCGAGCTATAATCTCCACGACCAGAAGCAATAAGCTCGTGCTTCAAGAAATCAGAAGCAAAGTAATCACAACCAAATTGAATTCGACTCTTTTTATTTACACGCTTATCCACATAGAAAGAAAGCGTATACAACTTATCATATCCAGTCCTTGAGGTATTTTCATTAACCCCTCCTCTAGCAACAAAATTATAATGCAAGCTTTTGTCTAATTCCTCACAAATACCTTTAGCAATAAAGCCTTTTTGTTCCTCCCCTAGAGAATAATTCAAACCAATATGTCCAAACCAAGTATTTAAGCCCTTATTCTCCAACTTAATTTTCCCATTAGAATAATGTGTAAACGAAAGACCAGCTTGCCATCCTAACCCTCTCCACAAATTTTCTTCCTTCCACTGCAATGAAAATAAAAAGCCATTAGATAATGTTGAAGTAATAAATACATTATCAGGGTTATCATTCAGGTCAAAAGGCTTAGTGGCAAAAGATAAACCATCAGCAATTTTCATTGCCAACCTCCGTTCGAAGAAGTAATGCGTATAGTGAAACATCAAAGAGTAAACATTACCTAGAAAAGATTGATTATTCTTTTGACAAACTAGGGACAAACCATAATTTGGATAATTATATGTCCGTTCCCACTCCCTATTGCCTAAAGTCTGCTTATTAAAAGCTAAAACAAATGTATTTGCCCCTCCCTTACTACCAACAAAGTTATCTCCATAAAGAAATACTCGACCTAAGTGATAATTAAAATCAATACTATAAGGATAAACCTTTTTTTGAGCTGAAAGCAAACTAAAAGAGAAGCTTAAAAGCAGTGTTAATAATAATAACCGACATATCCTAACCATCTATAATAATTATCTAAAAATAAACTTAATATGCTGAATAATCGTTGAAAACAACCCATAGTGCTTCTGCATTATTTGGAAACGCTCCAAAAGAGAAGCACGATGATTAGCCGTTGTTGCCCCCTCATTAAGATACAAGGCTAAAGGCTTCTGAATAAAAAGATAAGACTTAGCCTCTTTCATTATACGAATACACCAATCTACGTCGGCAGAAAAAAGATAATCCAAGTCATACTTAGGGCAAAGCTCTCTGCGAGGATAAAAACTTTGATGGCAAACTAACATCCCCTCTTTGAAGCTTTTCCAAGAGAGTTCTTTTGGAGGACGCAGACGACGAAGCCCCAAACTTTGATTATTCTTATCGATTAACTCCGTATCTCCATAAATGATGTCTGGCAAACTACCACCTTGTTTAGTTATTTCTTGAACAATACGTCCAACAGTTTCCTCCGAAGCAAAAGCATCCCCTGCATTGATAAAGCAAATATAATCGCCTGTCGCCAAATCCAAGCCTTTGTTCATCGCATCATAAATACCTCTATCTCGCTCTGAAAGGACTTTAGCCTCAGGTGTTAAGTCCTGTACTAGCTCAAGTGTTTTATCCTGAGAAGCTCCATCAACGACAATATACTCTATATGCTGATAAGTCTGCCCTGCAACAGAACGGAGTGTACGTTCAATGCATTCTTCTGCATTGAAACACACTGTTATTACAGAAAAGACAATATGCTCTTTATTCATTACACGCTAATAATCTTTGATAATAAGTAATATGCTTCTGAGCAATAGTTTCTGCTCTAAACTTTAATACCGATGATTGACAAGCCTGAGCTGTAATCTTTTTACTCTCCACCTCCTCAAGTAAAACTAAAAGTTGCTTAACCATTCTCTCACAATTGTAATCGCGAACGATATAACCATTTATTCCATCTTGAATAATATCCCGAGCTCCTCCACAGTCAAAGCTCAGAACTGGAGTGCCAACAGCTAGGGACTCCACAAGAGTTAGACCAAAAGTTTCAAAAAGAGAAGTTGAAAGCGTCACATCAGCCAAACGATATAGTTCCTTAATCTTTGCCTTATCTACGATATGCCCTAGGGCAATATGCTTCACCTTCAAATCTTTAAAGGTTTCAACATTCTTAATTGTCCCTAGAAGTAATAGAGTTATATTCTTTGCTTGATTAGGATACAAGTCCTTCAACTTCTGAGCAAACTCTATCAACAAATTCCCTCCCTTTATGGGATTATCAAGGCGTGCTGCCGAAACTAACAAATAATGCTCCGATGGTTCATACCAAGAAAACAAGCTATGATTAGATTTATTTGATTGACAATCTTGGATATCTAAAGCAGGAGCAATGACTTCTAGAGAACCTCCCTGCCTGCCACCTAAAAGTTGCTCTGCCATAGAAGAAACAAAGGAACTAACTGCAATATAGTTTATATGGGTATTATCGATAGCACCTTTCCTCTCATAAACCAAGCCTTGCCTTCCATCTTCATTGAGCCTCAATAAACAACGTGAAGCATACTTCGATGAAAATAAACGTTCCTCTTCTTTTAGTAAGCTAGGTAAATGAGCGAACCCTGTCAAAGCCCAAAGGTCGTGCAGAGTCCAAACAAGTACTTTATTAAGTTTTTGTATTCGCTTAAGGGATTGAAGACTCAGTGTCCCGTGATTAACCCACTGAAGATGTAAAACATCTGCCCACTGAACCCACGTGTGCGTTGAAAGGTCTAAGCCAAAAGAGGCTGTTGAGTATTGCCAAAGCTTTTGTCGATTAAAACGATTATGCCAAAGAACCTCCAAACGCTCCATAACAAAAGCAAACTTTGCTTGAGCCTTACATAAGCACTTATCTTCAAGGAAAGCTACCCTATCATCTTGCTCTAGAACCTCATCAAGAAGCTTTGGTCGCTTCAAGACTAACAAGCGAACATCAGCCCCCTTTTGGCGAAGAGCTAAATAAAGCCTCAGGCAAGCATTTCCAGCTCCCCCACCCTCTATTGCAGTGCTAATAAGTAATACTTTCATTAGTTTAGTTTCATTTTACTCAAGAGAAAACTAAATAGCTCTGTACTAATTCCCGTTAAATATAGGTAAGCTATTGCTAGAATGCCCAGAATACTTGTTCGAAATGCAATATCAACAAATGGATTAAAGAGATAAGGCAAAAGCTCATTCCCCAACAGAAGCAAAGGAATGAGAGGCAGAAGCAATAACAATTGCTTAGAAATAGGCTGAATACCTAACTTCCGATAGAGAAGTGTCTGAAGGAAGCCATAACCTATTAATGCTGTTATAAAAGTTGATACACCTGCCCCCAAACTGCCCCATAAAGGAATTAAATATAAATTCGAGAAGAAAGCTATCACACAAAGCCAAAGAGTGTAATACAAACTCCAACGATAATACTGAGAGCAATTTATAATTGGGTGACAGGGAGTAAAAATTAGCTCAATCAATTTAGCGAAGACTAAGAAGATAAATATATCTTGTGCGTGTTGATAAAGTCTAAGTCCATTAGGCATAATAGACAAAATATTCTCAAAATTGACCCAAATAATCAAAGCAAAAATAAGCCCCGAGAGAAATTGATAAAAAGAAACTTTCTTATAAATAGACTCCGTACCGACATAATCAAGCTCCTTCATTCTTTCAGCAATTCGAGGCGTAGCGATACTAATCAAAGAACGTGTCGGGATTTCAATGACTGAAACCATAAAGAAAGCAATCGTAAAAATGCCTGACTCATAAAGACCATCACTATGTATAAACGAGAGCATTAGAATATCCATTCGCCCTGCAAGCATTGTCCCGACAGTAGATAGAACAGCAAGTAAGGTGTAATGCTTAAAATCTTTTCTGAGAGAAGGTGTAATAAAGTCTAAATTATGCTCTAAATTTATTGGTATCAGCGTACGAAGGTAAAGAACACTTGCAAGCATACACAGAGCAAAACTTCCTAAAATCAGAGCAAGTAAACCTCCATAGCTCAAAGTAGTAAAAGCATAAATTAAATATGACATAAGCAATAATAGACGCAGAAGCAACTCCCTTATCCCCTTTGGGACTGTCAGTTTGTAGAGCTGTATGGCATACAATTCGCTAATCGTCCAAAAAACGATAAAAATAGCTAAGGGGATAATCAAATAATAATAGTCAGCAAATAGCACACTTCTCCCCTGAAATAACTCAAGAATACGCTCCTTTACTAGGACAAATAATGGGCAAACAATGGCTAAAGTAATCCCCAGACCAAGAAGAGCCACCTTCAAGACATAGAAAGTAAAACCATTATGAACCAGCCTCCCTTTAGGTTCAGCTGAACGAAAATAAGGAAAAAAACGACTGATTGAAGTAGTTAAGCCAAGCATTGCTAAGCTTGCAAGTAACGTCGCTAAAGTCTGAAGCAAATTAATTAGCCCAATTTCTTCAGGACGAAGAAACTTAGTAACAATAAAAAAAGTTGTCAGAAACCCCAAACCTGCCCCAATATAGGTCAGAATAGAAGCTCTAAAACTTTCCTTGGCTAAAACATTAGACATATATATTCTTTTATTTTTATCAGCTTAATTTAATAACCTTACAAATTTACAGCTTTTTACTCAAAAGAAAGACTGCCCCAAGATAGAGCTTTACATAATGACCTTTTAGGAATTAAGTTTTTAGCGAATAACTATTATTTCGATTATTGAGTTTGTCAAAATGCAGAAATAATAACTGTATTTAGCTCAATCGGTTCGTTTCGACGCTTCGACGGCTCAGCGACCACAAGCTCAGCGACCGAGCAGAGCCTACTCAAAACTCCCGTACAAAGCTCTACCAAGAAGTAGTACCCTATGATATAGTTACGAGAATTTTCATTTCACTCCGTGGTGAAATAAATTACACGCCCTTGTGAAAACTTTTTCACCACGGAGTGAAATGAAGAACAAAAGACTTTTTTAGTTTCTCTCAGAAGGAACTCCAAGATTTTGAACAAGCAATCTTAGTACCTCCTCTCTCTTTAGTTGATTAAATAGGGCTTGTATTTGCTAAAAAATGAGTACTTTTGTTTGGATACATAGGAACAGAATATAATAATGATATATTTATATAACTTTGTTGCGTGGTTGAGCGAAAAAGCTATCGCAGTTTCAGGTCTAAGAAACAACAAAGCAAAAGAGATTATAGAAGGACGAAAAGAAACGGCAAATCGTCTTAGAGCAAAGATAAACCCAAAGCATAAAACTTTGCTTATACACGTTTCTTCCCTTGGGGAGTTTGAACAAGGTCGCCCAATTCTTGAGGCATTTCGACAGGCAAAGCCAGATTGGCAAATAGTACTGAGTTTCTTTAGTCCCTCAGGATATAGAGTTCGCAAAGATTATAAGGGAGCTGATGTAGTTGTCTACTTACCGACAGATACTAAAGCTAAGATGACTGAATTTCTTGATTTAATTCAGCCTGACCTTGCTATTTTTGTCAAGTACGACCTTTGGCCAAACTTGCTTTATTTACTAAAAGAGCGAGAAATACCGACTTTTCTTATTTCTGCAATCTTTCGAGATAGCCAGCAATTCTTCAAACCTTGGGCTACTTGGTATCGCAATCTTCTATCCTTTTTTGAGAAAATATTTGTTCAAAATGAACAATCACAAGAGTTATTAGCAAAGTTTGGGATTGAGAGTGTCGTTGCTGGTGATACTCGTTTTGATAGAGTTTGGCAGATTGCACAAAAACCTAAAGTTGTCGAAGAAGCTCTAAGCCTTAAGACAGACATAGGAACGAAGCTCCTTGTCGCAGGAAGTACTTGGGCTGAAGATGAAACTCTTTTGATTGATTACTTTAATCGCACACCTAAATTAAAACTAATCATTGCTCCTCACGAAGTAGATGAAGAACACGTAAGGAATATTTGCAGTAAAATAAAACGACCATTTCTTCGTTATTCAGAACGAATGCGTAGAGAAGAGGACTTTGATTATGACTGCCTTATCATTGACGAGATTGGTCTGCTATCTAGTTTATATGCCTATGCAGACGTAGCATACATAGGTGGAGGCTTCGGAGCAGGAATTCACAATACTGTAGAACCAGCAGTCTATGGTCTTCCAATCATCTTTGCCCCCAACAAAGTTCAGAAGTTTAGAGAGGCAACTGATATGCTCGCTGAGGGTTCTGCGTTTATTATTAACAATCAAGCCGAACTTGATGAACGTCTTGATTGCTTCCTTAATGACGAAACAAAAAGAATAGAAGCAGCCAAACAAGCTCAACTCTATGTAGAACGACAGCTAGGAGCTACAGACCTCATTATGGAGGAATTAAAAAGAAAATAAGCGTAATATGAAAACAAGAGAAGAGGTACTAAATAAAAAAGCAGAGGAACTTATCATCTTAGGAATTGAAAGTTCCTGTGATGACACTTCAGCTTCCGTTATTAAAGGGAATTATCTTCTCTCTAATATCATAGCCTCGCAAGCAGTACATAAAAATTATGGAGGTGTAGTCCCAGAACTAGCCTCTAGAGCACACGAGGAGAATATTGTCCCAGTAGTAGCAGAGGCTGTCAAGCAGGCAGGGATAAGCTTTGAGGACTTGGATGCTATTGCCTACACTCGAGGGCCAGGGCTATTAGGTTCTCTACTCGTTGGCGTGAATTATGCCAAAGGTTTAGCAATGTCGCTCGGTATCCCAATGGTTGATGTCAATCATCTTAATGCTCACATACTGGCACATTTTATAAGGGAAGAAGGAGAGCCATATCACGCACCTGAGTTTCCATTCCTATGCTTATTAGTTTCAGGAGGTAACTCTCAAATTATTTTCGTACGTTCCTCTCAAGAGATGGAAATTATTGGTCAAACGATTGATGATGCAGCAGGAGAGGCTTTTGACAAATGTGCTAAGGTTATGGGACTTGGTTACCCTGGGGGGCCTGTCGTAAACAAACTAGCCAACCAAGGTAATCCTGAGGCTTTCCAATTTGCGAAGCCTAATATTAAAGGTTATGATTATAGTTTCAGTGGGCTAAAGACATCATTCCTATACAAACTCCGTGATGAATTGAAAGAAAATCCCAACTTTATTGAAGAGCATAAAACAGACTTATGTGCCTCTCTTCAAAAAACGGTTGTGGACATTCTGATGAAGAAATTGCTAAAAGCAAGCAAAGATTTAGGAATTAAACGAATAGCTCTAGCAGGAGGAGTGTCAGCCAATACTGGATTGCGTGATGCTTTTGTTGATTATAAACGTCGCTATGGATGGGATATTTTCATTCCAAAATTTGCCTATACTACAGACAATGCCGCAATGGTTGCAATGACAGGACACTTCAACCTCCTAGCAGGTCGCTTTGCTGAGCTAGATGAAGTTCCTTATGCTCGTGTAACAATGGGCTAACTCCGAAAGTAGGCTTATGCCAAAACAAGAAGGAATGAAATTAAGCAAATTAATATTAATCAAGGTTATACTTCTAGTCATTGCTACGAGTCTGTCTTTCAAGAGCTTTGCCCAAAAAGAAATATGTCAGCACGGTCTAGAATATAAATTTAGCCATAGTAATACTTGGGGAGAAGGCTATCCAATTATTACCTTCATTGCCCCAAACAGCCCAGCAGAAGAGGCAGGACTCAAGCTTCACGATATAATAAGAAAGGTTGACGACTTCGACTGCCAAGAGCTTGGAGAGGCTAAATTAAATTCTCTCTTGCAATCAAGTGCCTCCCCACACGTACTTGAAGTATCAAACTTTGCTTACAAGGATAAGCTTTGCTTACTCAAGCTAGAGTGTAAGTATGAAGAAAATCTAGATGAAGCAGAGCTTGCTCAGCTATTCTCATCTTACAGTCCTAGGGATATTCGAAATATAGGATTACTTTACCCTTTTTACTTCGAAGCAAATAAGCAGTTTAATCTAGAGCAATACCAAACTTATGCTTGTGCTAAAGCTGAGGGGCAAACAAAAACAATCGATAGTCTTCTTAATGATGAAATAGAAAAAATCCTAAATAAAAAAGGGCTCAAGAAGGTTCAACTGGAGCAAGCAGAGCTAATCATCTCGCCCTACTACGAACTAAAAGCAGTTAATAACTTAAAAAATGGAGAAGGGCGTTTCTCTTGGCGTTATGATAGTAAACATAAGACTCTTGTACCTCAGCCAATTCTCTTAACACAAGATTTAGCTAATTGGGAATTACTCTTTGGATTAACGATACAAGAACAAGCTTCAAAACAGATTATTTGGTCTGCCGAGGCTAAAGAATATCTCTATAATCTAATGACTATAGAGCAGTATGCTTCTGCTAATTTAGGGCTTCTTTTAGCAAACTTTCCCTTCATAGAGCAGAAACAAGACCTAAACTATGAAGTTTCTATATTACGCTACAACTATACGGGCTTAAGTTTTTCTGCAACTGACTTAAACCTAATCACAGACGTAAAGATAGGAAGCCCTGCCTTTGAAGCAGGACTTCGAATTGGAGATAAAATCCTTGCAATCAATAAAAGGACATTTGCAAGTCCATTCATAGAAAAAAGCCTTGAGGACTATCTAAATAATATGACGAAGCTAAAAAAGTATCAAAATCAATACAATGATATTACTGGCTTAAGCTTAAATTTCTATAGGAAAGAAGATTTTGCACAAATCAATGAACATATTCGTCGCCCTCATTGGCACACAGCCCTCAGTTATCTCTTTGCCTTTCGTCCTCAGATAGCAGAAAATTCATCTCAAATTATTATCTTTGAGGTTGAAAGAAATGGACAACAATACACAGTCCCTATTAAAGCAATAAGACGAGATGAAACAAGCATTCGTCTTTGTAAATAGATATGATTATGAATATAACGCCCATAAACGAGCAATATAAGCTTGGGAAAATAAATAAATTGCGTATTCTTCGCCTAGTTTCTATCGGAGCTTACCTAGAGTGGTCTAACGAAGAAGGTATCCTTTTGCCAAAGCGTTATTTACCAGAAAATGCCGAAGAAGGTTCAGAGGTAGAAGTCTTTGTCTATCACGACAATGAGGGACGACTCATCGCTACAACGATGATGCCTTACGCTGTTGTTGATACACTTGCCTACCTTGAGTGTATTAGTGTAAACCAAGTAGGAGCGTTCTTTAACTGGGGAATTCATAAAGACTTGCTTGTTCCTTTCTCTGAACAAAGAGAAGAAATGCGAGAAGGCTACTACTATCCCATCTATCTCTACATAGATAATATTAGTGGGAAAATTGTAGCATCAAACCGATTGCACAAACATATCGGGAATATGCTCCCTGAATATAAAGCAGGAGATGAAGTAGAGGCAAAGATTGTAGCACTCAATGAAGTCGGTTATCGTGCCGTTGTTGATGATAAATTCTGGGGCATTATCTACGAGAATGAGTGTTCAGAAGAACTACGTCGAGGGGAGCTTTGCTCGGCTTATGTTGTCCGTCTAAGAGATGATGGTAAGATTGACTTATCACTCAAACCTATTGGATACAAGAAGCGTATAGACCCAGCTCAAGAGAAACTAATGAATTTACTTAGTTCAAATGCCGGACTACTCCCTATAGGAGATAAAAGCACCCCACAAGAAGTAATGGAATTAACGGGAATGAGTAAGAAAACCTTCAAAATGGCTTGTGGGGCTTTGTATCGAGAACGCTTGGTTGATCTAAGCCCATTCTCAATAAAGTTGAAAAAGTAAAGAATATATTTGACCAAAGAAAAATAGAAGAAAGCTAAAAATGTCCCAGCGTCATTATCGCTATAAACAAACTTTTTTCATAGGATTGGCTCTATTGCTAGTTCTATCTGCTTGTGTTACGACTTTTCGTCGTCCAAATACGCCTAAAGGAAAAAAAGCTATAACAGACAGTAGTATCCAAGCAAGCAAGCAAAAGCTTAAAGATAGCTTAGAAAGCAAGGCTCTAGATACAATAGATAGCGTCACAATACCTAAGGATAGTCTTAATCAGATATCAGATTCTCTTAAGGATAGCATTAAACTAGATACCCTAGATACCCTTGGAGTAAAAGTTCAGCAAGATAGCTTAGCTTTAGATTCTATCCGACAAGATAGTCTAAAGAATGAAAGTCTTATTGAGGATAGTTTCGATGATATTGTGGAATATACAGCAGAAGACTCTATCGTAATGCTTGGCTCAAACCTGACTTATCTCTTTGGTTCAAGTACTATTGACTACAAAAACAAGGGGATTGAAGCGAACTTTATGCGAATGAACCTTGATAGTAGCCTTGTGTATGCTCATTATACCCTTGACAGTCTTGGAAGACCCACAGCACACCCTAAGTTCAAAGACGGTAATGAACAGTACGAGGCAAAAAGTATGAATTACAACTTTAAGACCTCTAAAGGCTTTATCACAGGAGTAGTTACCCAACAAGGGGAAGGCTTTGTAACTGCAGAAAAGACCAAGAAATCAGGGACAGAATGTATGTATATGCAAGGAGGACGCTATACAACTTGTCAAGATCACGAGCATCCCCACTTCTACCTCAAGCTAACAAGAGCTAAAGTGCGACAAGGAAAAAACATCGTTGCAGGTCCCAGCTATCTAGTTATCGGAGATGTCCCTCTACCGATAGGTCTACCTTTTGGATTCTTTCCATTCACAAGTAGCTACTCTTCAGGTATTATAATGCCACAATATGGAGAAGAAACAAATAGAGGTATCTATCTTCGTGAAGGGGGATATTACTGGGCAATTAATGATTACGTTGATTTATCGCTCACGGGAGATTGGTACAGTCTAGGCTCTTGGGGAGTGAGAACTCATAGTAATTATCGTAAACGTTATCGCTTCAATGGTTCATTTGACTTAAGTTATATTGTTAGCAAAACGGGAGATAAAGATATTATTGGGGACTTCTCCTCTAATACAGACTTCCGTATCAACTGGTCACACAGTCAAGACCCAAAAGCAAATCCTAATCAAAACTTCTCGGCAAGTGTAAACTTCTCGACAAGTAGTTATAACCATAACTCACTCAACACTCTATATAATCCAAATCTTTCTGGACAAAATACCAAAAGCTCAACCATAAACTATAGCAGAAACTTTGCTGGGACTCCTTGGCGACTATCAGCATCTCTAAGTGCATCTCAGACATCAAGCAACAAACAAGTTAGCCTTAGTCTACCAAACCTATCGGTAAGTATGAGCCGTATTTACCCCTTCAAACGTAAGAAGCGTGTCGGTAAGGAGCGTTGGTATGAAAAGATTAGTATGAGCTATTCGGGACAATTTCAGAATAGTATAACTGCTGACGAGAGTGATGTATTCAAGAAAAACCTTATTAAAGATTGGCGTAATGGATTTAGCCATAGCATTCCAATCTCTGCATCTTATAAAATTCTAGACTACATTGACCTTACGCTTAGTGCCAACTACAAAGAACGTTGGTACTCCTACAAGACTATTCAAAAGTATAATCCTCAAACAGACAAGGTTGAGAAAGAAAAGAAATATGGCTTTAATCGTGCTTATGACTTTAGCACTTCAATGAGTCTAAACACAACTCTTTATGGATTCTTTAAGCCGTGGAAAATGTTTGGAGATAAGGTTCAGATGATTCGTCATAGAATGACCCCTCGCATTGGGATGAGCTACAGACCTGACTTTGGGGAAGAGCATTGGGGGTTCTATGATAGACTAGAGTATATCAACAAAGCTGGCAATCCTCAAGTTAAAGACTATTCTTACTATGATGGACAGATATTCGGTTATCCATCAAAAGGTAAAAGTGCTTCGATTAATTTTGGGATAGATAATAATGTAGAAGCTAAAATCAAGAGCAAAAAGGATAGTGTCAATACCTTTAAGAAAATTAGTTTGATTGATAACTTTTCAATTTCATCAAGCTACAACTTAGCAGCAGACTCTTTCCGACTAAGCGATATAAGTACTCGTCTAAGCCTTAAACTTAGCAAAAACTTTACACTTAGTCTAGGAGGTAGCTTTGACCCCTATATGTATACGCATACAGTTGATAAGAATGGAAATGTAAATTATCGTCCTATTGATAAGCTCAGAATGTTTCACGGTAGAGGACTTGGAGGACTTCGCTCTACGGGAACATCTTTTAGCTATACCTTCAACAACCAAACTTTCAAAAAGTTAAAAAGCCTATTTACAGGGAAAGATGAAGAGGGTGATAAGGAAACAAACGAGAATAGCAACACTAACAAGTCAAATATAAATCCTCATAAGCAAGACCAGTCGATGGGAGATATGGCTTCCCAAAACGGAAGTCAAGGCTCAATGTATGGTAATTATGATGATACTCAATATGATGCTGATGGCTACGAAATGTTTACGATACCTTGGAGTCTTTCAGTAAACTATAGTGTAAACTATGCTCGAACAACTTTTAATCCTCAAAAAGATGACTTCAACTATGGTTTAACCCATAGTCTAATGTTCTCCGGAAGTCTTCAACCAACGAAGAATTGGTCTTTTAACTTTAACGCAAGCTATGACTTTCAGCTAAAGAAAGTAACCAATATGACACTTGGTATTAGTCGAGATTTACACTGCTGGCAATTAACAGCAAGTGCAATTCCTCTTGGACCTTACAAGAGTTATAACTTTACAATTGGAGTTAAAAGTTCTCTTCTTCAAGACCTCAAATACGATAAACACAGCTATCCTTCTACAGATAGGTGGTATTAAACTCTTGATAGAACGTTCTCGTTACCTGCCCCCCCCTCTGACTCGTTTCTAAATTTCGAAAACGCTTCGACAGCCCTTCGACCAGCTCAGCAACCGAATCAGCAACCAAAGCAAGCCACCTCCTACAGGGAGGGAGCTTTAGTTCCCCTTTAGGTAATTTATTTAACAACCTTAACTCTAAAATCTAATTAAGGAACAAGGGGTTTTCCCCTTTAAAGAAGTTCTAGTTTTTCACAAGAGAAATAGGCGAACTATCACGAAAAATTATTTATCCACCCCGTGATGGACAAAAGTCCATACGGCTGTGGACTTTTGTCCATTCCCTAGTGGACTAAATTACACGACGGAGTGAAAAACTTTTCACAAAGGCGTGTAATTAATTTCACTCCGTCGTGAAATGTTCTTTTGAGCTTATAAGCTAATATTATTCCTTTATTCCAAATCGTCGTTTTAGAGAATATTTTTTTATTTTTTCAAACATTATTCTAGCTACTTATAGCTTATATTTAATAGTATTGAAAAATAAAAAATTAAAACACGCACATCAATAAAATTTGAATATTATAGTTTTTTTTTTTAATCTTGCAGAGTAATAGATTTTGGAACATAATACTAGGTTTTAGTTGAAAAATGTAACCAGATAATTTATTAACTATAAAAGAAAAATTTTCATGTATGAAAGAAACTAAACTACGAGAAGTTTATGTGCCTCCTCAGATAGAATGTTTTCTACAAGCAAGTCTATTGAATATGCTGAGCACCTTTTCCTCAGACGTTGAAGACTGGAATGGAATTGGAACTCCTCTAGATGGAGATTGGGAGTATGACCAAGACTTGGACGACTTCCTAAATGGAGGCACTGCTGGTAATGATGGCTACTAAGTAGCAATACTAACTATGAAAAAAAAGTAGGGTTGATGATATAAAAAGAGGAGAAACCCTTAATATCTACAACAAATAAAGTATACCCATTGTAACAAAAACAAAATTCAAAGTAAAGAAAATATGAAACTCAATTTAAGGACGTTACTCTTCGGATTGATTGGGCTATTAATGTTCTCGTGTAACAAGGACATTGAGCTAAACAGAAATCAAGAAATTAAAGAAGGTAAGACTGTACACTTTCAGCTAAAAGCCTCAATTAGCTCTATTGCTATGAAACCTGTAGTAAGTACGAAGCTCCCAACCGATACGGAGGATGAACTTCGTGCTAGATTGCACTACAATGGAATAAACAAAGTTGCGACTACTGAGCTAAAGTTCTCAGACTTTGGCATTCGGATGAATGGAAACAAAGCTGGGGACAAAATTAATGCTCGCTGGGGCGTTATTCGTTATCAAACAAATAAGTATTTTGCCCTAAACTGTAGTAATGCTTTGAGTGCATACAATGGAGATCCTCATACACTAACAGAAAATACGATTGTATATAGAACAGGGAGTAATCCAAAAACTATTGCAGATGACCAAGTAATGATGTACTGCTCAAGCAAACAAGTGGGAGAAATAGCTGATATTAAAGAGGCTTGGATGTGCTTGGATGGTGTAGAGGGCAAGAACCCTAACAGTCAAGAAGACATTACGAAACAGTATTTCATTTCAGAACAAGATGGGCGTGCAATCAACACAGACCCAAACCATAGACTTGAACCTGTTACATTAGGGCAAATGCAAGAAGATCGTCATATCCCGATTATGTCTAAGGTAGAAAGTATCGCAAACTTCCAAAATACAGCAAATAATACGAAGAAAGTAAAACTTCGTCCTCGTGGCTCACTTATCGCACTATCGATTAAGAATAATATCGGGACAACGATGAAGATTACAGGTATTGTAGTTAAGCGTGAGGGGCCTTTTGATTTCTCAGGTTATTTTGATTGGTCAAATACTGATCCACAAGGTCAAGCTAGATTTACACCCAAATACTTAGACTCGCAGACTGGAACAGCTTTGGTTCTCCCTGTTTATGATAAGGGGGCAAGTACGGTTGGCTACGACTTAGCGAATGGTAGCGAACCTGTCTGCTTATTTATTTGGGGATTTCAAAGAGAGGATAAGGAAGGCGAAGCATTCCAATTACAAATCCGTTACAAGATTGAGGGACAAGATGAGCCAATCACAACGCGTCTTTTCAAAGTATTTCCTCCAAAAGCCAAAGAAGCTAACAATAATGGCAAAAAGCTATTTGAAGATGGCTATGCTTATAGCACAATCCTTGATGTAGTATCTATGAATATGAAAGGTGGAAGTAAGGGAACTGACTGGAGCGATGGTGGTTCTAAGCCTGCAGAAGGCATCCCTATTATGGAGATTAATCCCCTGACTTATGTTTCTAAGGGCTATGCACTAAACAAGGCTGGTAATGATTTCGTTTCAGATAGCTATAGCAATGATACTAATAATAATTATTATACTTATACGGACAGTGATGTTGGTCTTTTCACTTGGGCAGAAGCAATGCGTCAGTTTGGGTTTGAGGTACCTGATAGTGACAATCAGAACAAGACTTTCACAGAACAAGAAATTTCCAACTTCCGTCAAGGTGGAACTAAAGTAATTAATCACGTACGCTATCACTTACCTAATCGAGCAGAATGGCAATCAATTCTTCCTTATTGGATTAGCGCAGAAGTTTCAGCACAGAATAATCCGTCTGTTCTAGATGGAGTAACAGTTGAAAATTGGGGAACGAAGGGAGAAGACTATAAGAAATATACTTATATCCAGTACAATAGTATAATAGGTGTTCAGCTTGTTCATTATTGGACAGGTAAAGTTGTAGATGAAGTTCGCACTAATAGTGATTCTCCTCTTGCTTATCGAACTGTTCAGATTGGTAGGGTCAGAATGACTGGAGATGAATATACATCTGAGTTTATTACGAAGAAAGAAGGCGCTGTGCTTGTTACTTATGCTAAACGCTTTATTGGGACTCCTTTTGAGTCTGCTTGGCGTTACAGCTACGACGATGTTGCAGGTAATAAGATGTTACACATTCAATGTCTATCACTGAGATGGGGATCAAATATTGATTTGAGAACGATTATTGCACGCAAAGAATTCTTTGATAACAGCACCGATGTCGTAACGCGTTATTTCTCAACTTATGGTTACCGTATCCCTAGCTCGCCTTTGGTTGAAGGAGCAACTACTGGCAGCAATTACTGGTCTTCTGAGCCTGGGGGCTCTGGTGATGCGTTTGGATCGGACTTTGGTCTTGGTGATGCTAGTTCGAGCTACAGCCCTCGTACCCCAGGCTTTGCAATCCGTCCATTTGTTCGGGATTAAAAAGCAAGAAATATCAGATTAACAACTATAGCGTCCTAATAGATTTACAAAGTCCTTGGACAAGAATAGTTTCATAAATAGTAAGAGGACGTGCCAATGGCACGTCCTCTTACTATTTATGAATTACTTAAAGTACAATGTAGATAAAACTAAAGGTCAAAACCAAGACCAAGCATAAACGTATCTACACCATAAATATCAAAAGTATGTCCATAAGATGCATTTAGCTTAAAACCCTCGTAACTTCCACCTAAACCAAAAGTTAAGGAATTAGCTCCATTCTTTGCATACTCATAACCTAAGCGTGCAGAGAACATCTCATTATAAGTATATTCTCCTCCAGTACCAATTAAGATTTCGTCTGCATCTTTATCAGTAAAGATACGACTAGAAAGAGCATAAGTAAACTGATGATACTTAGCAAGATTAATACTCCAATCACCTCCAAATACTACTGAAGTAGGCAAGTTTATAGGCAACTTAGTGTCATCAAATCTTACAGGTTTACCAACGTCAAGGAGTCGAAGTCCTAAAGTCAGAAGAGAAGGTTTATTATTAAAAAGCAAAACCTTCTGATAACCTAAACCTACAGATAAACTAAGCCCACTAGCCTCCGTCCCTACATAACTATTAAAATAAGTTGCAGAGCCATAGAATACTAAATCTGAAGTTACATTAAAAGCATAAGCTAAGTCTGCAGTCCAGTTATAAGGCTTTATGTCACTATCCTTACCATTAGAAGTAGGAATTGTTAATCCTCCAAAATAACGTCCCCCAAGAAATATTGCAGATTTCTTTCCCAACTTGTAAGCTGTAGCAAGATTGTACTGAACAGAACGTCCAAATTCAGAATTTGGATATAATTCACTACTCAAATCAATACTAAGTTCTTTATCTGAAAAAACTAAAGCTGAAGGGTTAGTATATAAATACATATCCTTCGAGTTTCCTAGTAAAGTTTGCCCCATCGCAGAATTTCTTGGGCTAGTTCCTTGGGCAGTTAGCATTCCTTGAGCCAAACAGCTAATGGAAGTAAATAGTAATACTGCAATTAATATTAAAAACTTATTTTTCATCATCTTTTCTATTAGTTCTTAATGAAGGTACGTTTACTTGTCGTACGTTCAGTCTTAATAATCATATTGTACACAGCAGGAGCAAGCTTATCGACTCCTAATGTAGCTTCTTGCTTCTTTTGGTCAACACTTAGAGTCTTCCTAATAAAGACTTCCCCTCGAAGAGAAGTTACGATAACTTCAGCTTCCTTAACCCCCGAAGCAAAGAGTATCTTAACGTAACTATGTGCAGGTATTGGATATATAGTCTGAACATCAGAGCCACTACCCTCTCCAACATTAACTTGAAGGAAAGCATTAGAAACCTCACGTCCATTCTTCATCGCAGTAACAATAATAGTTGCAGAACCAACTGCTATAGGATTAATAAGAATTTTCCCTTCTTTAATCTCAGCACTTGCAACTTGCTTATTATTGGAAGATAGAGTAAACTCGAAATCTGTTATTGCCTCTCCCTTCAGCTCAAAAAGCTCTGAAGCAGAAAGCGTATAAACCTTTCCTGTAGGCAAAGATAAATCTCGAGAGTAGTTTACTAGAGTTCTCGTATGAGCAAATACTTCATATTCAATAGTTTCAACTTTCACTCCCCCTAGATTATCCTTTAATTCAATGTCAAAAGCATAGAAACCTTGCTTTACCACATCAATTAATAACTCTAGTTCATCACCTTTTCGAATAACTGATACGCCTTTGGGTAATACAGGAGTAACGAATGTCCACGTCTGTCCCTCATCTTCATCTTTAACTTTGAATGAGTAGTGGAAAAATGGTTTATCATCTGAAATTCTAATCTCCTTAGGACGATTAATAATTTTCGGAAGTTGATTTTCCTTTGTATTGAAACTAATCTGAACCTTCTCAGACTTATTTCCATAACTATCACGAGCAATCAGAACAACAGTATATTCAGTATTAGACTGTAATTTACCAAAACCACAGTTAAGTTCACCTCCTAGTTTCTTATCCCCCGTATAAACTGTAGTAAATGGAGTTTTGAAACTTGTTATCTTATTACCTTTTTCAATATAAACATCATAAGCATAAGCAACTTTAGTGTAAGCATCCTTATCCTCTGAAACCTGCCACTTTACTCTAGCATTGTAATACTCAAGCTCACTAACACTTACGTTCTCTGCAGGTTGAGGAGCTTCTGTTTCTACCTTATCGGTCAAAGCACGCAAAGCATCAATATACCCAGCTCCAATTTTCCCTCTAAACTTAGGATTAATATCTTCGTGATCCTTCGCTTTTACTGCTCCAAGTAATCGCTTACGAAGCTCTTCAGCTTTTAAGCCTTTTCCAGCTCCACCAAAATGAGAAACCATCAAGGCTGCAATACCTGTTACGTGTGGAGTAGCCATTGACGTTCCTTGAGCATAAGCATAACGTGTATAACCTGGATAAACGAACTGCTTTGCATCAAAGCCTCCCTTAGCAGGGTCACCAAAGTACATAGATTCAAATGAAGCAGGAACAGTACTCAAAATACCACCATTCATTGAAGAACCTAGAGGAGTTAGTCCCCCTGGAGCAAGAATATCAACCCAATCCCCCGTATTGGTATATTTTGCAAGTTGGAAAGTTGAAGTAAAAGAGCCAACAGCAACAACTTTATGATAATAAGCAGGAATTATATCTATATCTTTAGCCCCATTATTTCCAGAAGCAACAAGGACAATTCCTCCCTCCATTTCGGCATTAGGATCGACGCTTCCATCAGGCTTATGCCCAGCATACTTAATAAAGAAGTTAATCCCCTCTTTCATTAAAGCAAACTTCTTCTCATTTCGCTTAATATAGTTTTCATTGTTAATATCGCTATCCTTTAGGAAAGGGAATCCCCAAGAACAGTTTGCGATTACAGCTCCATTCTTTGCTGCCCAAACAAAAGCTTTACCAAATCCTTCTGCAGAAGCAGACTTTGCATTCCCAAAGGCATCATCTTTCCCGAATACTTGGCAACTCATTAGGCGAACCCCAGATTCAGGAGAACCATCACCTCCGGCAACGCCACCACCACCTTCGCCGTTATTATTACGAGCAGCAACAGTTCCAGCAACGTGAGTCCCGTGATAACCAGCTTCAATAGAGCTATTATCATCAACGAAGTCATGTCCGTGTTCTCCTTTTGTATTTGTCCATATCGAACCTTTTAGGTCTGGGTGATCAAGGTCAATACCAGAATCAATAATTGCGACAACAACTTCCTTACGACCCTTAGTAATATCCCAAGCCTTAAAGAGGTTAATGTCTGCTCCCTTAACAAATATATCCTCAAGGGCATAACCCGAATTATTTTGATAATGCCATTGTACTTTTAGCAATGGGTCAGTATAACCTCCATAACCACTATTAACAGGAGAAGCAACATCAGCTCTAAAGTGCTCACCTTGATAAGGAGTGTAGAAAGGCTGAACAGGCACTAGCTTTGTCACTGGCTCTGCAAGTTCTACGTCATTATTTGCAAGCAACTCTTTTGTTACTTCTTCAACATCAACACCCTTATCAAATACGACTTTATACCAACGATCTAGACCTTCACGTTTGATTGCTTCAGACCAATCCCCCCACATTTCTTGCCCTTTTGGACTAACTAAATCAAAAATTGGTTGAAACTTAACCTTAGACTCAGCAAGAGTTACGGATGTTGACCTAATTGCACGGAAACCTTCACTTGCTTGCTGTCCATCTTTGAACTTAACATAAGCCATTCCTTCAAAGTAAGGACTTGCTTGCTTTGCTTTAGTCTGCTCTTGTTTAATAGATGTAGTAACATCATTATTTAACTCATCTTTACAAGAGGTCAGCAACAAGCTGGCAAGTAATAGAACTGAGCTAACTTTATATAAAAAACTTCTTCTATTCATTTTAGTAATATCTTTATCTAAAATTTTAATCTAATCAAATTACTCTTTAAGAGCAATTTTAGTTCTGTAATAATCAAAGGTAGTTTTCTCCTTACCTTCAACTCGTCCTGCAGCTACATCAATAAACTCTTTGTCTTGAGTTACATCAGAACGACTAAGCCCTCTCCAAAGCGTTATCCAACTAAAGTCTTGACGAAGAATATCATACCCTTTAGCTCTAGCTAATCGACCAACCCCTCTTTTCAAAACATCAAAACCAGCTCCATCCGTATCCAAGCAATAATTACGTCCATTATAGATCACATAACAGCGACCAAATGTTCCTGCTAACTCAGGTTCTCTAGAAAGGAACCTAAAATCTCCACTTTCGTCAACGTCAGGGTAATTAAAGTGATAAACAACCATAAATAGAGTTCCATCTTCTTCAGATGGGTTCTTGGGTTTGAATGCCAAACTCGTATATTTAACCTGAGGATAAGTCTTATTTAGTTTTGTAAATTCACTATTAGTATCAATTTCCATTCCTTGCGACTCCTCGTAAGCAATGATTTGTTCAAGCTTATAGCTAGGATCATCCATTCTAGATGTATTACGCACTGGGAAGTTTGTCATCTGCCCATTTTGTACTTCAAGCTTGTTACTTGCTAATTGACAGCTAATAAATGCTCCCTTATCATAATTATGAATTTTAGCATCATCTCCATTATAAAGGGTATAAACATAAGTATAGTCTGCTCCTTCTTTGTAATAAGCTAAAGTCGCTTTACCATAGAAGGAATTATAGCTAGGCAAACTTCCTTTCTTAAACCCTTTGTAGGTCATTGCTTCTTTGAAAACCTCTTCATCAAAACGTTGACCTTCTTGGGGTTTAAGATAGATAACTCCATCAAACTTTTCATTGTCATCCCCATCAAAACCATAGACAGTCATTCCAACTTGTTCTCCGTCATTAGTAACAGCCATAAACTGTTTATCTCCAGATTCTCCTTTTGGCCAAAACTTTTTGTCATACTCCAAAACTCGCGTATGTCCAAGTTTAGCTTCTTCTTCAAGCACCTTTGTCCTAAGCGTTCCTTTTGGGAAGAAAATTGGGTCACCAAATTGCACCCAACCAGCTTGTACAATATTTAGCTTGATGTGCTTATTACCACTAGATATATAGAGCTGTGTTTTTCTATTTGTTCTAAAGTTCTCATCAGTTTTCTTAAAATCCTTGACTGTTAAGAGCAGAGTTTTACTCTTAATATCTCGTTTCCATTCTAACCAAGGTACAGGACTTAAAGACTGAACAGTCCAATCATCCGTATTAGTATCAAGCTTAACTTTAGTTGTTTCAGCCTCTTTCTTAAAGTAATAGCTTCTAACTCCTCCTTCAATGCTCAAAGTAGTACCAGAACCATACTGATAAACTAAGAATGTTTTCTTAGCATTGGCAGAAAAGACAGTAAACTCAGTACTGCGTTTATTGCCAACATACTTATCTGCAGTAATAATAGCTTTTTGTCCATTTTTCTTAACTTTGAGCCACTTATCATAAGAGCCCTTAACGATAGACCAAGATGTACCATCTGTTGCTATAATCTCAACCTCTTGGCTACCTCCATCTTCAGTAAAAGTTAATGTATTTACATCACTTCTTAGGCTTACTGTTGTTTGCTTCTCGACGAAGTCTTTTTTACAACTCCCTAGAAGCAATGACAAGCAAAAAACTCCTAATAATATATTTCCTTTCTTCATAATATATACTTATCTAATCATTCAATAAAAATATTACCAACCTTTATTCTGAATAATACTCTTATTAACCTTAGTTACTTCATTGTAAGGGAATGCCCAAACAAATTTATAATTATTGGCTTCTATCTTCAGCTTAGTGTAATCGTGAATTGAATAGAACTCACTAGGTATGAGATACTGCTTACTATAGCCTTCAGGCAAATCTACACCTTGTCTTCTACGCCCATCAAAACCTAAGTACCAACGACGCAAATCCCAAAGGCGAAAACCTTCATAAGCAAGTTCTCTCGCACGCTCGTCTTGTATTGCTTTCTCTAGCTCATAAGCAATAGCCTTTATTGGATCTAAACCTCGAGATATTCTCAATTGATTAAGATACCTAAGTGCTTTATTGTTATCTCCAACATTATAGGCAGCTTCTGAAGCGATTAGATACTGCTCAGCAATACGGAATGGCTTAGGAGCTTGCATACCATTAGGCAAATACCCACCCCAAGCAATCGTATTAATCTTAGCATAGTTAGGATTTCCCTTAAACTTAGCAATCACATAAGCCTTAGCTTTAGTCATTGTCTTCGATCTCGTCATCCAAGTTTCTTCAAAGTAAGCAGGGATACGTCTATCCTTACTATTCTTAACATCAAATAGATCATAAACGACTCTTCCCGTTGGGAGATAAGCAGGATTGTTTACATTCGCCCCATTGAGGACAGCTCTAAAAGCTTTCCACTCGTCCAAATCAGCTCCGTATAGCAAAATTGGGTTTGGCAATTCATCAGGCTTACTGATAAATGGTTGCCAGATTTGCTCCTCACCACTATCAAGATGCCACATCTGAATAAATGGGTTATCAAAGCCACTAGGGTCTACTTGTCCATCTGCTAATGCCGGAATTAGTGGATACTTTTTAGATGAAATTAAGTCTTCAGCTTCTTTAAGAGCTTCATCCATCTTATTCATATAAAGGTAAACTCTTGCACGAAGAGCTTTGACAAGGTCAGAACTAATCTCTTGGTTACCTCTCATTACTGGGACCTTAGCCAAAAGCTTTTCAGCCTTAGCAAGGTCAGAGAGAATAAGACCATATATCTCTGCGTTTGTCGCACGAGGTTTCTTATCTAGAGTAAAGGCCTTTGTCTCCATTGGTACACAGAGGTCTGTATCTGCCGTAGCTTCTTGGTAAGGTACTCCCCAACGTAAAGCTAAATTGAAATAGTAATAGGCACGAGTAAAGTAAGCATTACCAAGATAGATATCAAGCTCACTTTTTTGTGCTTCTTTGACTGTAAGCGTTGGTATTTTTTCAATGATAATGTTTACATCAATTAGTAGAGCGTAATAGTTCTGATAGAAGTTAAAGAAACTTCCATCAGCTCTTGACGTCCAACCGTGCAGTGTAGAATACGGACCAAAGCAATCATTCAGCATATCTGCTTGAACCTCTTGAGGTAGGACATACTCGCCCCCTAAAACTTTTCTTAGGGTAGCATACAAACCATTATTCCATTTCTTAGCATCGCTAAAGTTCTTGAATGAGTTCTCAAAAGGAATTAGCTCTTTTGGATCTCTATCTAAATTACAGCTCTGAATGAGCATCGTAAAGCCAATTGCTAAAGCAAATATCTTAATTATATTTTTCTTCATATTCATCATATTCTTTATTTAGAAATTAAGCTCAAGTCCCACACTAAACTGCTTAGTATTTGGGTTAGCTCCTAACCCAGCAGGGATTTCAGGGTCGCTACCTCTATACTTTGTAAAGGTTAACAAATTACGCCCTGAGAAGTAAACCTTAGCTCTCTTGAGGAATTTAACTTTCTTCAATTGCTTCTCAGACACTCTGTAGCCAATCGTTAGGTTCTTCATACGCATATACGAAGAGTTTTCAAGCATCTTAGTGTCCATATAAGTACTCTCGTGGTTGTTGCTACGAACATACTCAAGCGAAGGGAATTCCTTCACATCACCAGGCTCTTTCCAGTAATCAAAGAGATTACGAGAGCCATTCCAGTTACCATCTTTGTTTCGGATACGATTGTCATTCTCAAACTCACTCTTATCTAATGAAAGCGTATGCTTGCCAAACTCATAAGAGAAGTCAGCTCTCAAATAGAAGTTACGCCAATGAGCATTCAGACCCCAACCACCAGAGAAAGGAGTACCGATAGCAATACCTGTATTCTGCTCAAGACTCGCAGAGTATTCCGTAGAGAGAGCTTTGTCATCTTCTCTTGTCTTAGTAATATCCTTACCAGGTTTATACCACTCTGGCTTACCGGTATCCTTATTTACACCTTTATATATAGGTAGGTAATAAGTAACTGGCTGACCAATAACATAGCCCTCATACCCATTATAAAACTGCGTATCATCGCCATAAAGCGACAGCAATTCATCTTGGTTGTAGTTGAAGTTAACATAAGTAGACAATGAGTAGTCCTTATGTTTTAGGACGTCCCACATTAATTGCAAGTCTACTCCTCGGTTTTGGTAGCTACCTCCGTTAGACATTATTTTATCAAGACCTTTAGACATTGGGATTTGTCTATCAAAATGCATATCCTTTGTCAGACGATTATAAAGTTCCAAGTTAAATTCAAACTTATTCCACAAACGAGCCTTCACTCCGAGAGTTAGTTTAGTTTGATTCTCCCAAGTCAAGTCTGGGTTACCAAAGGCACGAGAGCCTAAGCCCATAGCACCATTCTTCTGCCCCGTTCTTCCTACATAGAAGTTATTCATATTTGAAGTAACAGGCTGTCCTTGTGTACCATAACTACCCTTAACATCTAATGAGTTTAGCCACTTAACATCCCTTAGGAACTTCTCTTTCTTAGCTTTCCAAAGCAGACCAACAGACCAAAAGATACCACTTCTGTTCTTTGCAGAGAATGCAGATGTTCTATCATTACGCAATACTAAGTCCACAAAGTAACGCTCCTTAAAGTCGTAAGAGAACTGAGAGAAGAAAGACAAGTTAGCAAAAGAACTCTCTTCTTCCGACACTTGCTTATCCGTTGTTAGGTGCGAGAGCAAGTGAAGTCTATCATCAGTTAAACCAGACCCCAAGGCATTAATACCCGAACCTTCAGTATCCAAGTACTCTTGTCCAATAAGAAAAGTAAAACCGTTACGTCCAATATGCAAGTTATAAGTCGCAGTATTCGTCGTTGTTAGACTAATTCCTTTACCCGAACCACGCATAGCACTACCGACACCATTTCCTGCCTCAAAGCTTGGTAATGTTCTTGCCGTAATATCTCTAAAGCTCAAATCAGCTCCAACAAGAGAACGAATCATTAAGTTCTCAATAGGTCTAATAGTGATTGTAGCATTAGTCGTAATAAGAGCACTCTCATCGGCTGATGGATGCGTCTCAAGCATATGCTTAGGCGAAACAAGACCAAAAGCAGGGTTGTAATTCATCTCCTTCCCTGTTTCAGGGTCATAAGGAGAAAAATAAGGAGAGTTTAAGACTGCTAGACCTCCACCACTTCTATCACTCCCCTTGAATGGAGATTTATTCGACTTATCATAAGAAACAGAAGTATTCAAAGTCAAATCAATATATTTATTCAATTTTGAATTAAGGTTGATACGTCCGAAGACTTTCTTATAGCTTGAACCAGCTTTCAGACCATCTTGACTTGAAGCTCCTCCTGAAATATAGTAATTCAACTTGCGAGTACCACCAGAGATAGAAAGGTCTGCTGTGTACATTGAGGCTGGTTGATAAACGTATTTATACCAAGAGAAATCACGACCTTGGAATAATTTTTCTTGTAAGCGAGCTAAGTCTTTTTTCTTGTAAATACCTGTTTGCTCATAGTAGCGAAGCAATTCATCTGCCGACATTAGTTGGTCAAAATAATCGGTATTTGCCAAAGTAGAAACACCATATTGTGTACGAACAGAGATATTAGCATCACCATCAGACGAACCTCGCTTAGTCGTAACATAAATAACCCCATTGGCAGCTCTCGCTCCATAAATTGACGTCGCAGCTGCATCCTTAAGGAACTGCATACTCTCAATATCATTAGGGTTCATCGCACGAATATTACGAAGCGATGATGGCACACCATCAACAAGAACAAAAGGAGCAGAAACGCCACGAAAAGACCCCTGTCCGTGTAGTTTAATCTCCAAATCAGCCGATGGTTCTCCCGAAACCGAAGATATTTGCAGACCACTAACCTTACCTTGAATAGCATCAAGAGGATTTGCTACTGGTTGCGACGCAAGCGTAGAGCCCTTGACCTTAACAACCGAAGCTGAGGTATTTGCTACCTTTCGAGGCATATACCCAACAACGACTACGTCGTCAAGAGTTTGTTGATCTGGCTTGAGCTGTACTTTCATTTTGGGAGAAGCAACAAGGTCAAGCGTCTGATAGCCAATATAACTAAACCTTAACTTCGTACCTTTCTTCACTTTCAAAGTAAAATCCCCATCATAACCTGTAATAGCACCTTTTTGAGTATTAGGCACCATCACGGTCGCTCCAATAATAGGTAACCCTGTTTCGTCCTTAACAACACCTCGAACTGTTATTTCTCCATTCTGAGCGAATGCAGAAAACGTAGAAACGAGTAAGGCTAACAACAAAACAAGACTACTAAAAAATCTTAGCTTAATTTTCATAAATCCGTTTATTTATCATATAAATCTTTAAATTCGCAACCAAACACAACTACAGACATATCTGTAATCAACTTTCAAAGATAGATAAAATATTAGACTTATCAAACTATGAAAGCTGTAAAAAAGAACAATATCAAAACAAAACGACAGACAAAACAAGAGAACAAGACAAACTTTAATTTATCCAAACTCTACAAAGCAAAGTATTTAATTATAATCAAAGCTCTTTTCAAGAAAATAAACGTAATTAAATAGCTTGTAAATTTCTCCAGTAAAAAGCTAGAAGACACTTAGAGTTAATTTAAGAAAATCAAGCAAATTAGAGATTTCACTCCGTGGTGAAAAGTTTTTTTTTATTAAAAAAAATGTAACCCCTGCACCTAATAGATCTTCCCAAGCTATACTCAAAACAAGTATATTTACGTGTTTCAGTAACTTTTAGTAAAGTCTTCTCTCCTATAAACCAGTAACAATATATCAGGACAACCTATAAAAAACAAAGGAGCGTTCGATAACGCTCCTTATTTTTTATAAGCCAGTGTGTTTTTCGTTTTCGCCAAGTTCGTCGCCTTCGGTTGTTGAGCCAGCCGAAGCGTCGTCGTCTTTCTTTTTCTTTTTGGGTTGTGGTTCGACGCGTTCGAAGCTGACACCTCGCAATTCGAAGTATTCCCTAGAAGGCGAAAGACGAACAACAGGTTTGACAATATGAACATTAGCATTGAACTCCTCTACGCCTTTCTCCACTTGTATGCTTTTGAAAGACGGTTTCAGCGTGCCGATGTCGTGTTTCAATAACTTTTAGTAATGTCTTCTCTCCTACAAACCAGTAACAATATATCAGGACAAATTATAAAGTATAAGGTGCGTCTCACAACGCTCCGTTGTTTTTTATAATCCTGTGTGGTTCTCATTCGGTCCGAGTGGATCGCTTTCGCCGTCGGTCGCTGAGCCAGCCGAAGCGCCGTCATCTTTCTTTTTCTTTTTGGGTTGTGGTTCAACGCGCTCGAAGCTAACACCTCGCAACTCGAAGTATTCCTTAGAAGGTGAAAGACGAACAACAGGCTTGACTATATGCACATTCGCATTGAACTCTTCGACGCCTTTCTCCACTTGTATGCTTTTGAAAGACGGTTTCAACGTTCCGATGTCGCCAAAGTCTACGATGTTTCCGTTCTCAACGTGTTTCTTGGCAATTTCAGCAGCCAAACGAAGTACAGCCTCAACCTCAGCACCAGTGAAGGTCGTCGCTCGTGCCACTTCCTCACAGAAATCTCGGTGATTAAGACGTTTACGACCTGTTGGTTGCGCTTGAATAACGGTCTTACCTTTCAACTTTCCTAAAACGGCTTCACGTTCATAGAGAACGTATTGTAATGGCATTTTACTCATAATCTTAATAAATGTCCCCATCATTGTTTGTAATATTTAGAAAGCTTTATCAAGCTGGAGAATTTTTCTTGAAAAAGCTCTTATTTTGAAGTCCTTTATACTATCCAAAAAATTACTATATAGTATTGAGTGAAAAACTATATAGTTTCTGAAAGAGAACTATAAACATCTTCTTTTGATTAAAGAAGACGCTCACCCTCGTTGCCAAGGGCAAGCGTCTTCTCTCTTATTGATTTCTTACCAATGAAAGCTTAATGCTCCCTAGCAAGAAACCATTATTAGCGACGCTTAGTTACGAGCGAAAGGACGGAGGACGAAGCCGTAAGAACGGTCGTTATCGCTGACGCCCGCGGGAGAACTGTAGAAGAGCCAACGGTACGCGTTGCACCAGCTGTGGAGCGAAGCAGTCCAACGGCCGCCGTAAGCTCCCAAGCTGGACAAAGACGAGTTTGTAGCAGAACCAAATTCATTATATTTTTTGTTGATATAACCATAAGCAGCAAAAACACGTTCTATACTGTTATTGATATCAAAGAATGCTTCCTTAGCAATGTCGTTTACTAAAGACTTCCCTGAGTTTTGGCTAAGCATTACGTTCTTAATAATCAAACGAGATCCTCCATTAGTAGCGTCGCCTTGTTTATATTCATAACGCCAAGCAGACTCATATTTTGTGCCGATAAAACGCTTTGCATAAGTTACGTAGTTGCCACTACCTAGGCCAA
>PDWI01001133.1_pt1 | contig 43110 bp, 33 predicted proteins | sample 1430891 | NCBI WGS metagenome assembly PDWI01 (sample SAMN01162508, study PRJNA174530) | Oral metagenome, whole genome shotgun sequencing project. | biome: Marine environment; feature: Marine mammal; material: Swab sample of the gingival sulcus; isolation source: swab sample of gingival sulcus... | reverse complement strand
AACAAACTAAACCCAGTCACGCTACAGGCAGAAGTCAGGGCGTTAGTGGAAGAACTGAGACGAATGGTTTAGTTAGGTTTTATTTTGAATGATTACGGTACGATTGCCGGATGATTGTCAAGCTATCGGCGCGGCTGCTACAATAGAGCATATGTACGACGCCGCCACCGCCCTCATCACCCAAGCAACTCGCATCGTCGTCGTCCAAGCCGAAAACCCCGACGGCGACAGCCTCGGCTCGAGCCTGGCGCTCGAAGAGATCCTCGGCGACCTAGGCAAACACGTACAGATGTACTGTCCGGTCGAGATCCCAAAATACCTCCGCTACGCCAGCGGCTGGGACAGAGTCGTCAGCGAATTTGACAGTAGCGCCGACGCCGCGATTATCGTCGACACCTCGGCAGACGTACTGCTGAGCAAAACACTCGCGCAACCAGGCGTACGACATTTTCTCGAAACACATCCAGTACTCGTCATCGATCATCACGCCAGCGACAGCACGCTCAGTTTTGACCACACGATGCTCAGTAGGGAGGTGGTTGCAACTGGCCAGCTCATCTACGAGCTGGCGCACAGCGCAGGCTGGACTATCAACAGCCAAGCTGCCGAGCATCTGATGATCGCCCTGATGAGCGATAGCCTCGGTTTGACGACACCAAATGTCACGCCGGCGAGTTTTGAAACCGCCGCTCGCCTGGCCGAGCTCGGCGCCTCAAATGCAATCATCGAAGAACGCCGGCGCGAATATATGAAAAAATCACCAGAGATCCTCGCTTACAAAGCCTCGCTCATCGAACGCATCGAGTACCTAGCCGACGGCCGTCTCGCGCTCGTCCACGTCCCATTCGAGGAGATCGAGCAGTATTCCGACAAATACAATCCCGGCGCCCTGATCGGCGACGAACTACGCCTCGTCGAGGGCGTCGAAGTCAGCTGCGTCATCAAAACCTACCCCGACGGCAAACTCACCGGACGCCTCCGCTCCAATGTGCCTGTCGCCGAGACGATCGCCAGCTACTTCGGCGGCGGCGGCCACGCCTATGCCGCTGGTTTTCGCATTTACGAGGCCTACGAAAAAGCAGTCGGCGAATTGGTCGACGCAACCGCCAAAGCACTAGAAGCCTCGGCTGGCTAAACAGCCCGCTGCCCACCAGCACAATGTCTGATGAGAGGCCCATAGATATACGCACAGCAGCTACTTGACTTTTTACATAATACTGCCATTATGTATAATAGCCCCGTGTAGCTTACGATCTGTCTGCTCTCGGGTGTTTGTTGTTTGACAAGCAGTGCAGTATAGAGATACCGTCTCTGCTCTTTTCTCTGCAGCTCACGAGGTGATGCCTTGCGGCGCGTATGGGATTTTCTATACGCCGCACGGCTTCACCTTGTGTCGCGCGATCCAGAGCGTCGACCAGTGCAAAAATTGCACGAGCGTCCGCTCGGGTGAGGTAGAGGAGGGTGAGATGAGTTTATCCAAACGTTTGCTCAAGGTCGCTTCGTTTGCGGCATCTTGGTTCAACATGGTATTCGTTGGGTGGGTCGTAACCGTTTTATGGGGATGGTTCGTCACCCCAACATTTGACCTACCCGAGCTCAACATACCAACTGCAATAGGGGTCTACCTTATACTGTCAATCTGGGCAGCCCCTATACGAAAGCCGAGCAAGGAGGAAATAACGGAAAAGGTCTTGAAGCCCTCTGTCCCAGACATGCCAGAAATGGCATTAGCCTGGGAGTTTACGGTGTTTTACACCACCCTACTCACTTTAGCGTTTGGCTGGGTGGTCGCCCTGTTCACCTGAAGTGGCGAACATGCCAAGCCAAAGTGCTCAGGCGGTTCGCTACTACCGCATTATCGCACTGCTTGTCATGTTCGCTCCATAGCTGTGCAGCTATGCTGACGAGTCGAAAACGACGAAAGCGAAACAACAGCCTACACTAGAAAGACAAATGGCGCGGCGAGTGATCCCGAGTCCAACGCCGCTCATTCAAATATCGCCCCATATACGCTACAATAGCAGGACAATGACCAAGCTTTACAACACCATGAGCCGCCAAGTCGAGACACTTCGCCCACTCGACGATACGCGTGTCTCCCTCTACACCTGCGGACTGACCGTCTACAGCCAGCCGCATATCGGCAATTGGCTCGGCTATATCTACTGGGATGTGCTGGTGCGCGTGCTGCGAGCCGAGGGATACACCGTCGAACGCACGCAAAACATCACCGACGTCGGCCACCTCGTCAGCGACGATGACGCCGGCGAGGACAAGATGGAAAAAAGCGCCCGCGCTGAAAAAATGTCAGCCTGGGACGTCGCCAAAAAATACAGTGACATCGCCGCCCGCGAAGCCTACGAACTGCTCGATCTCATTCGGCCCGACCACCTCGTCGCCGCGACGAGCTGCATCGACGCACAAATCGCGTTTGCCCGCGCCCTCGACGAAAAAGGCTATCTCTATCGCACTGCTGACGGTATGTATTTTGACACTAGCAAACTCGACGATTACGGCAAACTAGCCCATCTCGACGTCGCCGGCCTCGAGGCTGGCGCACGCGTCGACATGGCCGACAAGCGCAATCTGACTGATTTTGCCGTCTGGAAATTTTCCCCAGCCAACGCACAGCGCGATATGGAGTGGGACTCGCCGTGGGGTAGGGGTTTTCCGGGTTGGCACCTGGAATGCTCTGTCATAGCCCGCGAAACACTCGGCGACACAATCGACATCCACACCGGCGGCATCGACCATATTCCAGTGCACCACACCAACGAAATCGCCCAGACCGAATCACTGACCGGCCAGCCGTTTGCCAACGTCTGGCTGCACAACAACCACATCAAAGTCGACGGCTACAAAATGAGCAAATCCCGCGGCAATATCTACAGCCTCGCCGACATCACCGAACGCGGCTTTTCGCTCGACGCGTTCAAACTGCTCGCACTGAGCAAACACTACCGGACTGAGGGCAATTTCACTTGGGATATTATGCAAGCCGCCCAAAACCGCCTGCTGCACTGGCGCAGTATCGCCGCACTCCGGCATCAGACGCACGACACGCTTCATAGCGACCGCAAAAAATCGACCGACCAGCATAGCGTCAGCCTGCTCGCGACGCGCCACGCGCTACTTGACGCACTGTCGCACGATCTCGACACGCCCAAAGCGCTCGCCATCATCGACGAAGCGTTCGACCGCGTCGAGCACGTCCGTCCTAGCCGCGTCCATCAGCAGTCGCTCGTCTCGCTACTCGAGTCTATCGATCAGCTGCTCGGACTGCACCTGCTCGACACTACGCCAGATCTGAGCGACGAACAAAAACAACGACTCCTCGAACGCCAACGAGCGCGCGAGGCAAAGGATTGGCCCGCATCAGACGCCATCCGCGACGAGTTTGCGATCGCTGGCATCGCCCTGCGCGATGATACGCACGGCCAGATATGGTCGTACCTCGCCTGAGGCTACGGACACGCTATTCGCCAACGCTTTGTAGTTTTTTGACGAGTTTTTGCATTGGCTTTTGCGACTCTTCGCGTTTGCGGCGCGAATACTGTAGGTAGTGCTCGACCAATACCTTGACACAGCCGGCGATCGGTATCGAGATGATACCGCCAGCCAGACCAAAGAGATACAAACCGATCGTCACCGCGACCAGCACAGCCAGCGGCGACAATTCTACATAGCGCGACTGGATGGCAGGGGAGATGAGATTGTTTTCGATCTGCTGATAGACGATGAAAAACACCAAAAATATGATCGCCGCCGTCAAGTTGCTGATCAAAAGCAGCAGCGTGATCAGCGCACCAGCCAATGTCGCGCCAAACATCGGGATGAGTGAAAAAACAAACGAGATCGCGATCGACGGCAGCGCCAATTCGGCCGAAATCGACTCAATAAACAAGCTGAGCAAAAACACCGTAGCACCGCTCATCAGCGCGCCGATCCCCGATACTGTCAGCTGCCCCGTGACGTAACCCGAAACAACTCGATGCATCCGCGTCGCCAGCTCCCGATGCTCCCTCATGCGCACTGGATCGTTGTAGAGCTTCCAGCCGCGCCGCATCCAGCCAGGGCCTTCGACCAGCATCAAAAACGCCAGTACCAGCACCAGTACGATCGCGCCAAGCACCCCAAAAAACGAGCCGACGCCGCTGATCACACCACTCGTCACACCAGAGAGCCACCTCGACGCCTCAGCCTGGGCGCTCGCGACAGCTGCATTGATCTGCTCCTGTAGATTGTATCGCTCAACAAGCGAGCCGACGCCTTCCCATTGGCTAGCGAGCTGCTCGACGAGCTGCGGTGCTTGATCGGCGATTTTGAGCGTCTGGTGCGCGATCGGCGGTACAACTAGGAACAAAAATGCCGTCAAAAACGAAATCACCGCCACAAACGCTACTGCTGTCGCGCCGATGCGGCTGCGCCCCGGGATGTACTCTCGGAGAAACGTGACCGGCGTGCTGAGCGCCAACGCCAAAAAACCAGCGCTGAGCAAAATCACCAGCGCCGCCCGCGCCAAATACAGCACGTACAATCCGAGCACAAAACCAATCACAACCAGCCAGAACCGCACGAATGTCTGCGTGTCGATCTCGATGCGAACTTTCATACTAGCAGTATATCAACAATCCCTAGAATGTAGTAGTGATCAGCGAGATCAACACTAGCAGCACTACGGCTAGCGTCGAGGTGAGTAGGGCGACTTTGTTTGGATAATAGTCGACCGTGGGCGCCGACGTACGCGCGCTTGCACGGCGCGTCGACGAGTGTTTGGTTGATTTTTTTGTTGTGCTTTTTGCCATACCACCACTATACACCGCACAAGTCGTCCATGCAATAGTACTTATGCCTGTCTGCTATACTAGTAGCTATGTTGTACTACACAGTTTCGGCCGACAGCGCACGCAGCGAGCTCGGTACTCCGCCAGATGGACTGACAGACGCCGAGGCGAGCCAGCGCGCCAATCAATACGGCCCCAATCAGATCAAACTCAAAGGCGAACCGCTCTGGAAAAAACTGATCGAGCCATTTGCCAACGTTTTCGTCGGCGTACTCGTCGTCGCAGCTGCAATCAGCCTCTCGCATCATGACTATCTCGAGGCATCGATTATCGCTGTCATCATCACCGTGAGCGCCGTCATATATTATGTACAGCGTTTTTCGACCGAGCGCGTCCTGCGCGCCCTCCGAGCGAGCGAGCGCGAGCAGGCCGAAGTCATACGCGACGGCCGGACGCGGCTCATCGACAGCAGCCAGCTCGTGCCAGGTGACATCATCCTGCTGAGCGAAGGCCAAAAGATCCCAGCCGACGCCCGCGTACTCAGCACTGATTCATTGCGTGTTGACGAATCGCAGCTGACTGGCGAATCGCTGCCGATCGAAAAACACGTCGACGCGCTCGACAAGGAACTCGAGGTCTACGAGCAGACCAACATGGTCTTTTCGGGGTCATTTGTTATCGGCGGCAGCGGCCAGGCACTAGTGGTCGGCACCGGCAACGAAACCGAATTTGGCAAGCTCGCCAAACTCTCGAGCGACACAAACCTCGCCAGCCCAATCCAAGAAAAAATCGATCATCTCTTGCAGCGCATCATCGTCATCATCGCCGTCATCATGGTTGCCGCCTTTGGGCTCGCGCTCCATAACGGCATGGAGCCTTCGGAGGCGACGCGCTACGTCATCGCGCTGGCGGTCAGCGTCATACCAGAGGGTCTACCGATTGCGACGTCAGTCGTTTTGGTGCTCGGCATGCGCCGTATGGCAGCCAAAAAAGCACTGGTGCGCACTATGCGTGCCATCGAGACGCTCGGCACACTGACGACGATCGCGACCGACAAAACCGGCACCCTGACCAAAAACAAGCTCACCGTCCAAGACACCTGGCAGCTAGCCAAAAAAACCGCAGTACCATTCGATGAGCTCATCAGCGGTTCGCTCAATTACGGCAACAAACGCGTCCATGACCCGCTCGACATCGCGCTGCACAATTATATCCTGAGCGAACAAATCAGCGAGCGGGCCGCGCCGCCGCTGCACAGCTACGCCTTTGACCAAGCCGTCGCGATGAGCGGCTGCCTCTATCATCATGGTGACACCTACCGGCTCTACCTCAAAGGCGCGCCCGAAAAACTCATCGAAGCTACCGGCCTGAGCGCTGCCGACGCCAAACGCGTCCAGACCAAACTCGACGCCTACGCCAAGCAAGGCTACCGCGTCATCGCGCTGGCGTGGGCCGATACCGACCAGACGATCGAGTCGCTCCAGCAGTTGCCAAAAAAACTCAAATTGCACTTCGCCGGTTTGCTGACAGTCGCCGACGTCCTCCGGCCCGAAGCGCCGCAAGCCATCGCGACCGCACTCTCGGCTGGCATCACTGTCCGTATGATCACTGGCGATCACCTCGAGACTGCCTACCATATCGGCCGCGAGCTCGGCATGTGTTCCTCCAAAGAGCAGGTTTTTGACTGCCGCAAAATGCGCTCCATGAGCGACGAGGAGCTCGAAAGCGTCGTCGACCATATCCGCGTGTTTAGCCGCGTCGTACCCGAACAAAAGCACCGGCTGCTAACCATCCTCAAAAAACGCCACATCACCGCCATGACCGGCGATGGCGTCAACGACGTGCCAGCGCTGCGCAACGCCCACGTCGGCGTCGCCATGGGATCAGGAGCGAGCATCGCCCGCGAAGCCGGCGATATCGTACTGGTCGACGACAATTTCAAATCGATCGTCGATGCAGTCGAGCAGGGACGAATTATCTTTAGCAATATCAAGCGCATGGTGGCATTTTTGATGGCTACTAGCACCGGCGAAGTTGTTGTCAACCTCGGCGCGCTCATCCTCGGCATGCCGATTCCGCTGATCCCGATCCAAATCCTCTGGGTCAATCTCATGACCGAAACGCCCCTCGTCATCCCGCTCGGACTCGAGCCAGGCGAGCGCGGCGTCATGAAACAAAAACCGTCGCCGCCCAAAGCACCGCTATTTACTCGCCTGATGATTACGCGTATCATCCTTATCGCCAGCACCGTCGGCGGCGTGACATTGGGTATGTACTGGCTGTTCTCGAGTCACTACGGCTTGGAGTACGGCCGCACCATGGCGTTTGCGACACTCGTCACGCTGCAATGGGGCAATGCTCTGGTATTACGAAGCGACCACGCACCGATCTGGCGAATTTTGCGCCGCCGCTCAGCGCCGTTCTGGACAGGCATCGCAATCTCGTTTGCGCTGCAGATGATCGTTCTCACGACACCGCTAGGAGCGTTGCTGCGAATTGAGTCGCTGCCGCTCGAGCATCTGCTGCTAGCGCTCGTCGTCGGCGTTGGCGTACCGCTGCTCGTCGTCGAACCGCACAAAGCCTGGCAACGGCGCCGCACCCGCCGCTGAGGTCTGCTACAATACCTAGATGTCTATTATGCTATTACTCCAAACCGCCGTTTTTATCATCGCCATACTCGGCGTCGCGCGTTCAGCTGACTGGCTGCTCGAAACAGTCGAGCGTATCGGCAAATATTACGGTATCCCGCCATTTATTCTCGGCGTCGTTCTTGTCGGATTTGGCACCAGTCTGCCAGAGCTAGCCACCAGCCTAGCGGCGACATTCTCAGGCGAGACAAGCGTGATGCTGGCCAACGTACTCGGCTCAAACATTGCCAATATTTTGCTCATTCTCGGCCTCTCGACGCTGCTGATGGGTACAATCCGCTTTGGTAAAGAGCTGACCGATATCGACTTTCCGATTTTGGGCGCCGCGACAATACTATTCGGTATTCTGGCGTACGACGGTTCGCTCAGCCGGACAGACGGTCTGCTGCTACTAGGCGGCGTGGCGACGTATCTGTTCTACACGCTATTTCACAAAGAAGCGCCCGGCTACGACGGCAATCTGACACAGCTAGTGCGAGTCGCCTGGCGCGACTTGCGCAAAAAAACCATTCGCGAGCGCATCGACAGGCCGACAGCCGGCACATATCTGCTGTTTTTTACATCCACAGCGCTGCTCGGCGGTCTTTCGACTGTCGCGATCAACAGCTTGGTCGCGATCGTTGAAAACATCGGCATTGGCGTCGACATATTGAGCTTTTTTGCCCTAGCTATCGGCACCAGCCTGCCCGAGCTGGTCGTATCGGTCAAAGCGCTGCGAGCTGGCAACGGCGATCTAGTCGTCGGTAACGTGATCGGCTCATCTGCGTTCAATATGCTCCTGATCGGCGGTATCGGCGCGACCATCGCGCCGCAGTACGTCAGCTTGCCGATCGGGCACTGGATGCTCGCCGGTCTCGGACTTTCGACCATCCTGCTCGTCCTGAGCGGTTTGACGAGGCGTATTCATATCTGGGAAGGCGTGTGTTTTTTGCTCGTTTACGCCGCACTGTCGTCGCAGATTCTCTATCCATAAGCACCTATCGCCATACAATATAAATGACAAAAGTGTAAAAAATAGTATTTATTCATAGACAGATGATTTTCATGTGATATAATCGTGACAATACTTCACCAACTATAACACTAGGGTGGCGAGAGAGGTTGATATTTTTATGAACGAGCGAGACCCGATTCCTGTTGAGCTGTCCGATGAAGTGTGGGAGGAGCCGACCAAGCCTGGCTTTTCACTCGAGCGCATAAAGGATAGTATTGTGCGTAACCCAAAACAAGTGATTGGCGGAGCTGCACTAGTCGGCGTGCTGAGCGGCGGTTTTATCGCAGTCGTCAACGGCGGTTCATCAGAGCGAGACCCTACGATCGTCACTCAGCCTTCGCCGGAGCCTGAGCAACCAATCGAATCGCCCGCACCAGAGGAGGAGCCAGAGCAGCCGACCGACACACCGACACAGGAAGAGTCACCCGACCGCGACGGCAAGCCAGCCCTGCCCGAAGGCTACGAGGACTACAAAAAACTCGATGTTTCCGCGGGCGGCGAGTTCCGACTCGATCCAGGCGTCGACTACCAGATCGTCGGCCAACACGCTGCTGATTATGTCTACATCCGCGGCGAAGACAACAACGTCGTCGTCAAAGGCCTCGACGTCACCATACCAAAAGACAACCCAGACGAATGGAAAAAACTCGGCGAACACGAGACGACAGCACTCGGATTTGACATCGCCTCGACCACTGACGAGCCAGTCAATGTAGACGTCCATGGCCTCGTCGGCGGCGGCGACGGTATGACGCAGTTTGTGCGAGCCAAAGGTGCGATCGACCTCACACTTGTCGATAGCGCTACCAAAGACCCAGTCACGCACGGCGGGCTTGATCATCTCAACGGCACCAACGGCGCCAAGAAAAACCACCCCGATATCGTCCAAGTATTCAAAAACGAGAAAGGCCAGTCTCCTAATAGCGTCGTAATCGACGGACTAGACGGTGCGTCTGCCTATCAAGGCTTGTTTTTCAACGGCAGTGACGCAGAGCTAGCTGGTGGTATCGAAATCAGCAACGCGTCGCTTAAAGCAACCGAGCTCCAAGACGGCGAAGACTATTTCGCTGGCCAACACATGCTGCGTGTGATCGGCGACATCGACGTCAAGACAGACAATGTATGGATCGACGGCAGTACACTCAACGGCTGGCGGCCACCAGCCGACGGCGAAGAGGGCGGCTACAAGGCTAGCCAGCCATACGGACCCGATGATGAAAAAGCGACTGGCGAAGACTACATGGCCGTCGCCATCGGCGGCGACGCTGCCCACGCCTACGAGCACTCTGTGCGCGGCGAGGACGAGCGCGGCAAATATGCCGAATATCCCACTCATGACGGCAGCAAAGTCAGGGTCTATTTCCTCGATGACTCTCACAACCCAGAGGACGGCCTCATCCTTGACGCCAGCGAGATCGAACAGCGTTATTTCGGCGGCGAAGCGAGCAGCGAAGAGGGCGGGGAAGATAGCGGCGACCAAAAAGACAAAAGCGACGACCGCCAAGACGACGAGAAAGCCGACGACAAAAAAGACGACGACGCTTCTGACAACAGCAAAGACGAGCCAACTACAGAGCCAAACGAATAGGAACACTATCTCTAGCCATGACAACCACATTTGAAACCACTCCGCATCAGCCCGCCGCAGAGCGACGTCACGCTCGCACGCTCGCTGCATTGGGGCTCGCACTCGCGACGACCGCCGGACTCGGCGCCTGCGGCAAACCCGCCGAGCCAGAGACTGTCTGCGTCAGCTACGCGATTGGCGCGATGGAGCCTGACAGCCCAGAGGCAAAAGACCTCCAGCCGTTCAACCACCGCGACGTCGGTATATACGTACTCCGCCAGCTCGGTTTCGACGACAAAGGTATCGACAATACATCTGGCCTGGGTTCCGTCACCGAGAGGGCAAATGACGTCATCGGCAAACCCGTCCTCGACTACAACGCCCGTGACCGTATCGGCATGTGCGTCGATATCAAAGACACCAACAAACTCAAAAAAGGCGCCGAGCTCCGACCCGGCCCAGGCTCTCTAGCCATCAACCAAGCCGACGAGTGGGTAGAGCTGCCCGATATCTACGTGACAAAACCTGACAGCGACGTCTGCCTCGGTACGTTGATTCCGGCGACCCGCACGCAGCCGTTTCAAGTCGGCGGCCCCGAGACGTGCATGCTGAGCATCCAGCCCGCCGATAGCTAGGCGAGCAGGCTGATCCCCGCGCACAATCTCAGTTCGATACAGCAACAGCGCCCCATAGCGAGGCGCTGTTGTTTTTTCGGAGGTACACTTGGTGCTGCCTCGATCGCAAAGGAGAGGTACTCCTCAGCTGATTACTTAGGAATGCGCGGCTCGATGATATGCATGATGTCGTGGCCGGGCGCGTATTTGACCGTTGCCCGTGTGACCGCCACACCGTTTCTACCAGAGTAGCCCGTCGTCTGATTGCCGCCGATGTACGTGATAGTCCTCGTCTTTGGATCGTAACCCTCTACGAGCGCGACATGGCTGCGATTGAACGTAATCGCATCACCAGGCTGCGGTGTATAGCCGCTACCTACCTCGTGTGCGCGGCCCGCAGCCACGCCCATGGCGTCAAACGCCTTCACTCCAGTGATGCGCCACTTTTTGGGGTCGCCCGTGTATGGCGCGTTGGCTTCTTTCATAACCCACGTCGCAAAGGCTGCACACCAGTAGTACACCACGCCTTTGCCAGTATATCGATTGACAGGACCACAATCTTTGTGCAGAATACTTCCTCCGCCCCTGTCGCAATAGAGCGGGTCCTCCGTCACACCGAGCTGGCTACGGGCAATCTCAACCATCCTAGCACGCGTCGCCGAGGCATCAGCCTCGAGTCGTTCTGGATGTGTGAATTCCTGGTAGGCATCGTAGAATTTACGCGCTGCTTTGATACGGCGATCGATGTGGTTGACGGCCGGATCCTTGTGCGGACGCTCAAAATACTTCATGAATTTATCAGTACTCTTGGCCACGCGACCAGGTGCTGTTTTGTCGGCGTTGGGGCCGCCTTCTTTGACAAAGCGCTCGTAGTTCTTTCTCTCCGAGCCAGTCATTTCGTACCAAGTAAATGCGAGCTGTGTATTGAAATCATGCCACGGTTTGCCTTTTGATTTGGCATAGGCTTCGAGCGAAGCGCGGCGGCTGTCCCACTGGAAGATACCGATCGCATTGCCGTTCTTTTGCCTGGTATCCGACTTGCAGCCCTTTGATTCGACATGACAGTTGCCAATTATTCCCGCAAGATGCTCGATACTGAGGCGCGGGTCGCGATTCGAGAGATAGAGCGCGATGGTCGCCTGCCGGCCGATATCGCCGCCTTGCTTCTCGAGTTTGTTGAGCGCATAGCGCATTTTCTCGACACTGTTTGGCGATTTTTTCTGCTCAGGCTTCTTCGGCGCTGGCGGCTTCGACGGCTTGGCCTCGGGCGGCGTCACAACCGTCGGGTCATCCGGATCGAGACCGGCCATCAGCAGCCACTGCGTGTCGGTGATCGTCTCAACCTCGGCACAGGCCATAGCGCTGAGGAAAAATTCGATCTGCTCAGCAGTGTAGGCGTCTGTCACTTTGCTCGTCCCTAGATCGGTGAAGATGTCGGAGCGGTAGCCCTCTCTGGTGTCTTTGACGTACTTGTCGATTGCGGCCTTGACGGCTTTGTTGCTCGCGTCCTGGCCAGTATCGACAGTTCGCGGCACTGTGAGTGACTTGACCTTGTCATAGTCGGTCGGCGGCAAATCGAGCAGTGCTAGAATGTTGACCATGCGTGCACGCGCGCCGGCTGTTTTCTGGAAGTTGGGGTCGGCCGACACGACGTCGACGATCGTCTGGTAGGTTGGCCGCAGCGATTTGTCGCCGATCGGCTTGAAACCGAGCTCGTCTTTGTAATATGCTTTGCGCTGATCGACAAGTGGCGTCAGATCGCCAAATGTGCCGTCCTCTCCGGTGATAATTTCCGGAAGTACGACCTGATCTGACAGGTCGAGCAGACGCTGGATTTCTTCGTCGCTGAGCGGCTCGCCCTCGTCTGCGATGTCGGGTATTTCGGCTGGCAATACAGCGGCGCGAATCGCATCGAGCGTCACCTCATCGGCTTGTTCGAGATCGCTTAGTCGTTTCTTTTCGATAGGTGAGAGCGGCAGGCCATGCTCGGCGACATCAGTAATGACAATCGATGAATCATCGGCCGCTGCCGGCGTCGTTTCGCCTCCGAGCGTCGCGCCAGCCATAGTCATCGCGACCACTGTCCGCAGTGCACGACGCGGCCAGAGCCGGCCAGGTGTACGCGGTCTATCAATCGAACTAATCCGCGTTGTCGGCCGCTCGTGAAACATCAGCTAATCCTAGCGTCCTTGACTGCTCAATTGATTGATATCGATTTGGAGACGAGCTACAAGTTCGACATAGAGGTCGTAGGCCTCTTTATCGGCCATGTCGAACTGAGTAGGATCGAGACCTGTCAGCTGCTCTTGTACGTCGGCGTCGCCCATAAGTTTTGCCACGGCGTCTTCAACATTATATTGACCTTTGTCAGTAGATACTTGCTGGCAGACAGATGAGACAAATGGCGTGTTTTTTTCAAGTACAAAATTCCGCCTGATGCGATCAACTTGTTTTGCCGTCGGCGCAAATTTTGTCAGAGCCATGATGGCATCGAGCCGATACTTGAGTTGGTTTCGAGTACGCTCGTCGGGAACATTATCGATACGCGCAGTCATGCTCTCCAACTTCTGCTGCAGCGGCTCTACGACCGCGTTGTCTTGACGGGGCGACAGCCCCTCCTGCGACTCGTACGCGTCGCAGATCGTTTCGACGGTCGACGTCGGCTTGTTTGGCTTTTCTGACGGTGCAACCGGCTGTTCGCCTGTCGCGAACGTTTTGGCAATACCTCCCATGGCGGCTCTAAGCTTCTGAGTCACAGTAGGAGACGAGGATTGCTCGCCTGCCGCGCGTGGTTTGCGCCGCGACGACATCTCTGCCGGATCTTCAAACGCTACCCCGTCCAGCACGGCCATCGGCTGAAATGCTGGATCAAACATCTCTGTAGGCGGCACCTCGCTCGTTCGCATGTGCTCGGCGCTGGTAGCCGCGGCGTCCTCGGGAGTGTTGGCCGCCTCATCTTCTTTGGCTCGTTTTCTGTAGAGTTCGGCTACTCGTTCGATATATGTATTGATGATCTCCTGAGCTGGACCATGGTGCTGGCTAGGGTCATGTGCGTCGAAATACTGTGTCAGCGGCGGCAAGAGCCTTTCGAAATTGGCCTCGATCGGCGGCGCCAGATAGAGCTCGGCCTTTTCTCCGCCGCCGCTTCTCTCGGCGATGCGGCTAGCGTACAGGGCGGTTGCGATCATATAGACGATAGTACCGCGTAGACGATTGATCATATTGCGGTCGTCGCGTTTCAGCTCTTCGCGCGTTGGGTTGCCGCTCTCGTCGACACTCCAATAGCAACTGCTACTAGCAGTCAGCGCAGCATACACTTCATCAAAGTTGTTCATCTCGCCGCCGTTACGAAGTGCGCGCGCGACCAATCGATAGGTACCAAAAAGCGCTGGCGTTATACTCGAGGGGTCGTTCCTCAGATAATCCCGGCCGTTCTCGGTAGCAGCATACGGGTAGAATAGCGTATCCTGTAGCGCAAGTACCTTTTGCAGATATTCGGCCGACGCGCTCGCGACCATATTGCGATTTTCCTCTGGGGTATTCGCTGCTCGCAGATTGCGGATACAGCCGGCCGACATGGTGACCGTCTCGCGTAGTTGGCCCGCCCACGCGTCGAGCGGCGTATATTCTGGACTCAGATTGTAGCGCATAAATGTGCACACTTTCGCAAGCACCTCATCATTTGGCAGGTCATTGCTAAGGAACATGTGATGCATTCGCTCACCTAGATAGATCGCGCCAGCCGCCTTGTGATAGTTCAGTTCATCCGCTGGCGCGCGCAACCGTCCATTGCGCGGTCCCATTGCCTCTGGTGGAATAGTTTCTCTGTCGAGAGAGTCGACTACTTTTGAGATGGCCATCGGACTATAGCCTACCCACATCGAGTCCACTCTGCTGTTGACAGTATTCTTTTTTTCCTCTTCCTTCCGTTGCGCCTCTCGACGAAGAGCGTCATTGGCCCCCATCTGATGCCCGAGCTCATAGGTGAGCCTCAGCTGTTCTGCGGGCTCAACCTTACCCTCGGCACCGGCCAGAGCGGCTTTGTATTGTTTAACCAGCGCTTCCTCATCTACGGGTACAAGCGCACCATCTGGCGCGCGTTCGCTACTACGTCCCATCATCGCCGTGCTCCGATCTGCGGCTGTACCGGCGTAGTTGGGAGCGGGATACCGTAGGATTTTGCAAACCTAGTCAGCTGCCGCTGTATTTCGGGATGGACAGTGAGTAGATCGGCTCGTTCGCCGACTGCGCCGCAGGCCTCTTGCAGTAGTCGCTCAAACTGTCGGACGAGCCCATAGCAATCCTTGCAACGCGCCGTTTCTTGGCGCATAGCCATTTCGCGCTCTGTGAGTACGTCTTGCTGAGAATTCATAGTAGCCTCGACATCGTCGCGCCGTTGCCTAGCAGCAGGAGAGTGCTCCTCAGCAGTGAAACGCAGTGCCTTGTCTGTCGCATTTCTAGCAGTGTATTCATGCCGGCTCAGCGACAAATTTGCAGCGTCTAGCTCTCCCTGCAGGGTATGTAATTTCCGAGCGAGCTCGACGGAAGCGTGAACTTGCCGGCGGTTTTCCGCCTGACTGTCTTCGGCCTGGCTTTTCAGAGCAAAGCGAGCTTCTCGAGCGAGCATAGCTGTGCGCTCGATGGATTTTGTTGCTGTTGCTCGAGTGGTTTGGTTGGATGCCTGGCTCGCCATCTCCAGATGGGCTGCCCTCATGTCTTCGATCAGGCGGAGCGTCTCAGTGTCGAGTCGATTTATCAGGTTTTTGTAGTCGTCCAGATGGTTGCCCTCGATAGATGGAAACGGTATCCCTTCGACACGCGCAATGTCCTCTAGCGTCTGTTTCGTAAACTCAGCACACCGAAGCACGCCATGCCCAACAGCCACAGCGGCCCGGCTAGCGCTCTCCTTGGCAACATCGCGCAGTTCATCCGATGACGTCATCCAGCCTGGCAGCTCGACAGGCAGGTCTCGCATACTAGGGAAGCGCTGCAGATCAGATGGCGCGAGCGGCGCAGGCGCAGGCTCACCGCCGCCGGCCGAACTAGCAGGCACCGGCAGCCATGGCTCATGTATTTCTTTCACCGGCGGCTCGGCCTGAGGTTTAGACACTGTCGTCTCATCCGAGGCCCCTGGGAATAACAAGGCTGTGAGGTCTGGTTCTTCGGGCACTTGCGACCGCTCAAACATTGTCATCGTCTCAATCTCCTAATATCTTTACTTTTACATCACTGACGTCGGGACTCGTACTGATCGGGAGCTTGCGCGCCCCCTCTGCAGCGTTGAGCTTATCGGCGCGGTATATATCGACTTCCTGCTGCGCCTGGCTATAGTCTTTGCCGTCGGCCTTGGCGATCTCGACATACCTGGCGAGATATTGATTGCCCTGCGCCTCGGCAGCAAACTTATCCGGGTTGACAAACGTAATCGTCGTTTCATCGCCGAGATGGTGGCGTTCGCGCAGCGCTTCCTCTACCCAGCCGATGACAGCGGCCCTGCCGACCTTGGTGCCATCGATGGTACGCTCGGTTTTGCCTGTGATTTCATCGATCAGCGCAGCGTCTGGCAGACGATTGACAAACCCGAGGTTTTTTTCGTAGAGACGCTTGAATTCATTGGCGTTTGGCTGGCCGGGAGGCGGTGTTGGGTAGTCTCGTATCACCTCTGGTATTTCGGGATTGGTCTTGCGGCTGACTGGCGCAAAATCGAGTTTGACTTTTGATAAGTCAACCTCATAGCCGGTATTGGTATCCGAAACCGCATCGCCCGCATCGACGTCGCTGGCAACAGCTTTTATCCTGATGTCGTGATCACCAAACGTACCGACATCCGTCTTCATCGGCTTGCCTTTTTCGAGCTGCCACTTCGTCAGCATACCCACGTCAGCGTCCACCGTCGCAACCGCGAGCTGGCCGATCGTCTTGACTGGCGTCGGGTCAGGCCTCAGAAATGGTAGTTTTTCAAATTGCTCAGAATTTGTGACGCCGCCCACAACCACCAACCCCGCAGCAGCAAAGGCGCCTAGCTTTTTTTTGCTCGGCATACTCATGCGAGACAGTAGCGGTGGCAACGCCTCAAATGATGCGTGCAAAACAGACTGTTTTGGCTGTCTGGCGACTGGACGCTTCCGCCTGGATGATTTCGCGACAGGAGCCGGCTGCCGGCGCGCTACCGTACCTCTACCATTCCTTCTTCTGCTTTCCTCGGCCGCGGGCGGCGCAATTCGGCGGGGCTCGCGAGGAGACCGTCTCGACCGCGACTGCTCAGACGTGCTAGCCCTACCACCAAATAGATCATCGATTACCTGCTGATAATCCACGGATGGACTGTCGCCCGTACGCGGCGGTCGCTTCGCCGATCGTCGCGGCGGCTGCGGCTGAACTGGCGGCTGCTCTGACCCAGCGATACGGCCGCGCACAACATTGTCTCTCGCATCATTTGACCGACGTCGAGCCGTCGACGGACGTTTCGGTGTTGTATCAGAGCCGTTTAGAACCTGATCAAAGAAATCATCGGGTAGGCCGCCTAGTTTTTCACCCATCGTGTCCCTCCTCGCCGTTAGACGGCAGGGCACGCTCGACAGCCTGGACATAAAAGTCCGCTACCTCTGGCAGGTTCATCGGGTTGACGGTTGCTATGGCACTCGCGACACGCGTCTGGTCTGGCCCAGGAAAGGCCGCACCCATAAAGCTAGCGACCGCCAGATAACTGAGCACAAAGCCCTTGGACCCACGCCGCCAAGACTGCTTTGTCTCGGCCCCAGAAGAGGCGGGTCGCTTGGATGGCGGTGCGACTCGTCGAGGCTGCTGGTCGGTGGATGGCCGCGATGACTTCGATCTTGCAGATGGGGCACGACGCATCGGTGGCATAGTGTCTACTTCGTCTTCATCAGCAAACGTGAGCGCCTCGGGCGCCTCCTCGCTTCTAGGCGAAACAGACCTTGGCGAGCGAGGTGCTTCTCTGCGGCTATGCGGCGGCCTTGCAGACATCGGCAGGGCGCTTGGTTCTGACTCTTTTACGTTGAGGGGCCTGAGTCTTGCATCGTCTCCGACAACGACGACATCGCCACGCTTGACAGAAGCGGGGTCTTCGGGCGAGCCAAATATCCTCTTTAGCATCTCCTCTGCAATTTCACGCCCGCCTCTTTGGAATCCGTCTTTGTCACCTTGTTCGTACCCGTCATCGAAACCTTTTTCGTACACTCGTCTCAAAACTGTCGTGTCCGGTTGCTCGACAACCTCTCTCGATCCGCCGCGATACGGCTCTAGCTCGCCGCTCGACGAACCATCAGCGTGCTGCTGAGCGAGCGGCAGATACTGATCGCCAGTATATAGCCGCGGGCCAACTTTTATAAACGGCAGATGTGTGTCTGGTGCTTTGACCACCTCCGCTCCTGGTGCGATGGGATAGAATACGCCTTCGTCATCTGCAACAAAATATCCTCCGCCATGTTCAAACACACTATTACCTATATCGAAAAAATCAACTTCAACGTCAGATTCATCGTCACGTACAGCCGCTGACTCGATCGCATGGTCTCGCCTGGCTCCTGGTAGTTGGTGTTCAAACATATCGTCGGCTCATTTCTTGTTGCTAGTTGCTTAGTCCTACTTGTCGCCTCTCTTGCATGAGAATTTGTCTATCACATCGAGCGCGTCACCAGACGACGGCTTGGCGCCTGCTGGCACATCGACGCTATCCTCGCCCGTCATGATGTCGACCATCGTGACAGAAGTACTGACGCTGTTGTTTACCTTGGTTGATAGTTTTTTGCCATCCAGCGGCTTGGGCTTCTCTTGGCGCGTCTCGGCGGCGACTGGGTTGGGTAGTATGTTGATTTTGACCTTATCAGCGACGTCAGAAGCGTCTGGGTGGGCCGTGCGGATTGCCTGGCGCATCGCGTCCTCGAGTCGTTGTCGCAGGTCGTCCTCGAGCGGTTCGACACAGGCCGCCTCACTCGCTGCCAGGGCGCCGTCGGTCAGTGTCGCGTCAATCTTGCGCTGCAGCTGCTCATAGGCAACCGTGGCCGAGCTTGCTAGCGCGTCGAGTTTGTCGCCGGGGATCAGGGTCTTGACAGACGTTTCTGCCATCTTGGCGGGTGCGAGTTTCGAATCAATACAGGTTGTCGAAGCGCTCGTGAGATTTATGTCATAGTTGTTCTTGTCGCCATCTTTTTTCTTGGCGGCACCCTGAAAGATAGACGGCGCGTGCTTCCACGACGAGGCAACCTTGAGCTTGGCCGGATCGAGCGTGTAGGCGTAGTCGCCGTTTTCGCTGTCTGTGATCTCTATTTCTTCACTAGGGTAGGTGTAGTGTTGGATGATTTCGCCAGCGACGATCTTGTGGATACCATCAATGCCTTTGCAAGAACCAGGAATAGTGACAGGACCAACCGAATAGCCGACTTCGTAGCCTATGCCGAGCGCCTTTGTCTGCGAATTGATCGACACCTCCGCAAGCGTCAGCTCGTCGGTCGGTTTGAACTCAGTGATAGTGTTTTTGGATGTCACGTCAGCAGCTTGGATGTCGGCTTTCATGTGGACGCCATTTGATTTTGCCAGTTGGTAGCCGCCGGCAAGACAACCTACTACAGCACCTAACGCCAATGCCCCTGCGCCGAATTTCTTCTTCGTTTCTTTTGTTGCACTAGGTAGGCGTCGTCTCTCGGCCGCAGCAGCGGGGCGATTCGGGCGATTCGGTATTTGGGGTAAACGCTCTGGGCTTGGCATGATATCTCCTCTTTTTTGTGACAAACTATCGCCCACCCGATGCATGCGTAATTACACGCTGGCAAAAAAACCGCGGCACTCGTGCCACACGGCAAACTAATACGCCACCATGGCCTCCACGCCATGGCGTACAGTATTGTCGTTTATAGTACCCCCTGCTACGACGTATGTCAACATATAATTGTGACAAAGTAAAAAATATACAACGTCTATAGCATATTCCCGACAGTATGGTACAATGGGCTCAACAAAAATAGCCACACGTAGGTGCGGTACATGCGGCGTAATAAATCTCATGCAACAGAGGAGAACGTTTCATGACGAGATCATACGAGACCACACCGCGTGGCGAACACCCATCGCGTTACGCAGCAGCAGGAGCTGTCGCATTGTCGCTGCTCGTCGGCGGCTGCAGCTCAGGCAGCCCCGACAGAGAGCCTGATATCCGCTGGGGGAGTAGTACCGCCTCGGCGAGCGAAACAGCCGAGCCAACTCCGACCGCTAGCAAATCAACGCCGTCTACGTCGCCAAAGCCAGCACCAAAACCGACGCCAAAGGCCACACCCGAAGCACCAAAGCCAGCCGCGCCAAAACCGCCAGCCGCACCGAAACCGCCGGCCGCACCAGCTGGCAACGAAGTGATCGCCGAGTCAGCCGACAAAGACGCGTCTGGCTCACGCCGTGACCGCATCGTCCTGAAAACACCGCAGCAAGCGCTCGGCGAGATCACTATCACAGCCGGCAATACGACGTCGCGTTTCACCGTTGCCATGTCGTGCGACTCTCAATCAAAAGCGACTCTCACCGGCGAGCGTAGTATCGGCGGCCCCAAGCGCAAGACTGTCAACATCATCAGCGCCCGCCAACCACAGATGCTGGGGTACCAATTGTGTGAAAAGGGCGCGATCGCCGCTGGCCAGATCAAACAACAAGGCGCCCGCGCAGCCAACAACGGCACGTGGAAAGCCCTCGACCCAACCATTCGGCAGCGAAACGGCTAGCCCGAATACTCTCGCGGCCGTGCGCAATTCAGCAGCCGCGGCCGCGCAAAAAATGCCCGTACTTGGGCATTTTTTGATGCCGTAGCATGAGTTTGCCCGTCCATAGACATGCGGCACGCAAAACCCCGCGGCACCAGCGCCGCGGGGCAGGGGGTCGAGCGATTCGACACAGAGAGCCTATATTTCTGGGTCTGGCGGCAGACCGTTTTTGTAACGGCGGCGGCGTTCTGCTGTCTGTTCATGCGGTGGCATCTGCCCAACACCTCTCAGTGTGCGCCAGGCATACTGCGAAGCGGCAGCGACCGCCGGCACAGCAATCATCGAGAGGCCGACCGGCGAATGCTGGATAGTTTCACAGACCAGTCCTGTCCCTACCATCATCGGTGCAGCCGTCATAGCCGCCCGCGAAGCCATCGCTCCGAGGCGCTTGGGCAATTCGTATTTGTCTCGCGCCAAGTAATAATCCTCTATTTTCTCAGACGTCGGCAAGCCGCCCTCCACCGACGGCTCGCTGGCGGCGTTCTGCGAAGAAGCCTCGTCGAAATACCCAGGCGGGAAGACGTTCATATCATTGCCAAACCAATCATGGAGCGTAACTGGAGAATCAGTACATACTTCAGCCATTGCAACCCTCGCGTCTCTCCCAGCCCATCATCAGCGCGATCACTCTCTCGTCTCCTCAGACTCGTCTGAATCGGATGATGCCGATGGCTCAGCACGCTCGCCGTCATCAGACGAATGCGATGATTCCGACTCGGAGCGTTCGTCGTCTCCATCCGATGAATCTGACTCTTCTTCGTCGTCACTATGCTCGGACGAGTCGGACCATTCACCATCATCGTCTTCTTCTGACGAGTCCGATCGCTCATCATCGTGCTCTGACGAATCTGAGTGCTCTTCGTCGCTGTCGGATGAGTCAGATTCTGAGTCTGAGCGCTCTTCGTCGTCGGACTCTTCGGATTCGCCGTCTTCTGGGGCTTGTTCCGTCGGCGAGCTGTCTACCGGAATGGTCGGTATGATGTCGCCACCAGGCGCGGCCGGCTGCTCTTGCTCTACAGGAGCGTTGAGGTATGTTGCTCGTAGATAGTCCGCGCCTTTGTAGCTAGCTACACCGCCTACTACCAACGCCGCGGCAGCGGCCGCGCCTATACCAGCTAGGACGAGCCGGCTCCGGCTATTTCGCCGCTCTGGCGCATCGATCTCGACCGGCTCTCCTGACGGTGCGCTTGCAGCCGCTAGTGCAGCGACCTCTTCGGGTGATAGTTGTTCTGTGGCCGGACCGTCGTCAAGGCTAGTATCCTCATCGTGGCCGCCGAAAAGATCATCTTCTAAATCCTCTTCATCAAACTCGCCACTGCGAGGGTCAGCAAACGCCACACTCGGCGCTTCATCGGCGGCCTCGTCAGTCAAGTCGCTTGCCGTATTGTCTGCGTAGCGCTCAGCGATCGTCTCGATATAGCGGCCTGGCAGATATGGGCCAGCGTGCAGCTGAGGTTCGCTGTTCTGGTCGGGTTTGTAGACGCAGGCTAGCTCCATCTCGCTTTGTGCGCCGGGTAGTTTGTGCGTGAACACAAGCGCACCAAACGTCGACGCCGCCGCTGGGTCATTTGCACTGTCTGCGGGAAACGCCTTGACAGCTTTGACTACCTGGCACGGTGCGCTGGGTGTCTTTAGTACACGGCGCGGCTGATTGCCTGCTAGCAGGTGTGCGAGGTAACTGATCGCAGCTCTTTCGTCATACATCCCGTCTTGCTCGCCTGTTCGGTGCGACACGTAGATCTCGCCAGGTGTCGCATCATCGTCGCTTGCGTTATCGAGCGACTCCTTGGCCTTGCCGATTTGTACTTCATAGCGCGGCGTCGGCTTGTGCACCATAATTCTTTCGGCCGCGTCGGGGATTGTCTGTTTGAATGCAGCCGCTTCCAGCTCGGATGTGATCAGCTCATCGGGCGCACCCAGCGCGTCAAACAGCCTTTCAACATCCGCCGCAGCCTTCTCGTGCGCCGCGGGACCGGTCTCGTTGGAGCCCTCTCCTAAAAATCGTTCAGTAGCCATACGTACGTTACTACCATCCTTTCTGCCACCACTTATCGTTTGTCAGTTGATTTTCATAGTATACTATGGTTGACCAAATGTCTACTATATACTAATCACAAGCTCGATTTATTGCGTCTCACTAGTCGTTCGATCCGCTAAATTCGAGCGTCTTGTCGCCGTCGCCGAGACGTTTGACGACAGTGTCGCCGTCCTTGATCGTCAAGTAGTTTTCATCGAGAAGCACTAGCTCGTCCCACGGCAGCTCCGACATGACTTCTTCCCATGATCGATTCTCGAGAAACTTGTCGTATAGACTAGGGTCCTCGAGACTGTCTGGGTTTTGGCCGCGCGCCGATATGGCACCAGATTTGTCCTCGATGATGATGCCGTACTTCATGATCTGTCGCCAGATTGCTTCAGCGGCCATCGATAGACCTTCGGGCTTTTTCATACCGTCTGGCCATGTCATCATCGAGCCTTCTGAGACCGTTTCGCCTATGCCGCCTGGCATATAGCTGTCATGGCGATTTGCCACGCCGACTTCGCCTGGCTTGACGCCGACTAGAGCCAAGCCCATCACGTGGTTGATTTCGCCGCCATCTAGCACGGCTTTCATATCGTCAGCGTTGAGCTGCGTCGCCGACATCACCGTGCCAGCTGCTGCAACCCCGTAGGGCCGCTCAAACACGCCCGTACTCTTGCTCGCGTTGTGTTTCACGCCGCCCCAGCAGGCCTTGATGACTTTATTGTCGTGATCGATCGATGAGCGCCAAAATTCAGCCAAGATATTCTGCTCTTCGTCGTAGATAGCCACTTCCATATCGGTGCCCTCTGCTGCCTTGGCGTCGGACGGGACACGCAGCTCGTCAACTGTGTTGAGAAAATCGGCGTTGCAATTGCCGTCGTTGTTGTCAAATTCGACTTTGTAGAGCGAGTCGGATTTGTCAGCCGCAAACATTCCAGCCGAGTACGAGCCGCCGGCGTTCATGTAGATTGTCCCGGTGTTGTTGATACTTTTATTGGTGATCTGGTTATTGTAGATGTCGCTCATGATCTGCTCGGAATTTTTGCGGATCGGCGCGCCGCACGGTACCAGCTGTTTGGAGAATGACTGCGTGCCAAACATATCGAGCGGACCATTTTTGGCTTCGGCATCGGCAGTCTCGCCGCGGCCGCAATCGGTGTAGTCCTCGTTGTGCGGTGACGCTTCGTGCTGCTCAACCCCTGGCGGTTTTGGCACAACATCCGGCATTTTGGGAACAACACCAGGCGTACGAGGGCCGCTCTGTATGGTCATACTGCCCGCAATCGTCGCTGCTACTGCCAGGCTCGCGATGAGGGTCGTCCTGGATGGCCGGCGCAAACGATCGCCGAGATTACGTCGCGGCGGCGTCGGTGGCGCGACCGTTCGCGGCTGCTCAGCCTGCTTCGTAGCGGTACCAGAGGGGCGGCGGGGCGTCTTTGCCCGTCGCTTCTTGAGATAGCCGTCTAACAATTCGTTCACGTCGGCGGCAGGAGGTTGCGGCGGACGCTCAGAATTGGGCTGTTCGACTGGCGGCGTTGGCCTAGGCTCAGGTGTAGGCTCAGGCGGATGCGACCAAAAATCGGAGTGTGCAGACGTGACTTCCCTAGGTACATGCCTGGCAGCAGTCGGCGCTGCGACTCGTCCGCGCGACCAGCCGCGGGGCGTAGACGAGGCAGGCGAACCGCTAGACGTTGGCGGCGGCGTAGGCCGATCATCGAAATCATCGAGACCATCGTGCCCAAGTTCGTCTATTATATCCCGACCCCTTGTATCACGCGGAAAGCCTTCGCCTGCAGCCATTTGTTATTGCACCTCGCAGTCCTAGCGGCGAGCGCGTGTGTCGCCCGCACCAGTTAGATTCTATTGTCCACCCGGACACGTAATGTGCCGCGTATAATAGCACTCCTATGGCGGATGTGTCAAAAAGTTGTTACAATTACGAAAATTGTCTACTGAAAAAAGGAGAAGACCCCCATGCGACCATTCCGCGAGCTACCGCCGGACAGCCGCCCTAACCGCCGCGCCACCATCGATGATCTCGACGTCGACGGCACCGTATTCATCACGCCTGATGGCACCGAACTCGTCGCCCAAGGCGGTCGGCTCCACTGGCGAGATGAAGATGAAATAGCAGACGATCCCTACGATCCCTACGACGACTACGACGACGAAATGCAAGATGACTCGCCCGACATGGACGAACCATACGACGAATGGACCGACGAATACGACGAGGACGAAGACGAGCTATGGCCCGCCGAAACCGATCCGAGATACGTCGATGACGACCTGGCCGACGACAACCTTGATGCCTATGATCCGGCCAACTGGCGGTGGTATCAGGGATGGCGCGAAGCGGTCAAATGCTACATACACGACGCTTTGCCCGATGACACAGGTTCGCGCACGCGTCAGCTCGGCGGCCTCGCCATACGAGCGCGGCGGTTTTTTCGCGAAGCCCGAACAACCGGCATCGCACCGACCGCTGCCGTCATGATCGGCGGACAGGCCGCCACTGTACTGAGCCCTCTGCCGGTCATCGACGAAGCCGGCTGGGCGGCGTTTTGGAGCGCCGCAATGTGGCGTACTGGATCAGACGTTCGCAATATGCGCAAACAATTGATGCGGCAAGGCTACCGTGACCAATATTAGATTTTTTTGCAACAATATTGACACGCCAGGGCGTCTCGCTGTATGCTGGCTACTTATACGACATATGACTTCGCGGCGAAGTGCGCCGCGAGGCGCGTGTAGCAATGCTGTTTCGCGCGAGCAGCCCACTTTTTATTAAAGAGAGCAAGGAGAGACCATGCTAGAAAACCACCCAAACGAGCAACCTGACGGAGATTTCGACCTAAGCGATTTTCTGAATAAAAACGTGCGGCCCGCTGACTCTGACAGCAAGACCGTTCTTGGCGCCGATGGCCACCCTATTGTTGATGCAGAAATCGTGCCCACGGGTGAAGTGCCTACGGTAGAGGGCGCTGCATCAGATGTCGAGTTTGCTCCCGCTGAAGCTGAGGTCACTTACACGCAAGAGGAGCTTAATAAAGCAGTACAAGAAGCCGCGGACTTGGGTAGACAAGGTATCCTCCATGCGCTCAACGCCCCCAATAAGTTCAAACAACAGCATCCATCACCCGCAAACAACGCCCCGACAGAACGGCTCGCCGCAGTCCCGCCCACACCTCCGACCGAATCATATCCAGCCGCCGACCCTACTGTCCATATTCCGCCGGCTGAGCGCTACGATACAGCGCCGCGCAGGTGGCCGAAAGTACTCGGTGTAACCGCAGTAGCACTTGCTGCTGGCGGTATCGTCGCTGCCGCTCCTCATCTCATCGGCCAGGCTGGCGAACGACCCGCCCCGATCAGCACCGGCACGCCGACACCGCGCGGCAACCGCCTCGTTCCTCCGCCGACCCTACCAGAGGGTATCGACATCGAGGAGACAAATCCGACCGAGACCGCCAGCCCAGAGCCGGCACCATCGGCGAGCGAAGCGCCATCGCCTACCGCGACCGAGGATATCACCGTACCAAAGCAGCCCAAAGAACCAAGCAAGCCAGAGAAGCCGACTATCAAGCCGCCCAAAAAGCCGAGCAAGCCTGATAAGCCGAGCAAACCTGAAAAACCAAGCAAGCCAGACAAGCCGAGCAAACCGTCTAAACCCAACAAGCCTGAAAAACCAAGCAAGCCAGACAAGCCTGATAAGCCGAGCAAGCCTGAAAAGTCTGAAAAGTCCGACAAGCCTGGCAAAAAGCTCGTCACGCCCCCAAATCCCAAGCCAACTCAACCGATCGAGCAGCCTGTACCGAACCCGCCGAACGACGAGACAGCGCCTGACGACGATGCCGCCGACAACGAAAGCGCCGATCAGCCAGATCCGGCACCGACCAATGAATATCTAAACGGTCCTGAGCTCATCCCGCCGATTGTCGAGATGCCAGCGCCCGAACCAGGCAGCGACTCGGACGATGAGGCTCCTTTGCCCGAAGCTGACACATCAGACGAATCCGACGTAGATGACGCCGAAGAACCCGCCGATACACCAGCAGAAGAGGCCTCGAGCGACGACGAATGCGACGATGAGTCAGATGACGACGAGGGTTTCTGGGATCGACTCAACCCATTTAACGATGGCGGCGACAAAGCTCCGTGCCATACCGAATCTTCCGATGCGTCATCATCCGACGATCCGACCCCCAATTCGACATACGTCATTCCGGCCCCCGCGACACCAGCCTCAGAAGCACCAGCAGCTGGCGACGACGAGGCAGACAAACCCGAACAAGCAGCAGACGACGAGCAGACGCCAGAGCCTACTCCAGAGAAAAAGAGCTGGTGGCCGTGGTAGCCGCGTAGAGCAGCAGCCAGCGCGCAGGCGCTACTTCTGACGGTTTGGCCTCTGGATCGTTCTCAAACGCCACCCGCCATAGCGCCCGAAAACGCCGCCTGTCGCTATAGCACGCCGCCACAACATCACAATACGCCGCTGCTTCCTCGACAGGGAGCAGCGGTTGTTCGCGTCGACGAAGTTCCAGCAGGACAGTATCTACAGCCGGCGGGGGAGTGAAATCCGTTTTTCGTAGCGGCCGGCGGATACGCGCCGCGTACCACGGCCATAGCTGTACGCCGAGCGCGCTCGTGAAATGCCGTTCGCTCGGTACGGTTTTGCGTGCAAATTGTTTCTGGGTGATCAGGTAGACACTCTCGGGCGGATTGTCAGCGTACGCCAGCCGCCGCACTAGCGGCGAGATGAGCGAAAACGGCGGATTTGCGAAAACGCTGTATGGTTCGGCGGGCAGCGCGACATTCATCATATCGCCCTCAATCAGCTCGACATTGTCGAGCTGGCGTGTATTGGCGCGAAGTTTTGCGAGCGCCGTCGGCTCATGTTCGACCGCGACCACATGGCGTACGCGCCGCGCGAGCGCGCTCGTGATCACGCCGCTCCCGGCCCCGAGATCGTAGACGAGGTCGCCAGCGCGGAGATTGCTATGCCCGATCAGTTCGGCAACCAGCCGCGGCGAACGCAAAAAGTGCTGATCGTAGCGGTGCTTACGAGACGAGCTCATCGTCGCGTCTGACCTCGCTGTGCGCATATTTTGCGTCGTATGGCGGCTGCTCGTCGAGCTGCTCCAGATCGTGCAATTGATGTTCGACGAGCCACCCCTTGACATCGTCTCTCGCGACATAATCGACATAGACTGGCCAGGCGCTATCGAGTACGCGTGCCGCGTCTTCGAGCGGCCTGCTGGCGAGTGTCGGCGCCTGCTGGGCGACCGCTGCATTTTCACGACGATATTCTGCGATCGTCGCGGCTTGTTTCTGACGACCTCGCAAATCTGCGGCTTCTGGCTTGCTATCGAGCTGGTTGTGTATCCTGTCGAGGACCTTGACGGCCTGCGTGCCGATGTCGCGCCCAATCTTGTACACATAGGCTCTGTCGTCTATTTTGTCGCCGCGCACACCGCGTACTTTTGTCATGTCTGTCACTGAGGCGGCCGCTTCGATGCCATCGAGCCTATCACAGCTCGCAAACAATCGCTCGACCACTCGCGGGACAACCGTGCGGCTACCGGGGCCCAATCTATCAGCCAGCGCTCCAGCAGTCTCGTCGTCAAGCGCACTCTCAAATGTATCGTGTAGTAGCGCCGCCGCCGTGGCACGCTGCCAGTTGACTCGCTGCCGGTCGACGCTAGGATCATTCTGCAGCACCACAGCTGTCAGTGCGGCGACAGCCATGGGGTGGGTGATAAATGCGCGGCCATTCGCACGGCGTTCGCCCTCGTGCGCCGCCGCCGCAAGCAGGAGCGATGCCGTCACAACGCCGCTCGTATCGCCATGCATACGATGCGCATCGACCGCGACAAACTCTCTGATCGGCTGTAGCTGGGCGTCGATCGCCTCATCGATCGGCGTCGGATCAAATGACGGGTCTATCTGCTGGCGGACCTCATCTGGCTTATCGCCGACACAGTAGGCGAGCCTCGCCGCGTCCACCGCATCCACATCGACAGGCGGACAGCACAAATTCGGGTAGAGATGTTCTCGAAGCCTCGGTGGCATTTCGGCCACTCTGCACAGATCTTTCATATACCTATGATACACTATTTGGCGGTAAAAGCAAGCTTTTTGGGGTGGGGAGGGATGGAATTTGGCAGTTTGGCGGTTGGAATTTGGCGCCGCTTAGGAGTTAGGAGCCGGGAGTTGGGAGTTAGGAGTTGGAAGTTGGAAGCTGGCGGTTAACGGGTAGCCGGTAGTTGAGCGTCATACTCCATACTTTATGCCTCATTCTTCATACTTTATTCATCATTCGTCTCCTGTACCTGCGAGCAGGTACAGGAGTGGTTTCTCACCAAAAAACAGAGGTAATCCGACCCGACCTCCGAGTTACCTCCGATGTAAATCGGAGGTGCTCAGACACCTCCACGCCCATCACCTCCGCTACACCAGCCCTACAAATAAACCAAAAAAACAGTACCGATAAGTACTGTGCACCTGCTCTAAGATTATAAGATTACTTTTATTTTATCCGATCGGATAAAATAAAAGTACAGTGTCGCTGAGAACAAATAATGGATAATGGATGGTGCATGACACAACAGACTCCCAACTCCCAACTCCTAACCGCCAACCGCCATATTCCATATGCCAAATTCCACCCGCCAACCGCCAACCCCCTCCATTTGCCTCCCCGCCACGCCCTCATGTACAATATGCTTATGATGTGTGAGGTACCCGTATGCCTTTAGCGCGGCGCAATCAGCGAGTATCACGGCCGATCTGGCCGTCTGTTCATTATGCGCCGACGACCGTACTAGCACGCAAAACTCCGACCAAGCCCGACACCGCCTACCCGACAGACACGCTCCGCATCGAGCCGACGCGCTACCGTCCGCAGCTCGATGCCTACGGCGGTGCTATCGATTTGGGCCAGCACACCGCGACCGGCCATTTCTACACCAAATACATCGGCAACAAAGCCTGGCTCATCACCCCGAGCGGACATCCGTTCATCGCGATGGGGCTAGGCTCGATCAACATCATGCGCACCGCGACATCAGAGGCCAATGCACTAGCACGCTATGGCGACTTGAGCGACAACTGGGCGCGTGGTGTCAATACCGAGCTCAAAACCTACGGCTTCAATACCGCCGGCGGCTGGTCTAGCACTGGCGCGCTGATCCAGCCCCAAAACAACAAACTATCGTACATGACGATCGGCTATTTCATGCGCGACTACGCCAAATCGAGCGCTCACATCAACAATTACTCCGGCCGCATCTCGAGCGGCACTGGCCACGACAACTACTCTGACGACGTCATCTACGTGTTCGAGCCCGAGTTTCAGGCGTTTGCTGCTACCCGCGCCCTCGAGATCGCCGCCGAATTCGGCAACGACCCATACTACATCGGCATCATGAGCGACAACGAGCTACCTCTCTCGCGCTATACATTGCTCGATCGAAACCTCGGCCTAGCCGATAGCAGCGACCCGATGTTTAGCGCCGTTCGCACCTGGCTGAGCGCCCGCGGCAAGACGCCGGCGACGATCGACGACACCGACCGCGCCGATTGGGTCGGCTATGTCTACGGCGAGTATACACGCATCGTCAAACAAGCCATCCGAGCCGCCAGCCCGACCATGCTCTACCTCGGCTCGCGTCTGCACCAAAAATCAGCCATCGAATCGCCGCCGACATTTGAGATTGCCCGCCGTTATGTCGATGTCTTTACACTCAACTACTACAACTACTGGGAGCCAGACGCCACGCTGCTGTCGGCGAGTCTAGACGCGGCGCCGTTTCTGGTCAGCGAATTTTACACCAAGGCGCTTGACGCGATCGACGTCTACGGCGAAGTCTTTGGCAACACGTCTGGCGCTGGCTGGTGCGTCGCGACCGATGCTGATCGCGGCAGATTCTATCAGAATTTCACCCTCGGTATCCTTCAGCACCCAAATGGGGTTGGCTGGACACTTTTTCGCTACACCGATAACGATACGCGCGAAGCAGCCTCCGACCCGTCGAATATCGACTCAAACAAAGGCCTCTATCGGCTCGACTACACTATCTACCGGGACCTTGCGTGCGCGGCAGCGGATATACACCAGGCGGCCTATGTGATCGCTGCCGGCATGGGCTAGCACAATTCGGTAGTGTTTGACAGCTGCTATCGGCCGATATATTATGACACCCGACTAGAGAGGAGGCCGTTTGTAAACCAAGCAGGCTATGTTTTTTTATGAACCACGATCGCTATCCAGCCGCCAAACATCAGCCCGACAGGCCTCGCATCAGCCGCGCCTTGGCGCTCGTTATGGCACTGCCGCTCATGACGGGCTGCTCGCAGTCCGCTGCGACGTTTGAGCGGCAGTCCGCGACATCGTCGCCGCGTCCAACTGCCGCAGCATCGCCCGAAGCAACTCCATCGACAGAGCCGACAGCAGACGTGTCGTCCGATGACCCCGAGCCAAACTCGACCGCGCATACTCGCTGCGAGCCCACTCTGGCAGAAGATACATTCCAAAAGGGTCTCCAGGTCTACTGGCATACCAACGATGAGCGTCTCGAGTCGCAAGCACACGACGTCATGGAGTACGCCAAAGAGCTGCATGCAAATAGCGTCGGCATCACGTTTCCATTTGACGTCGACGGCGCAGCACCGACGACAGTTCGCGCCGGTGCCGAGACACCTGCGCCCGAGCACCTGCGTGTTGTCATCGCCGCCGCACAGGAACGAGGCCTGCGCACCATGTTGCGGCCGCTGATGGACGAACAAACGATCCTAGACGACGACCCAACCAAATGGCGCGGTAGCATCACCGTGAAATCACCCGATCAGTGGTTTGAACGATACCAGACCTTTTTGCAACCGTATCTAGAGCTAGCGCAGGATATGTGCGTCGACGAATTCATACTCGGCTCCGAGCTCAATTCACTACAAAAATACCCCCAGCAATGGCAGGAGCTCAAAGACCACGCTCAAAAAACCTACGGCGGCGAGCTCAGCTACAGTTTCAATTGGAACGCCGCCAGCAGCAAACTATCGCTTGACTCACTCGGCATCGACATGTACCCGCCGGTCAAACGCACCGACAACGCATCGGTCAATGACATCGCCGACGACCTGAGTACGTGGCTACGCACTCAAAAAGCTACCATTGGCGGTGACATCACCGTCGACGAAGCTGGTATACCCGCCCAGCCTGGCCTCTACTCAACGCCGTGGCGCTGGGGCAACGACCGCGTGCCAGTCACTGACGTCGGTGAGCAGACACAAGCCAAGTGGTTTGCTGCTGCCGCGCTCGCTGCTGAGCGCGAGAGTGCCGGAATCTACTACTGGATGGTTGACTCAAACCTCGACACAGCCAACCCGCCGTCTTCTCCCGGCAGCTTCATCGGACGCCCCGCCGAACAGGCGATCAAAGACGCCTACCGCGAGTAGCACGCCAGATTTGCCGCCACACACGAGCAATTGCTTTTCTGTCATCTTGCGATATCTCACTTTCACTCCTTTCTAGTTTAGTGAAATGTGTCCAAGATGTATGGTGGGTGGATATGAGTTACTACGCAGCTATTGACAAAATATCGAAAAAATGATAGTATCTAAAGGCATTAACTTCCCTAGACGCTCCGAGCAAAAAGGCACTACACATATGTATACACCGAAACCATCAGAGGTCTTTCCGAGACGCGCAGAAACGCCGCCAGATGATGCGAGCCAACCGTCATCGACGGTAGGTTACACGTTAGCGAAACCTGAAACATTTGACGCACCAGAACGCAAGAGCGATTCGCTCGCGCAGCCTGAGGTTGAATATTGCCTAGGTTCGCCAGAGCTGCCGATAGCCAGCTACCGTGAACAGATCGTAGAATCGGTTGCCAATCACCAAGCGACCATCATCACAGCAGAAACTGGCGCTGGCAAAAGCACGCAAGTACCGCAATTTTTGGCCGAGGCAGGCCTCGGTGTTGTAGTAACGCAACCACGTATCGTCGCAGCACGCAGCGTGGCAGCTCACGTACAAAAAGAAGTGACGGCACGTATGGGTGATGATTTCGAGCGATACGTGGGCTACCGGACCGCTCAAGAGCACGGTGATAGCCCCGAAAACCAAATACTATTTGTCACCGATGGGTTACAAGAAGTCCGCGAACTAGCGGGTCACGGGATCGACAAAGAGCAGGTGCTCATACTCGACGAAGTTCACGAGTGGAATGAGAACATGGAAGTGCTCGTCGCATGGTCAAAGAAGCGTATGGCCGAAGATCCGAATTTCAAAGTGGTCGTGATGAGCGCGACGATGGAATCGCGCGAACTCGCAGACTACTACTCAGCCAATGGCACACGCGACGTACCATTGATCGAAGTGCCCGGGCGAGTACACGACGTCAAAAAGGACGAGAGTGGTTTTGTGAGCGACAAAACAATCGAATTTGCACGACAGGGTAAAAATACTCTGGTATTTGCGCCTGGCAAAAACGAGATCTATGATATCATCGCCGAAATCGATCGCGCAAAAATACCTGGACTCACAGTCTTGCCGCTATACGCCGCCCAGGAGCCAGAGGAGCAGAACAAAGTTTTTGGTAAATACCCTGGAACGAAAGTAGTTGTCGCAACGAACATAGCTCAGACGAGCATCACGATCGACGACATAGATGCTGTCGTGGATAGCGGACTAGAACGGCGCAAGGAGGTGTTTAATGGCGTCGAGGGACTCTACATCCGCCAAACATCCCAAGCAGACTGCCTGCAGCGGGCCGGCCGCGCCGGCCGCACAAAAGCGGGCGAGTACGTACTCGCGAGACTAGGCTCTATAAAACATACCGCATTTCGCGAACGCGATACCTACGGGACGCCAGAGATCCTACGTACTTTGCTAGACGGCACCGTGCTCAGGCTCGCCAAAAACGGATTCGACGTCGAAGAGTTTGGCTTTTTTCATCAGCCAGACCAAGAAGATATCACCAATGCAAAAAACCGGCTAAAAAAACTGGGCGCTCTGGACAACGACAATCGTATCACAAAAATTGGTCGCGATATGGAGCGCTTGCCAGTCAGATCGAACTACGCCCGTATGATCATTGAGTCCCACAAGTATAGCCCTGCGGTACAGAGCCAGCTCGCTGCAATCCTCGCGATACAAGAGGCTGGCGGAATACTCAGACACCTCAGAGGGGATCGCAAGAACGAAAAGTGGCGATCTGCACAAGACCCTTCGTACAACGACTCTGACATGATCAAACAGCTAGAAGTATTCATCGCTTACAAAAACAAACGCAAAGGATACCTGAACGAACACGATATATTAGTGAAAGCATTCAATAAATCAAAAGAGGTCATGAAAAGCCTGCGCCGCGTCGAACAACTCAACGGCGAGCCGCTCCTATTACCAACCGCACAACAGCGAGAGCAACTCGTGAAGTGCATCGTCGCCGGCATGGTAGATAGTCTATTTTTGGGCGAAGGCAGCTTCAGTGCCTACACTGGCTACGGTCAGAGGCGCATTTGCGGCAACCGTTCCACGATCGAGCCCTCGGAGATGATTGTAGGTACACCTTATGACCTCGAAGTGCCGTCAAAATCTAGCACCAGGATACTGCCTCTCATCCAAGGAATAACAAATGTACCTTCTGTGCAAATGCTCAAGCAAGTTGCACCGCAACTCTTCAGAGAAAAAATGGAGAGGTTCACGCTCGATTCCACCAACACCACGGTCGTCGAAGAGTGGAGCCGATACTTCGACGGTCGAGACCTTCACCAGCTTGAGCGGCGAGAAAGTCTACCGTCTCCAGAAAGACGAGCCTACCTCATCGGGAGGGTCGCCTCCGGCGCAAAGTTCCTGTGCCACGACTACACCGATCTCAATAGGCAAGTACGCACGTTGCAAGCAAAAACAAAAGACCCGCTAGACGCAACCACTATAGAGCACGCGGACGTCAAGGGTATGCTCGAAGTCGCATTACCGCTTGAGGTCGGGTCGATCCCTGATGCCATAGCCTATTTACCGCCAGTCGAGCTCAGCGACCTCGTATCCGAGGAAACTGTGCGTGAAATTACTGCGAAATCTCCAGATACTTATATGGGTCTACCTCTGGAGTACTATGATGCACAGCCACACGTCAGCGACTCTTCCGATGTTTTGAAATCAAAGGAGAGGATCGCTAATCTCCCTGATGAAGCAATGGCTCTACCAGATAATAGAGTAATTCTAGAGCCGCGACAGAAGTTAACCTCAGCCTATTTCAGATACCCGACCCCGCAAATGCCGCTGATTGAGCTACGCCGTCAAGCGCGCGGAATCCCTCAGCACAACATAGCGTCGTCTGCCATCGACCATACCGCGACAGACGAACAACTGGTTGAGCTGGCCGCACAAGCGATTTACGCAAGAGAGCCCTACAAGCCGTTTGAGCTCAAACTGTATGGTCTTACGCCGGCTCACATAAACCAAGCGCGCTCTCGAGCTACCGAGATGGTCGCTGAGTCTGAGCGCGCCCGAGCAACAATACCCCAACTGCGCGAAACACTCAACGAACGTGTAGAACATCTACGAATTAGATGGGACAACTACGAAGCAGAGCTGCGGCGTGTTACAGGGATGTCGATGCCGCTATCTCAGGGTAATCGGGAGTATGTTGAGTCTAGCCTATCGTTCGCAGCCCAAGCAGCCGCCGAACCGCTATGTAGCCATGGGTCGCTCAAGGAAGCCGAGCATCGCCTCGACAGGCTAGAAGAGCACATACGCATAAACGAGGAACACCTCTAGTAGAACGACGAGGCCTAATGGCCAAACCAGCAGGTGATGACTTACCAGGCAACACCGAAACACAAGTGTGCAGATAACGACACCAGTGACAAGTGTCGCCATATTTCGTACTTGCTCTTGCTGGGTTTTTCTGCTAAGAACTAGCCAAATAACCGCTCCTAGTATGGTATAGTAAGCATAAGTTAGTTAACATACAATCACAGGAGCACTATGGATAGACCAATTCACATCACATCCGAAATCGGGGTGTTAAAAACTGTCATCTTGCATCGGCCAGGTGAGGAGCTCGAAAACTTGACTCCGGACTACCTGACCGATCTTTTATTTGACGACATCCCGTATCTCAAGGTAGCGCAGGAAGAGCACGATCGATTTGCCGACGTGCTACGCGGCCGCGGCGTCGAGGTGTTGTATCTCGACCAGCTGGTGACCGAAGCACTCAACAGCGACGAGCTGAGAAATCAGTTCGTCGACGATATGCTCCACGCCTCCAAACAAGGCTCGCGCCGCGTCACTGAGGCGCTCAAAAACCATTTGCTCAGCATGCCGACCGATCACATGGTGCGCAAAATCATGGCTGGCGTACGCAAAGACGAAATCAGCCTGCCGCCTGAACATCACCAGCAGCTGCATGATATGGTGCACAAGAGCCACTATCCGTTCTATCTCGATCCGATGCCCAACCTATACTTCACACGCGACCCATCGGCGGCGATCGGCAATGGCCTGACTATCAACAAAATGCACTGGCCAGCTAGGCGTCGCGAGTCGCTATTTATGCGCTACATCGTCGACCATCATCACCGCTTCGCCGGCCACGACGTGCCAGTCTGGTACGACCGAACTGAGAAATTCTCTATAGAGGGCGGCGACGAGCTGGTATTGAGCCGCGAGGCGATGGCGATCGGCATCTCAGAGCGAACGTCGGCCGAGGCTATCGAGCTGATGGCGACAAATCTATTCGCCGGCTCGGAATTTCGAAAGGTCATCGCTATGGAGATACCAAAAAGCCACGCGTTCATGCACCTCGATACCGTATTCACTATGATCAATCACGATACGTTCACGATCCATCCCGAAATACGCGATCGCGGCGGCGAGATAAATTGCTACATCCTCGAAAAAGTCGATGGTCAGCAATACCCGCACATCACTCACCAGACCGACCTCAAGCACGTACTCGCCGAGGCGCTGCACCGCGATACCGTTCATTTGATCGAATGTGGTGGCGGCGATTCGATCGCCTCGGCCCGCGAGCAATGGAACGACGGCAGCAACACGCTGGCAATCGCCCCGGGTGTGGTCGTCACCTATGACCGCAACTACGTGACCAACCAAAAACTCCGCGAGGCCGGCATCGAAGTCATCGAGGTCAGCGGCGCCGAGCTCGGCCGCGGCCGCGGCGGCCCGCGCTGTATGAGCATGCCGATCGTACGGGAGGACATCTAGATGCAAAACCTCAAAGGCCGCTCGTTTTTGGCGCTCAAAGATTTCACGCCGCGCCAAATCCGACTGATGCTCGACACGGCCGCTCAGATGAAAAAGAACAAATACTCGGGCGTCTCGAACAAAAGCCACGAAGGCAAAAACATCGCGCTGCTGTTTGAAAAAAACTCCACCCGAACCCGCTGCGCTTTCACCGTAGCCGCCCACGACCTGGGCGCACACCCAGAGTTTTTGGGCAAAAACGACATCCAGTTTGGCAAAAAAGAATCAGTCGCCGACACCGCCAAAGTACTCGGCCGCATGTTTGACGGCATCCAATTTCGCGGTTTTGCCCACGAAACAGTCGAGGAGCTAGCGCGCCACGCCGGCGTGCCAGTCTGGAACGGCCTGACTGACAAGTTTCACCCGACCCAAGGGCTAGCCGATATGATGACTATCGAAGAAAATCTCGGCTACCTCAAGGGCGCCAAGCTCGCTTTTGTCGGTGACGGCCGCAACAACGTCGCGCTGACGTTGATGTTTGGCTCGGCGCTGATGGGGCTGGACTTTCGCATCGGTGCCCCGAGTGAGCTGCACCCCGACCAGGGCATAGTCGCCGAGGCTCAGGCCTTGATCGACACGTACAACACCGGTGCGACCATCACCATCACCGACGACCCTCGACATGCCGTAAATGGCGTCGACGCCATCTACACCGACGTCTGGGTCTCGATGGGCGAAGAGGACAAATTCGCCGAAAGAATTAGCTTGCTGAGGACCTACCAGGTCGATCGTGAACTGCTAAATGCAACAGGCAACCAGAACGTCAAGTTCCTGCACTGTCTGCCGGCTTTTCATGACAAAAATACGGTCATCGGCAAGGAAGTCAACGAACAATACAGTCTGGATGCAATGGAAGTCACCGACGAAGTCTTCTCTAGCACCAACAGTGTTGTCTTTGACCAGGCCGAAAATCGTGTCTACACGATCGAAGCCGTCATGGCACTAACAATGTAGAAGGGAGTATAGAAAAAATGGTAGAAAAAGTAAAAAAAGCTAAAAAGCAGGTGATGAAATCGCCGTCGGCGTTTGTCGGCCTATTCGTCATCATCGCTTTGATGGCGGCTTTGACCTGGGTTATTCCGTCCGGTACGTACGACATGGTGGACGAAACGCGCGTACCAGGCAGCTACCAAGAGGTAGCCAAAGTCACTACCGAAGAAGTCGATGGCGAGGAAGTGACAACTGATGTTCGCCAAGGCGCCTGGGATGTGTTCGTCGCTCCACTCCAAGGCATGAGCGAAAAACTCGACGTCATCATATTCGTCATGGTGCTCGGTGGTTTTCTCGGAGTCGTCATGAAGACTGGCGCGCTCGACTCAATGCTCGGGTCGCTCCTAGTCAGGATGAAAGGCCACGAAAAATGGCTGATACCGATCCTGATGACGCTTTTTGCCATCGGTGGAACGACCTATGGTATGCAAGAAGAAGCGGTGGCGTTTTATGCGCTCGTCGTACCCGTCATGCTCGCAGCTGGCTTCAATGCCATGACAGCTGTGATGGTGATCGTGCTCGGCGGCGGCATCGGCGTACTCGGCTCGACTATCAACCCATTTTCGACCGGTATCGCCGCTCGAACAGCAGATATGCCGCTCTCGGATGTATTTGCGATCCAAACGACGGTGCTGATACTCGGTCTATTGGCCGCTATCGTCTTCACGATGCGCTACGCGACAAAGGTAAAAGACGGCTACTACAAAGAAGACACCACTTCTCAGCCTAGCGTCAAAACAACACTAGATCTCAAAAACATACCCGAATTCACGCCAGCACGCAAAGTCGTCATGACCGTGTTTGCACTGACATTCGTACTAATGATCTTGTCGTTGGTGCCGTGGGGTGATTTTGAAGTCACGTTCTTTGCCGATTTGCATAGCTGGCTACTCGGCCTGCCCGTGCTCGGCGCAATCCTAGGTGTCAGCCACAGTTTACCGTTTGGTGAATGGTACTTCAACGAAATATCAGCACTATTCCTGATCTCGGCCGTACTGACCGGCCTGATCTACCGCAAACAGTTCAAAAAAGACAACGTCGAGATGGTCAAGACATTTCTCGCCGGGGTCGTCGACCTGATGCCGGTCGCTTTGATCATCGCAGTCGCCACCGGCGTCTCGGTAGTCATGAGCGGCGGTGCTATCCAGGACACAGTGATCCACTGGGGCGAAGATTTGCTCAAATCAGCCAATGGCGGGGTTGTTGGTGTACTAGCGTTCATCTTCTACCTGCCGATGACATTCCTGATCCCATCATCGTCTGGTCTGGCAGCGGCTACTATGCCGATTTTGGCGCCGATTGCCGACCTCGTCGGGGTAGGCAAGGAGCTCATCGTGGCTGCCTTTGCAACCTCATCCGGACTCGTCAACATGATGGCGCCAACCATCGCATCGCTGATGGGTGGTTTGGCATTGGCTGGCGTATCGTACCGCAAATGGCTGGTACGAACTCTGCCAATCATGGCGGTCTTTACTGTCATCAGCGTGGTTGTCATCGCCATATTCGGGATGATGTAGGCCATGGAACATAGCAAGCGTACCATCGTAGTCGCGCTTGGAGGCAACGCCCTGCAACAGCAGGGCGAAGCTTCCTCTGAGGCACAGCAACGAGTTGCCGCCGCCACTGCGAGACAGATTTTTCCATTGATCCAGGCCGGCCACCACGTCGCAATCGTCCATGGCAACGGCCCGCAGGTCGGCAACATCGTATTGCACGAAGAGGCGCTCAACACGCCGAAAGTTCCCAGCCTACCGTTGAGCGACTGCGGCGCAATGAGCCAAGGCTTGATCGGTGCTTGGCTCGTCAGAGCCTTTCAAAAACTTGCTCGCGAGTCCGGCGTCGACGTTCCTGTGGTCGACGTCATCACTCACACGATAGTCGATAGCGCCGACCAGGCATTTGCCAATCCCAGCAAACCAATCGGCCCGTTTTATTCCGAAGAACAGGCCCAGCAGATCGCCGCCGAAAAAGGCTATGTCGTCAAAGAAGACGCCGGCCGCGGCTGGCGTCGAGTCGTACCGAGCCCAAAGCCGACTAGCATCGTCGAAGCCGGCGTCATCAAGCATCTCGTCGATGGCGGCGTCACAGTCATCTCGACAGGCGGCGGCGGTATACCGGTGCTACAGCAAGACGACAGCTTGGTAGGTGTCGATGCTGTCATCGACAAAGATTTTGGTGCCGCCAAACTAGCCGACCTACTCGGCGCCGACACGCTACTCATTCTGACTGCGGTCGAAGCAGCCAGTATCAATTTCAACCAACCTGACGAGCAACCCCTCGGCGCTGTCACGGTTGAGGAGATCCAAAAACACATCGATGACGGCCAGTTCGCGGCCGGCTCGATGCTGCCAAAAACACGAGCCGCGGTTCAATTTGTCACGGGAGGACAGGACAGATTGGCCATTATAACATCGCTCGAAAAGACTGCTGAAGCTATTGACGGTACTGCCGGCACCATAGTACAATCATAAGCGCAACATCCTAACGGAAAAAACAAAAAGACGAGGGGAGTCAAATGAAAAATACAATTCGTTTTGGTGGGTATATGGCGCTAGCCATGGTTTTGCTATGCGTGAGCCCCGCCGAGGTGGCGCTCGCAGCGCCAGATATGTGCGACCCTGACACGGGCCGGTTTCGCTCAAGCCGGCAGGGGTTGATGGTGTCGGCCGATGACACCAATCGTGTCAATCAATCAATGGACTGGCTACGGTCGATGATGGAGCCACTGCGCAGCAGCGGCGATGGCAGCACCATCACGCCTGCGCAGGATTACAATACGGACTACCAGGGACCGGTTGAGGGCACGTTCACGCTCGCCAACCCAGGCAACTACAGTGTCGTAAACCCCAGCCCGATCACGGTCACATCACCGAGCGATCTAGAGGGTCAAGAGGGCTATCGCGGCCAAGTTTCTGGAACAGCGCCAGCTGGTGCAAACCGTGTAGTCAAGGCGTATCTCTACACCGACACCGAATACGAACAGCCAGATGCTGTTCCAGCGGTCGTCAATCCTGACGGAACATGGACGATCGATCTGTCACCGGTACCGGCCAATCGCGCCGGCGTGTGGCATTTTCGTCTGCACGACACCGCCACAAATACAGACATCGGCGAGTCATGGCCTCGAGACGGCTACTACCAAAATCTCGAAGTACAGGCATACTCAGTCACTGATGCAATGTACCCGCTAGGGACACAGCCGGCTCGTGAGGACAATACATTTTCTTTTGCCAATGTCACACAGGGCAACAAGCTCTTTCGACTGGTCGACACAAGCAGCAACACTATTTTGGCTGAGTATTTTCAGCCAGAGACCCACGGGTTGATCAGGTCGTATGAATATCACCCTGGGCAGGACGGCTTCGGAACACCGCGCGAACACTATACATATCTATACGACCAGGCCTTGGCGCTCATGGTAGCCGTCGGCGCTGACGACCGGGCGATGGCCGACAGGTTGCTTGACGGCTTGCAGGCGGTGCAAATCCCGGCCGGTCAACCGCACGCAGGCGCATTTCCATCCAGTGCCCATCAGCTCGATCCGAACAATCGACAGCCAACTCATTACACTGGCGGCAACGCTTTTGTCGCCTACGCGTTGATACGATACCAGGAGCGATACGGCGACACCCACGGCGTAAGTGGCACGCTCGCCCCTCTGATGCAGTGGATCGCATCGATGAAAACCACCAGCGGTGACGGTACAGGGCTCTACAGAGGCGGCTTCAGAAACAATGCGCCAATTACATGGCACTCCACGGAGCACAACATCGACCTATGGCACGTATTCGAACGGGGAGCTCGCGTGCTCGGCAACGATGAGTACAAACAGGAGGCCGACGCCCTCGCAAAAACCATCGTCAGCAAGCTCTGGAACGACGCAGAGGGTCGCTTCGACCAAGGACTCAACGATTCGACAAAAGCCTTGGATACATCGAGCTGGGGCTCTGTCTTCCTCAATGCTATCGGCGAGCGCGAAAAAGCCGTATCGGCGCTGAGATTTGTCGACAACTTTGCCTACGGACAAGGCTACACGCCGTACCTCGATATTCCAGCCACCGATACGGTCTGGCTCGAAGGGACATTCGGCGTCGCCCATGCCCAAGCTGCTGCCGGTGAGCAGGATAGGGCGCTCGCGACTATCAGAAACACGTATTCGTTGCAGGCTGCAACCGGCGCTTGGCCATACGCAACAGAACCTGACACTATCAATGAGCTGACCAACGCCGACTCTGTTGCCTCAACCGCCTGGCACGTACTCGCAGCCGGCTACCCAGAAGCTGCGTGGTCAGAATGCATAGCGCTCGCAGGTTCATCAAATTCCCGAACCGGCGGCGTCCCAGGACAGCTCGCCCCAACCGGTTCCTCGCCATGGAATGCTATGATAGCCGGCACCGCGCTACTTCTTGTCAGCGGCATAGCCCTGCGAAGACTTCCGCGTAAACAATCGTAGGCATCGCCTACACACGAGATCGACAACATCCCGACGATAGAGAAGCTCATCAAAAAAGCAGCTCATCGGATCAAACGGGATGTTGTCGCAGTCTAGCGGAGTAGGTCAGTTATCTTTCGGCATGCACCAGCAAATGCGACCTCCTCGGCGAGCTGCGCCAACTCCATCCACACAAAACCATCCGACTCGTCCGGGTCGGTCGCGATGTCGAGTGACTCGGTCGTATAGAGCAGGCGAAAATCATGATGATAGTGCTCAGGCTCACCCTTTTTGTCGTTGGCGGGTATATAGTGGCTATCGATATCAAACGGCACCTCCGGCTCATCATCGAGCAACGGGTATAGGCGCAAGTCATTCGCCGCGAGGCCGGTTTCTTCCTCGACCTCTCTCAGGACCGCAGCCGACAGAGACCTATCGGTCGGTTCAATATGCCCGCCAGGCTGCAGCATTTTGCCAAGCGCCGCGTGTTTGAGCAGTAGAACCTGCCCAGTCGGCGCATGGACTACAAATGCGCTCGCCGTCACGTGCCCGACGAAGTTTTTGCGTGATGTCAGATCCGCGTCCAGATCCCGGGCTTGTTCGGCCAAGCGTCGCAGCTCAGCCGTCTCGTCTGGAAATGTCTCGATATACTTGCTGTACAACGCTCGCACATCCATCACATACTCCTCCTCGTTGTAGCGTTACCTGTGAGCTACGTATAATCCAGTGTTATAACATTTTCTGACGGCGACAATACCGCATTTCGGCCGATCGGCAAGACAATCTGCGGGTCTGTGTGGCCAAAATCGACATTCTGAACAATCGTAATATCTGCGTTGTATTCTCGGATAGTTTTTGTGATAGTTTCGCGCTGTGTCTTGCGATAGTCGGCTTTTTGCTCGGTAGTGTGCGGCTGGTCAAACTCCCAGGCTTTTGGCCGGCCGACCATCACGCCCGACAACACATCAAACCAACCGCGCTCGCCAAGACCCGTCAGTAGATACTCCACCACCCAGTGCGGC
>PDWI01002789.1_pt1 | contig 43118 bp, 41 predicted proteins | sample 1430891 | NCBI WGS metagenome assembly PDWI01 (sample SAMN01162508, study PRJNA174530) | Oral metagenome, whole genome shotgun sequencing project. | biome: Marine environment; feature: Marine mammal; material: Swab sample of the gingival sulcus; isolation source: swab sample of gingival sulcus... | reverse complement strand
CCTGGGTTATGGCAAACGTGAATCGGGGTTGGTGCTGAATCTGGTATTTAACCCGCAAGGCCCGAGTTTGCCACCGCCGCAGGAGGCACTTGAGGCCGATTATAAGCGCGAGCTAAAAAGTCATTTTGATATCGAATTTAACCACCTGTTCGCTCTTGCCAATATGCCTATCAAGCGCTTTGGTTCAACGCTGATTTCCAAGGGCCAGTTTGATGGCTACATGCAGTTATTGAAAGATAACTTCAGTGAAGCTAATCTCGATGGGCTGATGTGTCGTAGCCTATTGAGCGTGGATTGGCAGGGTTTTGTTTATGACTGCGATTTTAATCAGCAGTTGGATATTGCCCTTGGCTGTTCGAAGAAAACGCATTTGCGCGATCTGGCAGGTATGAAGCTGAATGGTAAAGCCATCGGTATTGCTGATCACTGTTATGCTTGCACAGCGGGGCAGGGCAGCAGTTGTGGTGGGGCCTTATAACATCGCTTTCAGAAAACCATTCAGTATCTTTTTCCCCTGTCGGAACAAGATAGGAGTTCGCGCAGCGGGTAAGGCGTTTGCAAAAAGCAGGGCCATGCTTATGTGCCATTTCAAAACCCTTCAGAACATAATAATACGCACCAAAACAGAGGCTGAACCATGCCAAAAAAGCTCACTTTAATCCTTGCCATCGCCTGTGCTATCGGCGCTTTTTTCGCGTACGATTTACAGCAGTATTTAAGTTTTGAAGGTCTAAAGGCAGGTGTTGTTGAGTTTCGCCACTGGCGTGACCAATTCCCTCTGCTTACCAGCACTGGGTTTTTTCTGTTGTATGTTGCAGTTACCGCATTGTCACTACCCGGTGCGGCGGTAATGACACTGGCGGCGGGTGCACTCTTTGGTTTGTGGTGGGGTTTGTTGCTGGTGTCCTTTGCCAGCACCATCGGTGCGACGCTTGCGTTTTTAGTATCGCGCTATGTGTTGCGCGATGTGGTGCAGCTGCGGTTTGGTGAGCGTCTGCAAGCGGTTGACCGGGGCATCGCCAAAGATGGCGCGTTCTATTTGTTTACTTTGCGCCTGGTGCCTGTAATTCCATTTTTTGTTATTAATCTGGTGATGGGCCTGACCAGGCTGCCGGTAAAAACATTTTACTGGGTCAGTCAGGTGGGAATGCTCGCTGGTACCTTGGTGTATGTTAACGCGGGCACCCAGCTTGGGCGCATTGAGAGCATGTCAGATATTTTGTCACCTGCGCTGCTTGGTTCATTTATTTTGCTGGGTTTATTTCCCTGGATCGCAAAAGCGGCGCTGGCGCGCTGGCAAAAAGTTCGCGTGTATAAAGGTTTTGCTCGCCCGAAAAAATTTGATAGAAACCTTATTGTTCTCGGCGCCGGTGCGGGTGGTCTGGTGACGTCCTATATTGCCGCTGCGGTAAAGGCCAAGGTGACCCTGGTCGAAGCCGGGGCCATGGGCGGTGATTGTTTGAACACCGGTTGCGTGCCCAGCAAGGCTTTGTTACGCAGTGCCAAGGTCGCGCATCAGATGAAAGAAGCGGCGCGGTTTGGTGTGTCTGCTCCCCAGGCAGAGGTGGATTTCAAACAGCTTATGCGGCGCGTCAAAGAAGTGATTGCCGCGATCGAACCGCATGACAGTGTTGCGCGCTACACCGGGTTGGGCGTCGAGGTGAAGCAGGGTTATGGTCGTATCATCGACCCATGGACGGTGGAAATCAGCGAAACTGGCGGTAACAAAACCTCACTTACTGCCCGCAGTATCGTGATCGCGACTGGTGCAAACCCCGTTGTACCTGCGCTGCTCGGGCTTGATGCGGTGGGATATTTGACGTCTGAAACCATGTGGCAGGCTCTGAGCGAGCGTGATGTTGCGCCTGCACGCTTGGCTATTTTAGGCGGTGGCCCCATTGCCTGTGAGCTTGCCCAGGCTTTTGCCCGCCTGGGCTCAGCGGTGACTGTGATCGAAGTGGCCGAGCATCTGTTGCCGAGGGAAGACAGCGACGTAGCGGCTCATGTAACGCAAATGTTAAGGGATGAAGGTGTTACCGTATTAAGCGGACACCGCGCCGAGTCCGCTGCGGTTACAGAGGGTGAAAAGCAATTGCTGCTCAGCTTTTTGGGTGGCGAGACGAGGGTGGTATTTGATGAGCTGATTTGCGCCGTAGGCAGAAAGCCGCGTTTGCAGGGTTTTGGTCTGGAAGCGCTGGGATTCGATGTGAGCAAGCCGGTCGAGACTAACAGATACCTGCAAACGGTGTTTCCCAACATTTATCTGGCGGGCGATGTTGCAAACAGGGGACAGCTCACTCATTTGGCCGCGCATCAGGCCTGGTACGCCGCGGTCAACGCCCTGTTTGGGCGGTTTCGTAGGTTTGCTGTCGATGAGCGTGTTATTCCCGCCTGCATTTATTTAGACCCGGAGGTTGCAAGGGTGGGCTTAACGGAAACAGAGGCTATGGCGCGGGGTGTCAGCTACGAGCTTACGCGTTATGACCTTGCCGATCTGGATCGCGCCATCGCCGATGGTGCAGCCAAAGGTTTTGTCAAAGTGCTCACAGCACCGGGCAAAGATCGTATTTTAGGGGCGGTAATCGTGGGCGAGCGCGCCGGTGACCTGTTGGCGGAGTTTGTGCTTGCAATGAAACACGGTCTGGGGCTTAACAAGGTTCTGGGTACGATTCACAGCTACCCCACCTGGGCGGAAGCGAATAAATACGTTGCCGGCGAATGGAAGCGCGCCAATGCGCCAGAGAAGCTACTGGCCTGGATCAAGCGCTATCACGCCTGGGACCGAGGTTGACAGCTTGAGGTCTACAACGTCTCATACACCACGATGGTTTTGCCCGATGCACTGATAAGCCCGTCCTCTTCAAGGTTTTTCAGTACGCGCCCGGCCATTTCACGGGAGCAGCCGACGATTTTGCCCAGTTCCTGACGGGTGACTTTGATCTGCATGCCCTCGGGGTGGGTCATAGCGTCAGGTTCCTTACACAGATCGATTAGCGTGTGGGCGATGCGGCCTGAGACATCGACAAAGGCGAGGTCTTTGAGTTTGCGAGTGGTCTGACGCAGGCGCTTGCCGACCTGATTGGCGATGGCGAACAGGATGTCGGGAAACTGACTGCGGATCTTGTGAAACTTCTCGTAGCTGATAATCGCCAGTTCACAGGGTGTTCTGGCGACGATTTCCGCACTGCGGGACTCGTTTTGCTTGTTAAACAGCCCCATTTCGCCGAAAAAGTCGCCCATATTCAGGTAACTGACCACCATCTTGTGTTTAGGGTCTGATTCATCCGCAATCATTACTGAAACTGAGCCATCCAGAATAAAATACAGCGAATCACAGGGCTCACCCTCTTTAAGAATAACGCTGCGCGAGCGGTGCTGTTCTACCTGGCAGTGGCGCAAAAACTCTTCCACAGAGGGGATCGACTGAATAACTTGTGGTCTAATCATGTTTTTGTACTCCCAATGTGAAATCTGGTTTTGAGCTCGGCTTTAGTGTAACCAAGCGCGCTGCTAAGTAAAATGCTCGGTGCTGTGTTAAGCTGGGAAAACTCAAGAAATTCGGATAAAACAAAGGTTTTTTGTATTTTGGTAAGGATCTTTGCTTAGAGGGCGACAATGGAAGCAGTTGTGAAATGGACCGATGGCGTCCAGTTTGTGGGTGAGTCTGGCAGCGGTCATTGCATCGTGATGGACGCAAGCGGTAAGGCACCACGCCCGATGGAAATGCTATTGATGGGCGCAGGGGGTTGCGCCTCTTACGATGTGATCGGCATTTTACAAAAAGCCCGTCAGAAGGTGCGCGACTGCCGTGTGGAGCTTTCCGCAACACGCGCCGATGCAGTGCCTGCGGTGTTTACCCATATCGACATGCACTTTATCGTCAGCGGTGTGGGTATCAAGGACAGTCATGTTGCGCGAGCGGTGGCGCTGTCGGCGGAAAAATACTGCTCTGCCTCGATTATGCTCGGTGCAGCGGGGGTGGAAATCACCCATCGCTACACGCTTATTAACGAAGACTGAACGGTGTCACACGGGGCGGTACACGCGCACATCGAGGCCGCGCTCGGCCAGGTGGCTGGCGTGCAGGCGGCTCATTACGCCTTGGTCGCAATACAGCATATAGCTTGTACCCGGTTGCAGCCTTGCCGCCTGTGAGTGCAGGGCGTAGAAGGGGATTTTCTCCACATTGACGGGCAGCCTGAGCGGGTTTTGCTCCTCTTCGTCGGGGTGACGGATGTCAATCACCGTGCAACCCGCCAGCGGCGCACTCAACACCTCGACTTCGGTATAGTTCAGGTCTTCGTCTGCCAAGCGGTCGATACGGGTTTGGCGGGCGCCTGCGATGGCTCGCTCAAGTACGTCCATATCAAAACGCGATTCTTCGTGCTCCACGCGCTCAGGTTTGGCGCGGGTGGTAGGGTTAACGGAAATGACACCACAGTATTCGGGCATGGTTGCGGCGAAGGGCTCGGTACCTATCCTGGTGGCGATATTGATAATGTCGGATTTATCGGCGCTGATCAGCGGTCGCATTACCAGCATGGGCGTAGCCTGATCAATAATTGCCAGGTTGCGCACGGTCTGGCTGCTGACCTGCGCCACCGCTTCGCCGGTGACCAGGGCGTCTATATCCAAATCCGTGGCAATGCGCTCGGCGACGCGCAGCATCATACGTTTCAGGATAACGCCCATATAGCTATCGGTGACCTTGTTTAGCAACTCGGCTACCACTTCTGCAAACGGCACGCTGATAAACAGTACCCGCTGGCCGCAGCCATAGCGCTGCCAGAGATACAGAGCGACCTCCTTGACCCCAATTTCGTGGTCGCGCCCACCCAGATTAAAGAAAATGAAATGCGTGCGCATACCCCGCTTCATGGTGAGGTAGCTCGCTACCGGTGAGTCGAACCCGCCCGAGAGCAGTGACAGAACCGGCTCCACGCCGCCAACGGGATAGCCGCCAAGCCCGGCTACACGCCGTCCGACGATAAACAATTGCTGCTGGCTGATTTCAATCGCCACGGTGACATCCGGGTTTTTGAGTTTCACCGCGGCAGCACCGCTATGGCGCATGATATAGCTGCCGATAATGCGTTCGGCTTCCACCGAGGTAAAGTCGTGTTGACCGCTGCGCTTCACCCGCACGGCGAAGCTCTTGCCTTCGAGTTGCTCGCGGTAGTACGCCAGTGCTTTTGCCGCAGCGTCCTCCAGGCTTGTCAGGGGAAAATCATTGACCTCTAAAATCACCGCAATGCCCGCAACGCGCTGCATGGCATCGAGCAGGCGGGCGCGGTGCTTTGGGTCGTTGTTCTGGCTGTGCACCAGCAGCTTGTCCCACTGTTGCTTTATCTTAATCTCTGGCTCTATGTCTTTTAGCACCCTTTTCAGGTTTTCCCGTAACTTGCTGACCAGGCGTTTGCGCACGGGGCTGCTTTTGATGGTGATTTCTGGAAAGTACTTGATAACGTATGGCATGAAGCGCGCCGCTTGGAATAAAACGCGCATTATACGAATTCCGTGACATCTTGCATGAATTATCTCGCTTGCACCAAGCAAGTGCAAAAATGGTCTATAATGGTGCAGCGGTGCCGATGCCTTGGGTATCAACCCCCTAAAAATGGCGCGTTTATTCTTGGCACGCTATTTGCTAGGCAGTATTCGTCAACGTCATTGTCGAATCGCTGAGATGCCGATGTGAAGCAATGCAACCCCCTGTGCCGTCAGGCGCACTCAATGTGAAAAAGAGAGGAAACCATGTCCGAAAATACCATGAAATTGATTAAAGAAAACGATGTCCGTTGGGTGGATCTGCGTTTCACAGACACACACGGCAAAGAGCAGCACGTGAGTATTCCTGCCTCTGAGGTCGACGAGGATTTCTTTGAAGATGGTCAGATGTTCGACGGTTCTTCCATCGCGGGCTGGAAGGGTATCAATGAGTCCGACATGGTGTTGATGCCCGACGACAACGCATCGGTGCTCGACCCCTTTACCGACGACACTACGCTGATTGTGCGCTGCGATGTGGTCGAGCCCTCCACGATGCAGGGTTATGAGCGCGACCCTCGTTCCGTGGCGCGACGCGCAGAGGCCTATCTAAAATCTACCGGCATTGGCGACACCGCTTTCTTCGGCCCCGAGCCGGAGTTTTTTGTGTTCGATGACATCAAATGGCGCGTAGAGATGAACAGTGCCTGCTTTACAATCCACTCACAGGAAGCGGCCTGGGCCTCAGATCATCCCTTCGAAGATGGCAACGTCGGTCACCGCCCAGGTGTTAAAGGCGGTTACTTCCCCGTGCCACCGGTAGATTCACTGCACGATATCCGCGCGGCCATGTGTAACACGATGGAGCAGATGGGTCTGCCAGTGGAAGTGCATCACCACGAGGTGGGTACCGCCGGTCAATGTGAGATCGGGGTGAAATTCAACACCCTGGTGGAAAAGGCCGATGAGGTGCAGATCCTGAAATACTGCGTGCATAACGTGGCACACGCCTACGGTAAAACCGCAACCTTTATGCCGAAACCTCTGGTGGGTGATAACGGCTCGGGCATGCACGTGCACCAGTCTATTGCCAAAGATGGCGAAAACATCTTCGCAGGCGATGGCTATGCCGGTCTGTCAGAAACGGCGCTTTACTACATCGGCGGTGTTATCAAGCACGCTCGCGCGCTGAATGCGTTCACCAACGCGTCCACCAACTCTTACAAGCGTCTGGTGCCCGGTTTTGAAGCGCCGGTAATGCTGGCTTACTCCGCGCGCAACCGCTCCGCATCGATTCGTATCCCCTACGAGCCAAGCCCGCGTGGTAAGCGTGTCGAGGTGCGTTTCCCAGATCCTTCCGCTAACCCTTATCTGTGTTTCGCTGCGCTGTTGATGGCTGGTCTCGATGGTATTCAAAACAAAATCCATCCTGGCGATGCGGCGGACAAAGACTTGTACGATCTGCCTCCTGAAGAGGGCAAAGCGATCCCGACTGTGGCTTCAAGCTTTGACCAGGCCTTGGATGCCCTGGACGCCGACCGTGAGTTCTTGACCGCAGGTGGTGTGTTCTCCGACGATATGATCGATGGTTTTATCGAGCTTAAACGTCAGGAAGTTGAAAAACTGAACATGTCTACACATCCGGTCGAGTTTGATTTGTATTACTCGGTCTAAAACCCACGCCGCGATATCTTAGGGTGTCGCGGTGTGTAAGTGCTAACTTACTTAATCGAAGGATGCGCTTTGGCGCGTTCGTCTGCGGTGGAAATTGCCGTGGCAAGTGTGTTGGCTTGACCAGGGATGGTCGCGGCAGTTGATGTCTGGCGCACCGTTTTGGTGCGTCAGTTTTTATTTCCACAGGGTCTTCGTGCATGGATCATCCGCACGCTATTTTGAGTAATTTGCACACCGGCATCGTCGTTGTCGATGCCCGGTTGCAGGTGGTTTATATGAATACCGCTGCGGAGGTGATCTTGGGTTTGAGTGCGCAGCGCTCCCAGGGGCAGAGCGCCGCGCAGCTGCTCGGCGATAGCTGTGAATGGATGCAGTTGCTTCACCAGACCTTGCAGCGAGGCGTCGCCCAGACCCGGCGGGAAATGACCTTGATCCTGCGCAACGGCAGCAAAACCACCGTGGATGTGCAAATCGGAGCGTGGCAAAAACCCGGCACCGATGAGACCTGCTTGATTGTTGAATTTCACGCTATCGAGAGATTGCACCGCATCAGTCGCGAGGAAAGCTTTTTGCAGGCCCAGGAGGCGACTCGTGAAGCGGTGCGCGGTCTAGCCCATGAGATTAAGAACCCTCTGGGCGGCGTGCGCGGTGCTGCGCAGTTGTTACAGCGCGAGCTAGGTGAGTCTGCGCTGACGGAGTACACTGGCATTATTTTACAGGAGGTCGACCGGCTCACCGCTTTGGTCGACCGCTTACTGGGGCCGCGCCAGCAGTTAAACCTGGCGCCATTGAATGTGCATCAGGTGTTGGAGCAGGTTCGCAAGCTGGTGACGGTGGAAGCAGGCAGCCAATGTCGGATTGTTTGCGATTACGACCCGAGTTTGCCGAAGATTCGCGGCGACTACGGGCAGTTGATGCAGGTGGTGTTGAACATTGTGCGCAACGCGATACAGGCCCTTGCGAATACGCCCGCGGAGCAGGCGCAGATTACCTTGAAAACCCGTGTGCAGCGGCAATTCACCATCGGCCACGTGCGCCATCGCATGGTGTGTCGCATCGATATTATCGACAACGGCCCTGGTATTCCCGAGCCGCTACAGGCGGCGCTGTTTGTGCCGATGATTAGTGGTCGAGCGGATGGCACGGGTTTGGGGCTGTCCCTTGCGCAATCCATTGTGACCCTGCACGGTGGCTTATTGATTTGCCAGAGCGCACCGGGTAACACGGTGTTTACGCTTTATCTGCCAATGGAGAGCATCCATGACTGAAGCGGCCAGCGTCTGGGTGGTAGACGATGACAAGTCGATTCGCTGGGTGCTTGAGAAAGCGCTGGCGGCGGCGGATTTGTCCTGCCGCAGTTTTGCCGACGGTGAGAGCCTGATCGCAGCTCTCGATAAAGAGAGCCCGGAAGTGGTTATCAGCGATCTGCGTATGCCCGGTATCAGTGGTATGGACTTACTGGCGCGCCTGCAGCAATTGCGTCCCCTGCTGCCGGTGGTTATCACTACAGCACATTCCGACTTAGACAGCGCGGTCAACTCTTATCAGCAGGGTGCTTTTGAGTATCTTCCCAAACCCTTTGATGTGGACGATATGGTGGCGGTGGTGCGCCGAGCCCTGGAGCACTCGCGCCAGCACCGGGCGCGCGGCGAACAGGAGCAAACCCTATCCCCGGATTCCGAGATCATTGGCCGCGCACCTGCCATGCAGGAAGTGTTTCGCGCTATTGGTCGCCTGGTCAATTCCACGATTACCGTTTTGATTAATGGTGAATCGGGTACGGGTAAGGAACTGGTGGCCAAAGCTCTGCACCGTCACAGTCCGCGCGCCGAAAAGCCGTTTATTGCTTTGAATATGGCGGCAATTCCCCGGGATTTGCTGGAATCTGAGCTGTTTGGGCATGAGCGAGGAGCGTTTACCGGAGCCAATACTCAGCGCGCCGGTCGGTTTGAGCAGGCCGATGGCGGCACCCTGTTTTTAGATGAAATTGGCGATATGCCCGCCGATACGCAAACCCGTCTGCTGCGCGTTCTGGCTGATGGCGAGTTTTACCGCGTGGGTGGTCATACCCCGGTGCGTGTGGATGTGCGGATTATCGCCGCCACGCATCAGGATCTGGAAGCGCGTGTAGAGCGCGGTGAGTTTCGGGAGGATTTATTCCATCGTTTGAATGTCATTCGGATTCATTTGCCGGGGCTTGCCAGGCGTAGAGAGGACATCCCGCTACTGGCTCGTCACTTCCTCAATCGCGCAGCGGATGAGTTGGGTGTAGAAGCCAAACAGCTATTGCCAGAGACGGAGGCGCTGTTGTGTGAACTGCCCTGGCGCGGTAACGTGCGCCAGTTGGAAAACACTTGTCGCTGGTTAACGGTGATGGCACCGGGCCGAGAGGTTCAGCCCGGTGATCTGCCCGCCGGGTTACTTCGTGAACAAGCCCCTGAGCAAGGTGTTAAGACGGATAGTTGTGCTGGGGCTTCCTGGCAGGACAGTCTGGCAGTGTGGGCAGAAAAGGCTCTTAACGAGGGCGCTGTGCCGCTTCTCAAGGTGGCTCAACCAGAATTTGAACGCGTAATGATGGCAGCGGCGCTTAAGGCCACTGGCGGTCGCAAACATGAGGCTGCAGCCTTGCTGGGCTGGGGGCGCAATACCTTGACTCGCAAACTCAAGGCGCTGGACGAGATCTGAGATGCTGAATGTGGTCCTGTATCAGCCGGAAATTCCACCGAATACCGGGAATATCATTCGCCTGTGTGCCAACACGGGTTGTCATTTGCATTTGATTGAACCTTTGGGCTTTGCATTGGACGACAAGCGCATGCGCCGCGCGGGCCTGGATTATGCCGAATTCGCTCCGGTGCAGGTTCATGCGGATTTTCAGGTTTACCTGGATAAGCATCCGGACACCCGCGTATTTGCCGCCACGACACGCGGCGCAAAACCCTATCATCAGGCTGTTTTTCAGGCGGGTGATACCTTGCTGTTCGGTCCGGAAACCCGCGGCTTACCCCAGGCGCTGCTCGATACGCTGCCGCAGGATCAGCGTTTGCGTATTCCCATGCGTGAACACAGTCGCAGCTTGAACTTATCCAATGCTGTTGCGGTGTTTATATTTGAGGCGCTGAGGCAGCAGGACTTTGCGGGTTTGGCATAACGCTTTGATATTATCAAACAATAGAAAAGCGTCGCCGTGTTGGTGAAATGTCCGGGTCAAGTAGTCGTTTGATAAAACCATCGCTGCCAAAAAGTACAGGTATGACGCTTTTATAAAACACAGCGTCATACCCGAGAAGGGTTACCTGGCCTGTGCGTGGTACTCATCATTGGGTTGCATGTCTGTTGCCTGTGCCACGCGGTTGGTCATATTGAAAAAGCCGGTGACAGATGCAATGTCCCAGATTTCCTGATCGGAAAAGCCCACCTCGCGCAAATGGGCGCGGTCTGGTTCGTCTACTTTTGCAGGGTTTTCCGTTAATTTTTCGGCAAATTCCAGCATTGCCCGCTGCCGATCTGACAACTTGGCGGCACGGAAATTCATCACCATGGCCTCGCCCAGAGCCGGATCACCTGATAGCTGGCGCACCGCCGCGCCGTGCGCTACCTGGCAATACCAGCAGCGGTTTAGGGATGAGACCACAACGGCGATCATCTCGCGCTCCAGCTTGCTCAGCCCGCTATCGGCCAGCATCAGGTTGTTGTAGAGCGCAGTGAAGCTGTTGAGCTTGTCGATATTGAATGCGTAGGCTTGCAACACATTCGGCACCATACCGAGTTTTTCGGTGCAAAGGTCAAAGTAGGCCTGGGTTTCCTTGGGCAGAGGGTCCAGTGCTGGCAGGTCTAATGCGGTGATCTGTTCAGTCATGGTGTGGCTCCTGTTATTTGGTCGAGTGATCGTACCGACTCACAGGTAGTCTGTCGAGGGCTGGCAGCGCTGCCATCGGGAGGCTTTTGCCCCCTTCATCGCTTGCTGCTCAGCTCTCCCTCTCCCCCCCTCGTCGGGGAGAGAGTTATGATCAATGCGCTGTGCTGTCGCCGCCCTGTTCCTGTTGTTGCTGTGCTTGCAGTTGTGCCTGACGGAACAGATGCTCAAAATTCACCGGACGCAGTGCCAGTGGAGGGAAGCCGCCTTTAACGGCGAGGCTGTCTACCGCTTCACGTGCGTAGGGGAACAGCATGTTAGGTGCAGCGATGCCCAGCAGGGGCGCGAGTTGTTGGTCTTCAAAGCCAGCCACCAGGAAAATACCAGCCTGTTGCACTTCCACCAAAAACGCCGCGTCTTCCTGTGATTTTACGGTGATTGTAATCGTCAGTACCACTTCAAACTCGGTATCGTTGAGTTTTTCGGCTTTGGTGTTCAGTTCCATGTTCACGCTGGGTTGAAACTGTTGTTTGAAGATCTCCGGTGCGGCGGGTGATTCAAATGACATGTCCTTGACATAGACGTGTTGCATCGCGAATTGTTGGCTGGACTCTTCGGTGCCAGCTGCGTTTTCTTCAGCCATGGTGTTTTCCTCGCTTGAGTTAAGAGTTAAAAAGAAGGGGTTCTAATTTGCCTGCGCGGTGCAGTGCGGCCATGTCGTCGTAGCCGCCGATATGTTGCGCGCCGATCCAGATTTGCGGCACGGTGCGTCGGCCGCTCTTGTTCATCATTTCCTGGCGCTTTTGCGGTGCGCGGCTAACGTCAATGTCCGTATAAGGCGTGTTCAGGGAGTCCAATAACATTTTTGCCCGAATGCAATAGGGGCAAAAAGGTGTGGAGTACATCAGTACAGAAGCGGTATCGTTTGAACTCATTTTTTAACCGTTGGCAGTTGCTGGGCGTTCCACTCCAGCATGCCGCCGCTCATGCGGTAGACTTTTTGATAGCCTTTGTCCATGAGTTGCTTGGCCACATTGCTTGCGGTTTGTCCCATTTTACATACCACAACGATGGGGGCACCCCGGTGTTTTTCAAGCTCGCTGATACGCTTTTCCAAGGTTTGTGCGGGAATATTCACAGCATCGGGAATATGCCCCTGGCTGTATTCGCCGTGGGCGCGAATGTCCAGCATCACGCCGCCTTCACTGTTGAGGAGCTTTATGGCCTGCTGCGGGCTCACTGAGGGGCCACCTTTGCGCAGGGTGTTGAAGGCCAGCAGCGCCAGTACAACCAACAGGGCGGCAAATAACATCCATTCCCGCCCCACAAACTCAAAGAACAATTCCATAAAAATCACGCCCACTAAAAGGTGGCAGAGTATACCCACTTGCCCCCGCACTTGCACCCGCTAATCTTGCGGATGCTATTGCGGCACGAAAGCGGTACCATGAGTGCCCTTGTTATCACCTTCCTATTGATGTGTTTTTTATTGCAGGACAGTATCATGAGTGCAAGCCAGAAATCGCCCACGGTTTTGATTATTTTAGACGGCTGGGGACATCGCGAAGATCCCCGTGACAATGCCATTGCCAATGCTGTTAAACCCGTATGGGACAGGCTGTGGCGTGAGTGTCCGCATACGCTGATTTCCGGCTCTGGTCTGGATGTGGGCTTGCCCGAGGGGCAAATGGGCAACTCGGAAGTCGGTCATATGAGCCTGGGTTCCGGGCGCATCGTCTATCAGAGTATCAGTCGTATCGATAAGGCTATCGCCGAGGGCGATTTTGATGAAAACCCCGCCTACACGCAGGCCATCGACAAAGCGGTGGCAGCGGGCAAGGCTGTGCATGTGTTTGGTCTGCTCTCACCCGGTGGTGTGCACAGCCATGAAGATCATATCGCTGCGGCGCTCAGGTTAGCGGTCAAGCGCGGTGCCGAGCAGGTGTATTTGCACGCATTTCTGGATGGGCGCGATACGCCGCCGCGCAGTGCTGAGGCATCGCTTGCAAAAATGGATGCCCTGTTCGCCGAGCTTGGCACGGGCAGAACCGCAAGTATTATCGGACGCTATTACGCGATGGACAGGGATAATCGCTGGGATCGCGTGGAGCAGGCCTGGCGCTTGCTGGTCGACGGTGAGGCGCCCTATCAGGCGGCCAGCGCGGTGGAAGGCTTACACGCCGCCTATGCGCGGGATGAAAACGACGAGTTTGTGAATGCGACCGTTATCGGTGAATCTGCCGCAACGGTGAATGATGGCGATGCGGTGTTGTTTATCAACTTTCGCGCCGACCGCGCCCGGGAAATCACCAGTACCTTTATCAAGCCGGATTTTGACGGTTTTACCCGCAGGTATGTGCCCGAGCTTGCGGATTTTGTAATGACCACGGAATACTCCGCCGATTTTGATATCCCCTGTGCGTTTCCACCGGTATCACTGAAAAATGCCCTTGGTGAGTATCTTGAGAAGCTGGGCAAAACTCAGCTTCGTATTGCGGAGACGGAAAAGTACGCTCATGTCACGTTTTTCTTCAGCGGCGGTCGCGAGGAGCTGTTCGAAGGTGAAGAGCGTATTTTAGTGCCGTCGCCCGATGTGGCCACTTACGACTTAAAGCCTGAAATGAGCGCACCAGAGGTGACGGAAAAACTGGTCGACGCCATTCTTTCACGCAGGTTTGATTTAATCGTGTGCAACTACGCCAACGGCGACATGGTGGGACACACTGGCATTTACGAGGCCGCAATAAAAGCGGTTGAGGCACTGGATCAGGCTCTGGGAAAGGTCACCGACGCGGTAGTGGAAGTTGGCGGTCAGGCATTGATTACTGCCGACCACGGCAATTGCGAACAAATGTTTGATTATGAAACCGGCCAGGTACACACTCAGCACACCACCGAACTGGTGCCGCTGATCTATGTGGGCGATAAATTTTCGAGTTTAGACGAAAAAGGCGGCATTATGGCTGATATTGCGCCAACCTTGCTTGCTATGATGTCGCTTGATAAACCCACCGAGATGACGGGGCGTAATTTGTTGCGATGAGGCGAGTGTTGCCAGCGTTGCTGGTTCTTGGCAGTTTGGCGTTTGCGTCGGGTGCTTGTGCGCAATCAGAACAGGAAGCGCGAGCGCGCCTGGATGACCTGCGCCAGCGCTTGTTGGTGCTGGAATCCGCCCAGAAAAAAGATCGCTCGGCACAGGCGGTGCTGCGGCGCAGTCTGCGCAGAGATGAAGTTAGGCTGGGTGAGCTTAATCGCGATTTACGCGACAACCAGACGGCGCTTGAACGCCAGAAAGCAGAGCTTGGCAAGCTTGAAAAGCAGCAGCAGAGCCTTGAAAAAGAACGCATTGCCCAGCAGCAACGCATTATGCGCGAGCTGCGCCAGGCCTATCAAATGGGGCGCGAGGGTGCTCTGAAGGCGCTGCTGAATCAGGATAAGCCCGAAACCCTGGCCAGGGCGCTGGCGTATCACGGCTATATTTACGATGCCAGGCAGCAGGCTGTCGCGGCCTATCGCAAAACGCTGATAGATTTAAAAGCTGTGGCGGCGGATATCCACCGCACCACCAAAACCCTGACAGAAACTCGAGCATCCCTTGCTCAACAGCTCGCTGATATCAAAGCAACGAGAGCCAGCAGACAAAAAACCCTGGCAAAAATTAATGCCAATATCGCAGGCAGGGATCAGCAGCGCGAAAGCCTGTTACGTGATCGCAGCCAGTTGGAAGAGCTGTTAGAAAACATCGAAGCGGCAATTATCGCCTTGGTAGAGCCTGAGAGTTACAGGCCGTTTACCGCAGTGAAAGGCAAAATGCCGTGGCCGCTGGCGGGTAAACACCGCAATCGCTTCGGGCAGGCGCGCAACAAGGGCAAAATGCGCTGGCAGGGAGTGACTATTCCCGCAGCGCCCGGCACGGATGTGCGCGCTATTCACTATGGTCGGGTGGTATTTGCCGACTGGTTACGCGGTTCCGGGCTTTTGGTGGTTATTGAGCACGGCGATGGTTTTATGAGTTTGTACGCGCACAACCAGAGTTTGCTGGTAGAACAGGGTGAGTGGGTGACCGCCGGTACGGTGATTGCCACGGTCGGCAATAGTGGCGGACAGAGCGACAACGCCCTGTATTTTGAAATTCGCCGCAATGGCAAGCCGGTGAACCCCGCCAGATGGTGCGGCTAAACGCACCGGGATTGGAACGGTATGATGATTAAAAAACTGATAGTGGCAACCGTGCTCAGCGTCGGCTTAATCCACGGTGCTGTTGCGGAAATAGCGGTGGAGCAAAAGCCCAGAGAGGAGCAGGGTGTGCTGCCCTTGGATGAGCTGCGCACCTTTGCCAACGTGTTTCAGCAAATTCGCTCAGGTTATGTGAAAGAAGTGTCAGACAGCCAGTTACTTGAGTACGCGATTGATGGCATGTTAATGAATCTCGATCCGCATTCGGCGTTTTTGACCGGCGATGCCTACGGCAAGTTACAGGACGCCACCCACGGTGAGTTCAGCGGTCTTGGTATTGAAGTGGGCATGGAGGGAGGCTACGTTATCATTGTTTCACCGATTGACGACACTCCCGCAGCGCGCGCTGGTTTGCAAAGTGGCGATGTTATTTTGCAGATAGATGGCAAATCTTTGCAGGGTGAATCTTTGGGTGATGCGATTAAACTGATGCGTGGCCCCAAGGGTAGTGATATTACCCTGCAAATCGGTCGTCCCGGCAGCACTCAGCCTTTTGATGTTACCTTGACGCGCGCCACCATTCGCACGGTGAGCGTGCGCAGTCGTGTTTTGGAGCCGGGCTACGGTTATTTACGTGTCGCCCAGTTTCAAACACGCACCGGTGCAGATGCCGCTGATAAACTAAAAAAGTTATTGAAAAACAATAAACCGTTACACGGCTTGATTTTGGATTTGCGCAACAATCCCGGTGGCGTAATGAGCGCCGCGGTGGATGTGGCGAATTTGTTTTTGGCAAACGGTATGATTGTGTACACCGATGGTCGCCTGGAACAGGTCAAACAGCGCTATGAAGCAGATGGCGAAGACCTAAGCGATGGTGTGCCCATGGTGGTGCTCGTCAATGGCGGCTCGGCGTCTGCCTCGGAAATTGTCGCTGGGGCTTTGCAGGATCACCATCGCGCGGTGGTGATGGGTACGCAGAGTTTTGGTAAGGGCTCGGTGCAAACCGTATTGCCTATTTCCAAAGACCGCGCAGTTAAACTGACCACTTCGCTGTATTTCACGCCCAACGGGCGCTCAATTCAAGCGGAGGGTATTGTGCCGGATGTGATTGTGCCGCCTGCAGAAGTGACTCCCGCGAAGACGCGCCGCCGCATTAAAGAAAACGACCTTAGCGGTCGCCTGGATAACGGTAACCACAAAAAGTCGGCCGCCAAAAAGAGTGATGTGGTGGCCGAATTGTTGCAAGAGGACAATCAACTGGCGATGGCGCTGACCTTGTTAAAAGGGCTTGCTATAGCAAACCGCACGGCGCAGGAATCCGTTAAGAAGCAGTGATCAGATTTCTTTGTTTTGTTTGGGTGTTGTGTTTGGTGGCACCCGTTGTCCATGCCAGGGCGAGCTGGTTGCAGGCGCCAGCGGCGGTGTGGGAGTCTATTCTAAGCGCGCAGCAGCCACTGCCTAAGCAGCCTGAACAAGCGCCGCGCGCTGACGCCCCTGCGATTGTTCTTATCATTGATGATCTCGGCAATGACCGCAAGCGGGGCAGGGCGGTGGTGAATTTACCGGGCAGGTTGACCATTGCGGTGTTGCCCTTTACCCCCTTTGGCAGCTCTTTGGCACAAGCGGCACAGGCGGTGGGTAAGGAAGTCATGTTACATGCGCCTATGGCCAATTTGGGGGGCCTGCCTCTGGGTCGAGGCGCACTGACTCCCGATATGACCGAGGCACAATTTCGTAAAACACTGGCCGCAGCGATCAGTGACATCCCCTTTGTGCAGGGCGTCAACAACCACATGGGCAGCAAACTTACCACTCTGGATGAGCAGATGCACTGGGTGATGAGCGAACTCAAGCGTCTGGGGCTGTTTTTTGTGGACTCGCGCACCAATCATTTAACGGTGGCCGCAAAAACCGCTGCGGAAATGGGTGTGCCACACCTGTCGCGCCACGTATTCTTAGACAACGAGCGAAATGCGGCGGCCATCGATAAGGCATTTAACAAGCTGATAAAAAAAGCCAGGGAAGAGGGCTTGGCGGTGGGTATTGGCCACCCCTATCCAGAAACCACCAGCTACCTGGAAAAAGCCATCCCCAAACTTGAGCGGCAGGGCTTTGTGTTGTTGACGGTTACGGAAGCTTTAGAACGCTAACCAGTCTTTTTCCAGGAAGGAGAGAGGCTAAAAACTAAAGCCGTACACAAACCCCGCGCTCGGCCATATGCGCCTTGGCCTCGGGGATTGTAAACTCACCAAAATGGAAAATGCTCGCGGCTAAAACCGCGGCGGCACCGCCCTGTAAAATGCCGTCTGCCAGGTGATCCAGGGTACCCACACCACCGGACGCAATAACCGGAATATCTACCGCATCGGTGATGGCGCGAGTGAGAGCCAGGTCAAAGCCGTTTTTGGTACCGTCCCTGTCCATACTGGTCAGCAGCAATTCTCCCGCACCCATGCTTGCCATTTTTTGTGCCCACTGCACGGCGTCAATGCCGGTAGCCTTGCGTCCGCCGTGGGTAAACAATTCCCAGCGATGGTCGGCAACCTGTTTTGCATCAATTGCCACCACAATGCACTGGCTGCCAAAACGGGTGGCGGCATCGCTGACCAATTGGGGGTTGTGAATCGCGGCGGTGTTGATGGCGATTTTATCCGCACCTGCATTTAACAGGGTGCGCACGTCTTCAACTCTGCGGATGCCGCCGCCAACGGTTAAGGGAATAAACACTTCCTCGGCAATGCGCTCTACGGTGTGTACGGTGGTGGCGCGATCTTCGTGACTGGCGGTAATGTCTAAAAAGGTGATTTCGTCCGCACCTTGGTCGTTATAGCGTTTGGAAATTTCTACCGGATCGCCCGCATCGCGTATACCGACGAAATTCACACCTTTGACCACGCGGCCAGCATCCACATCCAGGCAGGGAATAATTCGACTCGCCAGTGCCATTATCGGTTTTGATCGCAGAAGGTTTGCGCCTCGGAGAGATTGAGCGTGCCTTCATACAGGGAGCGCCCAGCGATGGCGCCCAAAATGCCAAGGTGTGATATCGACCACAAATTGCGCACGTCCTGCATGTTGGTCATACCGCCAGAGGCGATAATGGGCACGGAGGTGCTTTCGGCAAGTGCCATGGTGGATGCAATGTTGACCCCCTGCATCATGCCATCGCGGGCGATGTCGGTGTAAATAATGGCGCTAACGCCATAAGCTTCGCATTTTTTGGCGAGTTCAATGGCTGGTACTTCCGTGGTTTCTGCCCAGCCATCGGTGGCAACCTTGCCTTCTCGCGCGTCGATACCCACAATAATTCGACCCGGAAATGCGCGGCAGGCATCGGCGACAAATTCAGGGTTTTTTACGGCCGCCGTGCCGATAATGGCGTAGCGTACGCCGATGCGAAGATAGAATTCGATGTTTTCCAGGGTGCGAATACCGCCGCCAATTTGCATGGGCAGAGATGGGTAATTGTGCGCGATACTTTTAACGGCTTCGGCGTTTACGGGTTTGCCGGCAAATGCGCCGTTTAGGTCCACAAGGTGCAGGCGTTTACAGCCCGCGTCTACCCAGCGCGTGGCGGCGGCGAGCGGGTTGGTGGCAAACACCGTGCTGTCGTTCATGTCGCCCTGGCGCAGCCTTACGCATTCGCCGTCTTTTAAATCAATCGCTGGAATTATTAGCATGTTCCATCCCATGTTAAGAAATTTGATAGTAGCTGCAGGCCTGCGGTGTGACTTTTTTCCGGGTGAAATTGCACTGCAAATAAATTGTCTTTGGCAAGTGCTGCATCGGCTTGCACACCGTAGTTTACGCTGCCGGCAAGTAATTGTCTGTCGCTGGCGTGCACATAATAACTGTGCACAAAATAAAAGCGCGTGTTGTCAGCAATGCCCTGCCACAGCGGGTGTTCGCGCTCCTGTTTTACCGTGTTCCAACCCATGTGCGGCACTTTTAAGCGGGTGCCTCCTGCATCCACAAGCGGTTTGCCAAAATGGCGCACTTCTCCGTCCAGCAGGTTCAGGCAATCGACGCCGCCGTTTTCTGCACTGTGGCTCAGCAGCGCCTGCATACCAACGCAGATAGCCAGCACCGGTTTGTGCTGTGTTTCAAGCGCGTCTTGCAATAAGCGATCACAGCCTTGTTTGACGATGGCTGCCATGCAGTCGGCAATGGCGCCAACACCGGGAAACACCACGCGATCAGCCGCTGCAATTTGCTTGGCATCGTGGGTCACAATCACTTCATCGGCACCGGCGTGGCGCAGCGCGCTGGCGACAGAGTGCAAATTGCCCATGCCGTAGTCGATCACCGCGACCTTGCCACTCATCTACAAAACACCCTTGGTCGAGGGGGTGATGCCCGCCATCGCGGGGTCGGCGGCCAGGGCCATGCGCAGCGCGCGGCCAAAGGCTTTGAACACGGTTTCTGCCTGGTGGTGGCTGTTTTCGCCGCGCAGATTGTCGATATGCAGCGTGACCTTGGCGTGATTGACAAAGCCGTGAAAAAATTCGCTGAATAAATCCACATCGAACTGGCCAATCATCGCGCGGGTAAAGGGTATGTGCAGTTCAAGCCCCGGCCTGCCAGAAAAATCAATCACCACGCGCGAAAGCGCCTCGTCAAGTGGCACATAAGCGTGACCGTAGCGGTTGATGCCTTTTTTGTCACCCACCGCCTGGGCGAAGGCCTGACCCAAAGTGATACCGATGTCTTCCACGGTGTGGTGATCGTCAATATGGGTGTCGCCCACGGCTTTGACGCTTAAGTCCATCATGCCGTGGCGGGCGATTTGGTCCATCATGTGCTCTAAAAATGGCACGCCAGTGTCAAAATCGGCCTGGCCGCTGCCATCCAGGTTCAGGTCGATTTGAATTTGCGTCTCCAGGGTGTTGCGCGTAACGCTTGCCGTGCGGTGGCTCATAGGACGTGTTTCTTTGTGGGCAAAGGATACGATTATAGGACAAACCGCGATGAAATTCACTGGCACAACCAGGGCGCGCGCGTTAGGCTGTGTGCCGTGAACAAACGACCCCCACCAGCGAAAAAACTCGCACCACCAGAGTTCGCCCGCAAAGTGCTGGCGTGGTACGACCAGCATGGCCGCAAGGATCTGCCCTGGCAGCAAAATCCCACACCCTATCGGGTTTGGGTGTCTGAGATAATGCTGCAGCAAACCCAGGTGGGCACGGTCATTCCCTATTTTGAGCGCTTCATAGTGGATTTTCCAAGCGTTGCCGTGCTGGCAGCGGCATCGGAAGATGCGGTACTCAGCCGTTGGACGGGGCTTGGCTATTACGCTCGCGCCCGCAATCTGCACCGCGCGGCAAAGCTGATTGCCGATGAGCACGGCGGTCAATTGCCAGATACCGTTGCTGAGCTTACATCCCTGCCCGGCATTGGTCGCTCCACCGCCGGGGCGATTGTCAGCCTTGCCGGTAAGCGATACGCGGTGATTTTAGATGGTAATGTGAAGCGTGTGCTGGCGCGATTTGCCGCCATCGAAGGCTGGCCGGGGCACACCCAAACCCTCAAACAGCTTTGGGCTTTGGCTGAAGAACTGACGCCACGAGCCCGCGTCGGCAATTACAACCAGGCGATGATGGATCTGGGGGCAACGCTTTGCACGCGTTCCAGACCCGATTGCCAGCGCTGCCCGCTGGTGGATGCCTGCCAGGCGCATCAAATCGGTGCTCAGACGGATTTTCCGGGTAAAAAGCCGCGTAAAACCCTGCCAGTGCGCAGCGTGAGTTTGCTGATGCCGGTGACACAAGCGGGTGAAGTGCTGCTGGAAAAGCGCCCGCCGGTGGGCGTCTGGGGCGGGCTTTACAGCTTTTTCGAGCAGGATAAGCGCAGCGCAGGGGAGTGGTGTCTGGACAATCTGGGTGCCTTGCCCGCAAGCATCGAGCAGTGGCCCGGGTTTCGTCATACGTTCAGCCACTACCATCTCGATATCACGCCTATACTGCTTAGGCTGGAGCAAACAGCGCCGCAAAGCGTGGCAGAGGCGGGCAAGCTCTGGTATAACATGCGTCAACGCCCGGATGTTGGGCTCGCTGCGCCAGTGCAAAAGCTGCTTGAGCGTTTGGCTTTGGCGTATAATGTGTAACACCAACACTACTCTCAATCCTTCATCCCGGGGCTGAGGATAGTCAGACCCCTTTCCCATGAGAAGCGTCGGGGGGCTTAAGGACAAAAGGAACACCCATGTCACACACTGTTATGTGCCGCAAATACAAAGAAGAGCTGCCTGGCCTTGTCAAGCCGCCCTACCCCGGCCCCAAAGGGCAGGATATTTACGAGAACGTCTCGCAAAAAGCCTGGGATGAATGGCAGGCCCACCAGACCCTGCTGATTAACGAAAAGCACTTAAGCATGGCCGATGCCAGCGCCAGACGTTATCTGCAAGATGAGATGGACAAGTTCCTCGCAGGTGAGGACTACGATAAAGCCGAAGGTTTCACGCCGGAGGCTTGACTCTTTAGCGCGAAAGCTGTTTAATACGCGCCTTTCGCAATCTGCGCAAAGCCCGGATAGCTCAGTCGGTAGAGCAGGGGATTGAAAATCCCCGTGTCGGTGGTTCGATTCCGCCTCCGGGCACCATTTTTTACCCTCTTTTGCTGTTTTAGCTGCCCTCGCAAACGCTAAAAAATAGTCGGTCTTGCCGCCTCTTTGTCATTTATTCCCGAAAATTCCAGTTACTGGTGAAATATCCGGGTTAGGTTGACAACACGGCAATCATCTAGCTTTTATGGGCTCAATTAATTTGAGTTTTCACTATTTTTGGGTGATAATCGGGGGGCATAAAAAATGGCGGCTGGTGCGCTACAATCCAAGAGGGCTTGCCCCGCGCATCATTCCCGCCACCCCATCCAAATATTCCAACTTGTTGAATATCAGCTCTTTTTATGTCAAGAAAGTTCGCAATCTTAATTGACGCTGGATTTATTAAGCGCAAACTCGGCTCTCAAGAAAAACCCGCGCCTGCGTCTTCGAGTTCGCGCGCGATGGCGCCGTCGAGTTTGCTGTTGATTTGTTCCTGCAAGCGCGCTTTTGTGGTGCGGTAGGCGTTCATATCAAGCGCTGCGTAGCTGGTGGCTAACTCTTTGGCGCGCTCAAGTAATTGCTCGGCCTCAACCGCTTCATCCAAATAGCTGGCTGTTACCGCCTGCTCCGGTGTGTATACGGTCGCCAGTGCAATTGCCTGTTGTAAATAGGGTTTGGCGAGGCGGTATTCCCCAAGTGCCACGCCGAAATGGGGCATAACCATGCCAATGGCGGTCTCATTCAATCCCACTTTGTAGGCGCCTTTGGTGCCGATGCGATAGTCGGCGCACAGCAGCAAAATTGCGGCCATCGCCATGGTATGACCGTTCGATGCGATGATAACAGGCACCGGGAAGTTGAATATTCGGCGCGCGAGGTTGCCGCCAGCGGTCAACAGTTTGAACATGATCTCGCCGCCCTGCACCATAATGTTAAGGTCAAAGCCCGCGCTGAAACGCCCTTCGCGGCCGGTGAATATCACCACTTTGCCCGCCTTTTCAGCGCGGTCAAACGCGGCATTCACCTGTTCGAGCATATCAAAGGACAAAGCGTTGGCCTTGCCGTCATCCATTGCGATGATGCAGTAATCGGACTCTTCGGTGTAGTGAACATACTCAGACATAATAAGCTCCTCAATAGCGGTTGTGTGCAGTGTAAACACTGTGCGAGTTCTCGTCCAATGGCTTTTGCAGCTATTGTTTACGCAAAACGCCCCATAAACTGTCGGTCGATGGCATCTTTTATACGCCACACCGAGGCGCCACTGCCTAGAAACAAACCGCGATCAGCTACGGCTTTGCGCTCGCCCAGAGAGATCAGCGATAAAAACCGTCGCTGTGGGTGATAAGGCTGCAGCGGTTTGCCCTGCAAATAGTTTTTAAGGTTTTCTGCCAGCACTGGCGCTTGTCGCACCGCAAATACGCCTGCTTTGGGATGGGGGTTCTTCACCTGCGTACCCACATCACCCGCGGCGAAAACATTGTCCTGTCCAAGCACTTGTAAATTGTCATTTAAGGCCAAAAAACCATCCCTTGCGCGGGTAAACTGGGTGTTGGCAAGCCATCGCGGGGCACTGACGCCGGTGCACCAGAACACGGCGTTAGCGTGGCGCATATTGCCATCGGCAAAATGCAGCGTGTGGTGATCAATCTCGCTCACTCGCGTGTGATTGAGTGTGCGAATGTCAGCTTTGTCGAGTGCAGATTGCACCGCTTTGCGGCTTAAACAATGGTATTCGGGTAAAAGTTGTTTGCCCGCATTGACAAGGCTCAGGCTCTCGCATCGTTGTTGCAGATGGTGTTTTAGCGCAAGGCTGATTTCTATGCCGCCAGCACCGCCACCTACCACTGCGACACGCACGGGTTTATCGAGCGTGCTTATAAAACGTTCAAACCGCGCCAAAAAACTGTGCACGGGTTTCACCGCAATGCAATGCTCGCCGGCGCCGGGAGTGTTACCCAGCTCAGGACTTGCGCCGGTGTCGATGCTGAGTAAGTCAAAACTTATTGGCTTAGCGTCGCGAACAAGGACTTGCTGGCGCGCAATATCGACACCGATAGCTTCGCATTCGATAAATTTAGCCGAAGTTTTGCTGCACAGTCGCGCAAGGTCGATATGGCAGTCGGAAAAATTGTAATGCCCCGCGATCAAGCCCGGCAGCATGCCGGAGTAAGGCGTATAACGGCTGAGGCTGAGCAGGGTGATCTCGGTGTTGGGTGGTGGTTCCTGTGCAAGCATCAACAGAGCCAGCGCGTGGGCGTGGCCGCCGCCGAGTAAAATGAGTTTGCGGCTGCGATTCATTGTTCCTGCGCGCGTCCGCCAAACAGAGCCAGCATGCGTTTATGCAGTTCGGCAAGGGTGGAAGAGAGCAGGGCAAAATCCGCATCGATGCGGGCGGCGTCATCGGCCTCGGCCAGGTCCTCGTTTTCTTTCATCAGCTCCTCGGTGAATTTCAGGCGGCGCAGCACAAGGTCCTCTGCCAGCAGCAGCGATACGCGCTCGTCCCAGTTCAGTGCGATACGACTGATTTCGCGGCCTGCGTCCAAATGTGCCTGCACCTCTTCACTGCGCAGTTCTATACCGCGACAGCGCACCACCGAGCCATCGTCACCGGGCTCGCGCAGTTCACAGTCATGTCCAAGTTCAAAATCCTGCGGCAAGTTATTGTCGGTAATCCAGCTTGTCATCACCCCTTTCGGCGCCTGATTGACCTGCGGCAATACCACTGGCAGGCTGCCCAGGGCTTCCCGCAGCAGGCTGAGCAAATCCTCGGCGCGCGCGGCGCTGGCCGCATCGATAAATACCGCCTTTGCCCGACTGTCGATAATCGCATAGCTGTGGCTGTTTTTCGAAAACGCGCGAGGCAAAAGATCCATGATGATTTCATCTTTCAGAGTCAGACGTTCTTTGCGGTAGACCTTGCGCGCCTCTTCGGTTTCGATATGCTCAATTTTTTCGTCCAACTGTTCGCGAATAACCGAGGCGGGCAGGATTTTTTCCTCGCGCTTCAGGCATAAAAGCAAGCGTCCATCCGCCGCGTGTACCAGTTGTTGGCTGTCACCGCCAAGGGGCGGGACAAAACCCACCGACAGGGGCTGCGCCGGAGAGCAGGGTGAAAATGCCTGCGCTTCGAGCTTGTCGTGCAGCTCTTCGGCGGAGAGCGGGAAATCTTGGGTCAGCCAATAGCTGCGCAGGTTTTTAAACCACATGGTAGGAATCTCTCGGTCTTGCTGGTATACAAAAGCCAGCCATTGTACCCCAGTTCGGCTGCGGCGGGTTCATCATTTCAGGGCTTTGCCAGCGATTAGGCTTGAGCGTAACATACACAAACCCACAAAGGAGAGTCCGATGAAATACCTACACACCATGGTCCGCGTGGAAGACTTAGACGCATCGCTGGATTTTTACTGCAACAAGCTCGGTCTTATTGAAGTGAGTCGTTATGACAGCGAACAGGGGCGCTTTACCCTGATTTATCTGGCTGCGCCGGGTGATGAGGTAAGTGCAAGAGAGGGTAAAACGCCCACTTTGGAGCTGACCTATAACTGGGATACCGAGCAATACTCAGGCGGACGCAATTTTGGACACCTGGCCTATGAGGTGGAGAATATCTACGTGCTGTGCCAGGAATTGATGGAGGCCGGGGTTACCATTAACCGCCCGCCAAGGGATGGGCACATGGCGTTTATCCGTTCACCCGACGGTATCTCCATCGAGTTGTTGCAGGCGGGAGATGCCCTGCCGGCGCTGGAGCCCTGGGCGTCCATGGACAACATCGGCTCCTGGTAGCTTTTGTTGTTAGCCCGGATATTTCACCAGTACGGCGACCTCTCCGCTATTATTGTCTTAATATCAATGAGTTATGCAATGAATGGCAATCAAACCGTAGCTACCGCTACGCTGTTCATGATGTTTGAGCAACCTTCTTTGTCCTTTTGTCCGAAAATTCCATTTACTGGTGAAACATCCGGGCTAGAACCGAGCTCCGGCAAATTAGCCTTTCCCAACATTCGCAGCTGCGATAGGGTAGCGGCTTAGCCGCAAAAAAGCCGCCCCATGCCCCTGCTTATTGTTTTATTGTGCTTCATTGCACCCTTCGCCAGTGCCGAGCAGGGCTTTGTGGGTGCGACCGCCTGTAAAAGCTGCCATCAGCTGCAATGGCGGCAGTGGCAGGGGTCGCATCATCAGCTTGCTATGCAAAGCGCAACGCCTGCGACGGTGCTGGGCGATTTTAACAATGCCAGCTTCACCTATAACGGTATTACCAGTCGTTTTTTTCGCAGAGGCGATACGTTTTTTATTCGTACCGACGGCGCAGACGGCAAACTCGCCGAGTTTCCCGTGCAATGGGTGTTTGGGGTTTATCCACTGCAACAGTATTTATTGCCGCTGCCCGGCGGTCGCCTGCAGGCATTTAATATCGCATGGGATGCGCGCCCAAAAGCAGAGGGCGGGCAGCGCTGGTATCATCTCTTTCCCGACGCGCAAATCAGCCACGAGGATCCGTTGCATTGGACGGGTTTTTACCACAACTGGAACGCCAGCTGTGCGCAGTGTCATGTCACGGATTTTGCCAAGAACTACAGCGCGACAGGCAAAAGTTATCAAAGCCGGTACGCCGAGCCCACCGTGGCTTGCGAGGCCTGTCATGGGCCGGGCAAACAGCATATTGAACTGGTCGAAAAGGGCGACTACAGCGCCAGTCATACCGGGCTGGCATTAAACCTCGAACAGCGCGGTCACTGGGCGTTTGTCGATGGGGCGATGATTGCCACGCAAATAAAAGCGCCCGCGCACAAACAACAGCTCGATACCTGCGCACGCTGTCATTCCCGTCGGGGTACCCTGGGCGACTACCACTATGGCGCGGACTTATTAGACACCCATCGCCCCAGCCTGCCCATTGCACCGCTGTATCATCACGATGGGCAAATTCTCGATGAGGTTTATGTCTACGGCTCTTTTTTGCAAAGCAAAATGCATCGGGCGGGGGTGGTGTGCAGCAATTGCCATGAGCCCCACAGTCTGAAGCTGCGCGCACCTGACAACCATGTGTGCGCCCAATGTCATTTGCCGGTGCAATACGACACGCCGAAACACACGTTTCACCCAAAAGATACCGAGGGCAGTCAATGTGTCAGTTGCCATATGCCAGAGACTGTCTACATGGGTGTTGATGCCCGCCGCGATCACCGTTTCGGTATTCCCAGACCGGATTTAAGCGAAACACTCGGCGTACCCAATGCCTGTAATACCTGCCACCAGGATAAAACCCCGGCTTGGGCAGTCGCTGCGATAAAGGCGTGGGGGGTAAAACTCGATGACCAGGAGAGCAAGCGCGCCACGGCCTTTGCCAGAGCCAGTAAAGGCGATGAGCGCGCGGTATCTGTGTTACAAGGTCTGCTGGCTGACAAGGATGAACCCGTCATTTGGCGCGCAGCGGCACTTGAGGCGCTGGGTGACTTTGGTGTCGCATACTCACCGGCAAAGCTGCTGCTGACATCGCGTAACAGCCTGCTGCGCTTAAGCGCTGTGCGCAGTTTAGATAACGAGCCTCTGGGCACGCGCTATCAGTTGCTGGTCGACAAACTGAAGGAGCCAATACTTGCCGTGCGTATGGCCATCGCGCAAAGTCTGGCGGGGCTGCCCTTAGATCAAGTGCCCAAGTGGCAGCGCGTAGCATTGCTTAAATTGTTTAAGGAATATGAGCAAATCCAGCAACAACATGCCGATAATCCCAGCGTGCAACTGCAATTGGCAGATTTTTACCGCGCCCGCGGTGATACGGTGCAAGCCCGCGCCGCCTATCGGCAGGCGATTGCTCTCAACCGCCAGTTGGTGCCCGCGTATCTGAATTACGCCGATCTGCAGCGTCAACTGGGTTTTGAAGCTGAGGCAGAAACCCTGTTAAAGGCTGTGCTGAATTTTGCTCCAAAAAATGCGCCCGCCCTGCATGCGCTGGGTTTGTTAAAAGTGCGTACCAGGCAGCAAACAGCGGCACTGGATTACCTGCGCCGCGCCGCCGAACTGGAAAGCAACGGTACCCGCTACCGTTATATTTACGCCATCGCCCTGCACGATTTTGGCAAGCCAGCGCAGGCCATCGCCGTGCTCAAACAAGCACTGCGCGAAGCGCCGCACAACACCGAGCTGCGGCAGGCGCTCATGGCCTATCAGCGCTAGCTCGCCTCTGTTTTCTATCAGCGTTAACGGCCTCGAAAACGAAAACCAAGCGCTTGATAGTGGGGTTGCGCAGGCTTGTCAGCCCAACTCCGGTGGCGGTTGTTTGTCGTCGCTGGTGTTGTCTTCCTGCTCGCGCTGGCGCAAATACCCCGCGGCTTCTTCGTCCTATCCTTTTCCCTTTTCACGCTTTTCAATCAAAAGCCATGTATCACTCTTCAACACAGGCTGGTTTGGCAGTATTGTTTTGATAGCTGTTCGATAGTTTGAAAAAACTGATCGCGTATCTCATCGATAATTTTGGCCACAGGCTCTACCGTGTTTATGCGTCCCGCAACCTGTCCGGTCAAGGCAATAGCCGCTTCCATATCGCCGCCAAAATACAGGTCTTGAGGCTTGCCGAAGTCTTGCAGAATATTGCGATCAATGGCTTTTTCCAGGGCGTCGGTTTTTTGCGTGCGCAGGGCGCGAAGCGCGGGGGAGTGAAAACGGTTTAAAAAGACGGTGTCGGTTTCGCGCGCATCGACGATGGCCTGTTTCCAGTTGTTGTGCACGGGTGATTCCGCCGCAGAAACCATGCGCGTACCCAGTTGCACACCTTCTGCGCCCAGGGCAAAAGCTGCGGCCATGGATGCGCCGTCCACAAAACCGCCCGCGGCGATGATGGGTACGTCGACCTTGGAGCGGATAAGAGGCAGTAACACCAGCGTGGAGACTTCCCTGCTGTTTTTGAAGCCGCCACCCTCGCCACCTTCGACGATCAGACCGTCCACGCCGCATTCCACCGCTTTCAGCGCTGCGTCCAAATTGGGTACCACATGAAACACCGTAAGCCCGGCGTTTTTCAAGGTCTCCGTGTAATGCTCGGGTGAGCCTGCGGAGGTGGTCACAAACTTAACGCCCTGGTCGATAATAAACTGGCCGATATCTGGGTCGCGCACAAAGGCTTGGGCGATATTCACCCCAAACGGTTTGTTGGTGAGCTGGGTCATTTGCTGAATTTCTTTGCGAATAATGTCCAGCTCGCCAGAGGATGTTTCAATAATACCCAGCGCGCCAGCTTCGGAGACAGCTGAGGCCAGCTGGGAACGGGCGATCCAGCCCATGGGTGCTTGTACGACAGGTGTTTCAACGCCCGTGAGTCGGGTAACGCGGTTGTCGAATTTCATGGTGAGTCCTTATGTGGTCTGAGTAAAAGCGTAAAAGGGCGCGTAAAAGAGCGTAAAAGGGGACGGAGGGATTAAAAAATAATCCCTCCGTCCCCTTTTTAATCCACCCTTCTAATCCATTCCAGCTTATTCTACAAGCCCGCAAAATAGTCTTCCAAAATCACCACCGCCGCCATCGCATCGGCTGGGGCTTTCAGGTAGTCACCGCGATGGCCGCGTTCTGACAGGCGGGTTTTCGCCTCCACGGAGCTTAGGCGCTCATCCACGTAGTCTACCGGCAGGCCGAAGCGACCATGAAGGCGGTTGCCGAACTTTTTGACGCGCGTCCGTAAGGCCGTGGGTGTACCGTCCATGTTAAAGGGTTCGCCAAGCACAAGTCGGGCCGGTCGCCATTCATCTAGCAGGGTTTTGATCTCCTCCCAATTGGGTATGCCATCTTTGGCTTGCAGGGTGGTGAGCGCCTGGGGCGAGCGGCTCAGGGTGTTGCCCACGGCCACACCGATGTGTTTGAGCCCCCAGTCAAAAGCGAGCAGCGTCTGGTGTTCAGGCATGACCGAAATCGGTGCTGATAAGGTCGATATCAATGCCGAGTTTGGCAGCGGCGGCGTCGAGGCGTTTGTCAGGCGGGAGATCGAACAGGATGTGGGTATCTGCGGGTACGGTGAGCCAGCAGTTTTCGCTGAGTTCCCGCTCCAGTTGTCCTGTGTCCCAGCCCGCGTAGCCCAATGCCATGATGTAATTTTCAGGGCCGTTGCCCTGTGCCAGGGCGTCGAGAATGTCTTTTGAGCTGGTAACTGCCACATCGGAATGTGTTTTCTGAGTGGAGACCCACTCGCGACCATCATAACGATGCAGCACATAGCCCGCTTGCGGATTCACCGGCCCACCGGCCAGCACTGGCCCGTCCTCACAGCTTGGGTGAATCTCATACTGCAGATGATCCAGCACCTCGTGCACCCCCAAGCCCGACGGCACATTCATCACCAGTCCCATTGCGCCGTGTTCGTCATGCTGGCAGATATAGGTGAGCGTGTGGTGGAACGCGTCGCAGTTCAGGCTGGGCATTGCCAATAGAAAGTGGTGTCTCAGGCTGCCGGTTTGTAAGTCTTCTTTATCAGTTGTTGCCACGTTGCTGCCCTGACCTATGGAAACACCGGGCCAGTGTAGCAAATTCAGGGGGAGTTTGTTCGTGTTTCGGGGCGTCCCAGATGTGGACGCACTACGCAGGGCACGGCTATGCAACAAGCACCCGCACCGCCCGCTGGAGCATCGGCGGTATCGGTTTTAGCTCCACGTTTTTAGGATATTTAGAAGTCGTCTAATTCCAGATCGAAGCATCCAAGCTCCTCGCGCAGCCGCTTTTCTTCTAAGAGGCGTTCAGCGCGGCGGCGTTTTTCGGCCAGACTCTGCTTCCTGGCGGCATCCACTGGCACCGCGAGAATCTCATCTAGCTCATCATCGGTGACATCTGATAACGCAGGTTCGAAAATGTCATCCAAAGCGTCGGTGTCGCTGGTTTCCTGACGGCGATTTCCCACAACAGACCTCCTTCGGCATACGGCCAAGCTGGCAAGGTCAATATCTCCCAGCTTTTTTACGGAGTCAATCTGAAAACAGCCCAAAAGAAGTGAAAATAGGCTTTATTTTTCACTTTTTTTAGGTGAGTCCTGCTGAAGCTTAGAAACCAAAGCGAAAATGCGATTTGCGATTGCGTCCGGACTCAGCCCCTGGGTGTTGATCGTAATATCCGCGTAGCGCTGATAAAGCGGTGTGCGCTCGGCAAAAACCTCGGCAAAGGTTTGCGCGGTATCACTGGCGATACCCCGTGGCGGCGCATTGTCCACACGCTCTTGTAATACCGTCAGTGGTACATTCAGATAGACGACAGGCCCCGCACGACGCAGGCGCTGCATACTGGCGTCGCTGTAGACCACACTGCCACCGGTGGAGACAATGGCGTTGTCGATGTCTACGCTCAGCAGAACCTCTTCCTCCACATCGCGCAGAGCCTGGAAGCCCCGTTCTTCAAGGATGTCCTGTAGGGTTGTGCCGGTGCGCGCCTGAATGTCGATATCCGTATCCACAAACCGATGGCCGCTCTGCTTGGCCAGCAACACGCCGATAGTGCTCTTGCCTGCACCGGGCATGCCGATCAGATTGATGGTGGACGGTAGTGTGCTAAGGTCTGTCATATTGTGCTACTCCAAATCAACTGGCAATGTAGCAGGGCTGGGCGGGCGAGGCAAAGGCATTGCCTTAAACCCACAAAGTAGTTACGGTAGAAACGTTTAATCACAGAGAGCAGACCATGAGTCACGACAATTCCAACGCGCCGCTTGCACAGACAGCACTGCACGATTTACACCAGGAACTCGGCGCACGTATGGTGCCTTTTGCGGGTTACAGCATGCCAGTGCAATACCCCGCAGGCATTATTAAAGAGCACGAGCACTGCCGTGAGGCGGCGGGCCTGTTCGATGTGTCCCATATGGGGCAGGTGTTGATCGAGGGCGCGAACGCAGCGCAAATGCTGGAAACGCTGGTGCCGGTGGATGTGCAGTCCCTGGGTATTCATCGGCAAACCTATGCGTTGTTTACCAATGACAAAGGCGGTGTGCTCGATGATTTGATTGTCACCCGTTGGGGCGATGAGCGTTTCTTTTTAGTGGTCAATGCCGCCTGCAAGGCGCAGGACATCGCCCACCTGAAAAGTGCGTTGCAGGGACAGAGCCTCACGGTACTTGAAAATCAAAGTTTGCTGGCGCTGCAAGGCCCGAAGGCGCGCGAGGTGATGGCAGGCATCGTTCCCGAAACGGCCAAGCTGACCTTTATGCAGGGCATGCCGGTGGAGATCGATGGCCACGCCGCCTATGTCACCTGCTCTGGCTACACTGGTGAAGACGGTTTTGAAATATCACTGCCCGATGCCATCGCGGCCGATTTTACCAGGCGTTTGCTCGCCGATGAACGGGTGGAACCTATCGGCCTTGGTGCCCGTGACAGCCTTCGTCTTGAGGCGGGCTTGTGCCTGTATGGTCACGAACTGACCCAGGACATCAGCCCGGTGGAGGCGAGCCTGCTGTGGTCCATCAGCAAAGTGCGCCGCGCAGATGGCGCGCGCGCAGGGGGCTTCCCAGGTGCCGATATTATTTTCGCGCAGATGCAAAACGGCGTAGCCAAAAAGCGCGTAGGTTTAAAAGTCGAGGGCAAACGCCCTGTGCGCGAGGGGCAAAACGTCTGCAACGGCGACGGCGAGGTTATTGGCGAAATCTGCTCAGCCGGCTTTGGGGCGAGTATCAAAGCCCCTATCGCCATGGCCTATGTGGATGTCAGTCACGCCAAAATCGGCACCGAACTCAGCGTGAACGTGCGCGGTAAACACCTGCCCGTCACGGTCACCAAAATGCCGTTTCATCCGCAGCGGTATTACCGGGGCTAGCCTGGATGCTTCATCAGTAAATGGAATTTTCGGAAAATAATGACAAACCAGACTGATCAGGGCGATTACATCCTAATAAACTGGTCGGCAGGTATGTGTGCCACGGACTATTCATTTTTAGTCTTTTCGGTCCTTAGTTCGCGTCACTGCGCGGTTATCATCGGAGTGTGATTGGTAATATTCACGTAGTTTCATGTGTAACCGCTTTGGGTTTTTGCTTTATCAAGGCTTTCAGTGAGTGGCAGGGCGTCGTCAGGTGTTTCAGGACGCTTACGTTAACCGTCTGATTTTAATTTAGTTTTTTGTGTTTTTTCGGTGGCTAAATGAAGTGTTAGTACCTTGCAAGTCCCTGAGTCGTGGTTGTCGAGGTGTAGCGACACGCCCTGTGAAATCAATAGTTTGCTTGTATTTGTTGATAGCTGTATTTAGCATGTGTGCGGTGAAAATTCCGCTTTTGGTAATTTTCACAGAAATTGGCAGCAGCGATACAGCTTGCGCCTAATAATGACTAAACAGGGGATAACTATGTTTAAAAAATCACATTTGTCACTCGCAGTGAGTGTGGCAGTGACTTGTGGTGCATTTGGTGTTGCACCACAAGCGCTTGGCCAGGATGTGGAAGTTGAAGAGGTGTTCGTCACCGGTTCGCGTATTCAGCGTGCTAACTTGGTCAGCACCAGTCCGGTGACCCAGGTGGGAGCCCAGGAAATCCAAGAAGCGGGTATCACTCGGGTAGAGGATCTATTGAATGACCTGCCACAGGTGGCCGCGTCTAACAGCTCCGGTGATGCTAACGGTGCCAGCGGTACGGCAACGCTCAACCTGCGTAACTTAGGTGTGGATCGCACCCTGGTGCTGGTCAATGGTCGTCGTTTACCTTCAGGCTCACCCGTTGGTGGCGAAGGCGGTGGCGGTTCCGACCTCAACCAGATTCCCGCTGCCTTGATTGAGCGCGTTGAATTGCTTACTGGCGGTGCGTCATCGGCCTACGGTTCAGATGCGGTGGCCGGTGTGGCTAACTTCATCATGAAAGATGACTTTGAAGGTATCCAAATTGGTTATCAGCACAGTTTCTATAACCACAAAAACAGCAACTCCTCGGTGCAAGCCTTAAACCGTGCCAATGGCTTTGACGTGCCTACGGGTTCGGTGACAGATGGTCACTCCGATGATTTTCACATCATCATGGGCGGCAACTTGGATGATGGTCGAGGTAATATCACCGCCTATGCGACCTACCGTGAAATCGATGCGGTAAAACAGGAAAGCCGCGACTATTCAAACTGTGCTCTGAATGGTGATGTCACGGCCTGTGGTGGTTCGTCAACTTTGCCTGATGGTCGCTTCACCGACTTTGGCACCGCAGTCAATGGCAACAGCTTTGACTATATTGTGCAAGGCAATGAATTTGTTGACCGCAATGGCCTGCTTTACAACTATGCGCCAGCAAACTTCTACCAGCGCCCGGATGAGCGCTTTACCGGAGGTTTGTTTGCCCATTACGACATTAACAGTAAAGTTCAGTTCTATTCAGAGCTCAACTTTATGGACAACCAAACCAACGCACAGATTGCGCCATCGGGTGCATTCTTCGTGACCAGTACTTTACCCTGTGGCAACCCTTTCTTGTCGGGCCAGCAGTTCGATGCGATTTGTGCCAACGATGGCTTGACCGCTGCGGATACGCAAAACGTTTACATTGGTCGTCGTAATGTGGAAGGCGGTTTCCGTAACCAGGATATCCGTCACACCTCGTTCCGTGGTGTGTTTGGTCTGCGTGGTGATATCAATGAGACCTGGTCTTATGATATGTACTACTCCTACTCAGAGGTATCGTATGAGAGCACCTATAACAACGAGCTGTCTACGACGCGTATCACTCGTGCCCTGGATGCAGTGACCGATGCAGATGGCAACATTGTATGTCGTTCAGCGCTGGAAGGTTATGACACCGCCTGCGTGCCCTGGAATATTTTCCAAACCGGCGGTGTGACGCAAGACATGATCGACTACTTGCAGATTCCACTGTTCGCCCGCGGCACCACGGATCAAAAGGTGGTCTCAGCTTATGTTACTGGTGACTTGGGCGACTACAATATCAAGCTGCCTACCGCTGAAAACGGTGTTCAGGTGGTGCTTGGTTTGGAATATCGTAAGGATAATCTCGACTACAAGCCCGATATCAACTATCAAAGTGGTGACGGTGCTGGCCAGGGTGGCCCCACGGTGGCTGTTGCTGGCGGCTTCGATGTGGAAGAAATCTACGGTGAGGTCAGCATTCCTTTAGTGGAAGGCCGTAAGTATGCTGACGAGCTGAACATGGATTTGGGCTACCGCTACTCTGACTATTCCACTGGTGTTGATACCGACACCTATAAAGTGGCTTTGGGCTGGGCGGTCAATTCTGACTTTAAAGCCCGTGCCAGCTATCAAAAAGCCGTGCGTCACCCCAATGTGCGTGATTTGTACTCACCGCAGAGCATTGGTCTTTACGACATGGGCTCTGACCCCTGTGCCGGCGCAACCCCAAGTGCCAGTTTTGAGCAGTGCGCACGCACTGGCGTCACTGCGGCGCAATACGGCAGTATCGCCGACTCGCCCGCAGGTCAGTACAACGGTTACTTCGGCGGCAACCCTGACTTGTCACCTGAAAGCTCTGAAACGGTTTCCTACGGCTTCGTATGGACGCCTGATTATATCAGTGGCCTGACGGCAACGGTTGACTACTACAACATTGAAATCAGCGACGCTATTTCCACTATCAGCCCTGAGACGACTTTAACACAGTGCCTGGAGACTGGTGCCGATCAATTCTGTAGTCTTATCCACCGCGGTGCGGGTTCTGGTACCTTGTGGCTTGGCGATGACAACATCGTAGCTACCAACATCAACATTGGTTTCATCGAAACTGAAGGTGTTGATTTTGTGCTTCGCTATGAATTCGATATTGCCGATATGGGCTCAATCTCTGTCACCAACAACGGTAACTATGTGATAGCTTACGAGCGAGAAGAGTACCCAGGTGCTGGCGTTGAAAATTGTGAAGGTACCTGGGGCGGTGCTTGCGGTGCGCCCACCCCAGACTTCAAGAACAACCTGGGTGTTACTTGGAACACTCCCTGGAATTTGAGCTTGTCGTCTGTGTTGCGTCACGTCGGTAAAGTGGAAGCCAACAGTGCAAGCCAGGTTGGTTTCAGCTCACGCACTTATTGGGACCTCTCCGCCAACTATGACGTGAATGACGACATGTCTTTCCGTTTGGGCGTGCAGAACGTCACCGATAAGGCGCCACCGTTGTCTAACCCAGGCCCTTCTATCTACGGTAACGGTAATACCTTCCCCGGTACTTACGATGCCTTGGGTCGTTACATTTACTTAGGTGCCAGCGTTAGGTTCTAAGCGCAACGCATACGGGTAAACCTGAAAAACGAGTTTCACGCAATGTGAAGCTCGTTTTTTTTGGTAATATTACCAAAATTTTATTGCTGATTTGTGATGAACCCTCAGTTTTTTGGGGTCAGGTACTGCCATGAAGTGGCTTCACCCTGTGAGAAAGCGAGTCAGTATCAATATGTTTGCGTGGCTAAGCGGCTGATTTTTCTGTATTTTCAAAAGAATAATAACGGTCTGTACAGCTTGATCATTGTCATCGCGTGTATACAATCGTTTTCATGGGTGAGCTAGTATAATAATCCCCGTAAAACCAAGGTGTTATTTGAATTTTATAAGAAGCGGGTTTAGCATCGCGCCTATGTGAAGAGTTTACTGTAGTGATATTTTTCACAAAAGTTCCCTGAATGATTGCGGTTTTTTGTTGCCGTTTCGTTACAGGGGGTATCTCGGGCTACCTACTAATGGCTCGCAGAACTTATATAAATTTGAACAAACAGGGGATAACCATGTTCAGAAAATCACACTTGTCACTTGCGGTAAGTGCTGCCGTCGGCTTAAGTGCAATGGGCGCAGCGCCGATGGCTATCGCACAGGAAGAGCTGGGTCTTGAGGAGGTCTTCGTTACTGGTTCGCGCATTAAGCGTGCCGATCTCAAGGGCGCTTCGCCAGTTGTCGCAGTAACCACTGAAGACATCAAAATGGAAGGTGACTTCACCGTGGCTGATGCGCTGCGTTCCAGCACCTTGAACTCTTTCGGTTCATTCTCTGAGCGCTCGGGTAGTGCTGCTCAGTCTCAGGCTGAGGTAAACCTGCGCGGCGCGGGTTCCAGCCGTACTCTGGTGCTGTTGAATGGTCGCCGCTTCCCGGGTTCTCCAACTCTGGGTGGTGCTTCGGCCAACTTGAACGCCATTCCCATGGCAGCGGTTGAGCGTATCGAAATTCTGACTGACGGTGCATCATCTACTTACGGTTCTGACGCCCTGGCAGGCGTGGTGAATGTTATCCTCAAAGAAGACTTTGAAGGTCTGACTGTGAGCTTTGGCGCGGGTCACCGCGACCAGGACGAAGGACTGACATCTCGCGAGTTCTCCATCGTGGGTGGTGCCTCGAATGACCGCGGTAACATTACTTTCAGCTATGATCACCAGATGCGCGAAGGTATTTCCGATGGTGCTCGCGACTACACCAAGGCCAAGATGACAGACTTTAATGGTGACGGTATTATTCAGGCCTACAGAGAGACGGACGGCTGGTCCATCTACGGTGCCACCGTCGCGTCGCCTGATTCCTCTGAAATGCAGGCTTCGCCCTTGTGTGACAACCTGGTTTCAGCCTACGGCGAAGATACTTTCCGTAAAGTCGCGGCAGACAAAGACTGGAGCCCCGGCTCTACCTACTGTATGTACGCCTATGCCAACGTGTCCTACAATACCGCGTCGATTGACCGTAACACGGTTTATGTCAACACCAAGTACGACATTAACGACAGTATTGAGTGGTTCGGCAGCGCGATGTTTGTACAAAACAGTTCCTTCGGTCGCTACGCACCGCCCGCGGCACCCTGGCGCAACATGGCGGCTGATAACCCCCACAACCCCTACGGCGAGGAGACAACGGGCTATTTCCGTTGGGTGGATATTGGCACTCGCGATGGTAACGTCGATGACTACAACCAGGACTACGTGTTCGGTTTCCGCGGCGACCTTGATTGGAACAACGGTAACTGGGAGGTCTACTACCATAAGAATATTGCCGATAACAAAAGCATTGGTGAGTACTACCTGAGCTACGCAGGTCTGGCCTACAATATTGCTAACGGCATTGATTTGGGCTCACCCGAGGGTGTTGCCAACATGAAAGCGACGACGCTGCAGCAGGCTTCCGGTGTTTTTGATCAATTCTTTGCCGGTTTTGGCTTTGATATGTTCGAACTGCCCGGCGGTGTTGTCGGTCACTACGTGGGTGCTGAATACTTCGAGCAAAGCTACAAGGACATCTATGACGCACAATCAGAAGCTAACCGTATCGGTGGCTCTGCGGGTAACAGCGCACAGGGTACACGCGACGTAACCGCGTTCTTCTACGAGGCGGTGCTGCCTGTGGTGGACAGCGTGGAAGTCAACCTGGCGGTTCGCTACGATGACTACTCTGACTTTGGCGACAACGTATCACCTAAAGTGTCGGTGCGTTGGCAGACGCTTGACGATCTGGTGCTGCGCGCCTCCTACACCGAAGCTTTCCGTGCTCCGGCTCTGGATGAGATGCACGCGGCGACCTCCTTCAGTGCTGAAGAGGCGATTGACTACGCTCAAGGTGCAACGGAAACCAAGCAGTACGACACTTACTACAAGGCGAACGCCAACCTTGGCGCAGAGACTTCAGAGTACCTGAACCTGGGTGCAATCTGGGATATTAACGCGGAGATGAGCATCACTCTGGATTACTTCAAGTTGAAAATTGATGAAGTTATTCAAACCAAAACGGTTCAGTCGCTGCTGGATGACGAAGCGCGCGGTTTGATTTCTGCGCTTCCGCCTGGAACGGATACGTCCAACCAGACCTTCTACTTGATTCGCGCGTCCTCTGGTACGTTGTTGGAGGCAGGTACCGGTTACTTCAATGGTATCGGTTTTGAAATTGAGGGTGTTGACCTGGGCTTCAGTGGCATGTGGGAAACCAACGGTGGCACCATTAGCCTTACCAGCAACAACAGCTTTGTGTTGGGCTACGACGAAGAGCGCGGCGGACAGATCGTTGATACCGCGGGCTGGTCTGGTCAGCCGGACTTCCGCTCGGTGCTGACCCTGGGCTGGTCTTTGGGTAACCACTCAGCTTCCTGGAGCTCTACGTACATCGACAGCACCACAGAAAATGAGAAGTTGGTGGATGGCGTTTGGAAAACTTCAGGTAAGCTCGATAGCTGGCTGGTGCATAACATGACCTACACCTATGATACACAGGACTACGGTCGTGTTACCTTCACTGTGAACAACGTGGCCGACGAAGATCCTGTGTTGACTTCAAAAGGCAAGTGGGATGATGCTGACTTGTACAACAACTATGGTCGCGACTATCGTGTGACCTACACCATCGACTTCTAATCGCTGTATTAGCAGTCTGATCATAAAAAAGCCGGCTTGTTAGCCGGCTTTTTTTTGCCTTGGGAAAGGGGGCGAAGGGATCATGCTACCGCCATCCCCTTTTCATTTCTTTTCCCTCCCTTTTTCCTTTTTCGATCCGTCCTCTTTTCGTTCCTTCGCTTTTCGGCGCGGGAAAAAGGGGACGGAGGGATTAAAAAATGATCAATCAGCTACCAGCCGGCCTTCCTCGCTTCATGCAGCCAAGTTTAATGCCATAGCTTTTTTCGATTTGTCGACAAAACTTGTCGTTGCCCAGCGGGTGATTGTAATGGGCGGCTTTGCGTATCGTGTGGATATCCTCGTTACTGAGCTGTTGGGCAAAGAGTGCTCTGTAGGCTTCTTGTCTCGCCTTGGGTGTTTGCCCTAAGCGTAAATATTCCTGATGTGGCTGCAGCCAGCTATCATCGCCCCATCCGTTGCCCTGTGTGTCAACCTAGACGTGGACAGTAGCTGTCCAAGATAATGTGCTGTCCAAGATAATGTATATTCAGGGCTCAGGTTGAGAGACGAAATCATGCCTAAACCAGAAACGAAGATTCTACCAGAAACAAAGGTCACACCAGATCCAACGCTGGAAAAAAGTGCGGAAAAGGGGACGGAGGGATTAAAAAATGATCAATCGGCTACCGCCGGCCTTCCTCGCTTCATACAGCCAAGTTTAATGCCATAGTTTTTTTCGATTTGTCGACAAAACTTGTCGTTGCCCAGCGGGTGATTGTAATGGGCAGCTTTGCGTATCGTGTGGATATCCTCGTTACTGAGCTGTTGGGCAAAGAGTGTTCTGTAGGCTTTTTGTCTTGCCTTGGGTGTTTGCCCTAAGCGCAAATATTCCTGATGTGGCTGCAGCCAGCTATCATCGCCCCATCCGTTGCTGTGGTAGCTCGACCAGCGATATTCTTCCGGTCTGTCGACCATTCTCGCTCGTACAGGATTTAATTCGATATAGCGATAGCAGGTGAGCAAGTAGCGATTCGTTTGTACCAGGCTTGCCCGATGACGTCCTTCCCATAACGTTCCGGTTCTTTGATATTTCTTATTGATATATTGCGCGTAACGGCTACCCACAACTTTAAGTGTATTTGATAGTGACGAAGTTTCAGCGGGGCTGGCGAGAAAGTGAATATGATTCGTCATGAGGCAGTAAGCGTGGACTTGAGTGCCGTATCTATGAGACACCTCTTGCCACAGTGTTTGATAAAGCAGGTAATCCTCTGGCTCGATAAAACACGCCTCTCTGTTATTGCCACGTTGAACAATATGGTAGGGCATATTTGGCAAATAATGTCGAGTTCGCCTGGGCATTTCCACTGTTTGGCTTAACTGAGAAGCAGATAGCGTACGATGTTAAGCCTGTCAGTGGAGTAGTGTCATCATCACTTCACGCCAGCAATTAGGCGTTTGTGACAATAAAATGTCTGGCGCGAGAGTGAGCGTTAACTGAGCTGATCATTTTTTAATCCCTCCGTCCCCTTTTCTCCCGTCCCCTTTTCTCCAGCTTGCTATTTGTCTGATTGTATATACAATCAGACAATGCGTTACGAGTGGGACAATAGCAAAAATCTTACAAACCAAAACAAGCACGGCGTGGCTTTTGAGTCAGTGGAGCTATTCGAGTGGGATAGCGCCGTTGTCTTCAGCGATACACGGCAAGACTATGGCGAGGCTCGCTATAATGCGCTGGGCTACATAGGGTTGAGGATACATAATCTGACATATACCAAACGAGCGAGCGTAGTGAGGGTTATATCATTACGCAAGGCCAACAGCAGAGAGGTAGAGCGTTATGCCAAGGCTTAAACCCAATACCGTTATGCCTTCCCGTGAGGAGGATGCGGCCATCAATCAGGCCATAGCAAGTGACTCCAGCTCGCCCGAGTTGAGTGCCCGTCGGTTTCCTTCGGGCCAGAGCGCCAGAGATGTTCACCCTGATGTGGTTGAAGACTGGGAGCGGCGCACACGCGGCCAACAAAAAGCACCGCTTAAAGTGCCGGTCAGTATCCGCCTGTCCCCTGATGTGGTGAATCACTTCAGGCAGGGTGGTGAGGGTTGGCAAACACGGCTTGATAACGTGCTAAAAGACTATGTCGCGAAACATCCGCATTAGCTTAGGAAAAAAGGGACGGAGGAAACACCCTGTTGCGCGAAAGATGTATGACAAGTTCATATATCCGGTGGTCGATGAAGGCTTCGCGTTATATGCGGGCGGTGCTCCAGGGGCCAGAGAAACGTCGAGATAATTATTTGACCACGATCGAATAGGGGTTTAGAAACTGTCTTCCCCAGAAAAGATTCTTATCGACTTCGTTGAGTTCCGCTTCTTCGCAGACCGCACCCCAGTTGTTTTCAATAGTGTCTATCATGTGCGTGAAGATGGCGCGGGCATCTTCGTCCGAAAGCAGGAAGTGCCTTGCCGCTTCAACACAGGATTTGAGCTGACTCATATTATTGTTGCCCGATATCAACATGGCCTGTGATGCTTCGTTACCCGCCCGTCCTTGCGGGCAAATATCGTAAGCAGGTGTCAGCGTCAGTGATTTGCCGTCCCAGAAGGCTGCATGATTGCGGGCGTGATCATCGGTATTGCCGCACAGTATATTGAAAACAAGCCGTGAGAACAGTTCCCGCAGCGTGTGTTTAGGATCGGTGAAACGGTGGCGGATAATCTCAGCCAGTGTCTCGTAACTGGCGTATCGCGCCATCATGTCGTCCAGTTCCAGCAACGTCAGCGCTGATACCATGGCTTTACGTGACCAGGTTCCGTCTTTTGGTTGACGGTCAAAACGCTCGATCAATAGTACGTCCCTGTTGGCGGCCTTGACCAGTTTGACTGGGGCGACATTCAGTTTGGCAATGTCCGCCAGCCGCATGGCAATAAATTCGGCTTTAACCACGCTATAGAGGTCTGTGCCGGATGAAAATTTGGCGATGTATTTTTTACCTTGATCCTGGATCAGCGCTTTAGGACGCGCCCCGCCAATGGAGCTGCCGTGGAACAAGGCCTGATCCAACTCGGGAGTCAATGGAACACCTTTTTCGACACGTTCAGCGGACTCGACAAGCTCTTCCATGCTGACGTTATTTGTAGAGCGCGGCACATACTCAGTTGGGGAGCGCTGAAAATCCAGCGCACCGATCCGGTCGGAACCGGATTCCAGCAGGTAGGTCAACTCGTCCAGCTCGGCTGTATCTGTATCGGCGCCTTTTTGTCCCAGCTTCTTGTTGAGAATCACGCGCCGCCCCCACGCATCGGGAGCTGCGTCCCGAATACAGCCGGGCATGGCCAAGCCTTCGGGCAACGGCAACGCTCCGGCCCGCAACGGCAATTCGGGTTCGTAAATCGGTATTGCTGCGGGCTGATCGCCAATGCGGTTGAGGTAGCTCTTACCGTAGTTGAACAGAATACCGCCCTGTCCGTGATGAGAAGAGTCGGCCTCCAGCCGTCCGGCCACTATAGGTCTGGTCTCGTCAGGCAGCCATATCCAGACAAAGGCTTCTTTGTTTCTGGGTGCATTGTCAGAAGTCATCGTACACCACTTTCTTCCTTGCTTTTATTCGTTGAGGCAGCAAGGCGATTTTGTCGCGTGTGTGCTCGATACGCTTCGCGAGTGGTATATTGTCGGATTCAAAGAGTTTGATACCGACAAGTGTCGCGACCTCAAACACCAATGCCCGCCCGATCAGCAAGGTTTTTTTCAGACCACTGTTGTTGCTTGCGCCCAAGCTTGATTTGTTCTCCTATGAGCGCGGCAGCTTCCCGCGCGTATTTGGAATAGGTGCGTTGTTTAGCCATTTGTCCTGCCCTTCATAAAAGCCTATTATAACGGTCATTAAGGAGTGTTACGCCTGATAATATAGTCACTTATAGTGACCGGGGCCGTTGTTGTCAAGAGGGGAAAAGGGGACGGAGGCTGACGGCAGCCGATTGATCATTTTTTAATCCCTCCGTCCCCTTTTCGCGTCCCCTTTTCGGTCCCCTTTTCGCCTTTTTTATTTGTGTTTTTATGATGCCGACCTATTTCTACACTTGGACGGCATTGTAATAACGATTGGACGACAATAGA
>PDWI01001131.1_pt1 | contig 43128 bp, 37 predicted proteins | sample 1430891 | NCBI WGS metagenome assembly PDWI01 (sample SAMN01162508, study PRJNA174530) | Oral metagenome, whole genome shotgun sequencing project. | biome: Marine environment; feature: Marine mammal; material: Swab sample of the gingival sulcus; isolation source: swab sample of gingival sulcus... | reverse complement strand
GGTTAAGTCAAAATATTAGTAATGGTTACTCATTCTATTACTATCCACAATATTATTCAAATGATATTGATAATACTCCATCTGCAGAAATGAGTGAAACCAGAAGTCGAGAATATCACAATATATTGGAATCGTTTGCTAATTATAACTTAGAATTTGACGGACATAATTTTGATTTTATGGCGGGAGCTGCCCAGGAATCAAAAAAATGGCGTTCAACATATGGATATTCCAAAAATTTTCCTAACAATGATCTCCGTGTTTTAGGAGCAGGTGAAACATCGGACGATGCAGGTGGTGCTGAACTGGAATGGAGATTACGTTCATTCTTCGGAAGAATAAATTACTCCTACTTAGATCGTTATTTGTTTACGGCAAACATCAGACGAGACGGCTCATCCAGATTTGATAAAGATGATCGTTGGGGTAACTTCCCTTCGTTTTCAGCAGCTTGGAGAATTAGTAACGAACCGTTTTTCGATTTATCGTTTATTACAGACTTAAAGTTAAGAGGCGGTTACGGAGAACTTGGACTTCAAGAATTTAACGATTACCAATATATTGCTAAAATTGAAAAAGATGAAAACGGAAGATTAAATTATCCTTTTGGCGAAGGAAGAGACCAAGAAATTTATATTGGTGCACGCTCATTAAATTTTCCTTCAACGGGAATAAAATGGGAAACTTCCAAAGAAACTAATGTTGGTTTAGATTTGGCAATGTTTGAGGATCAATTGAGTTTAAGTTTGGATTATTATTTAAGGGAATCCGAAGGAATTCTTTTTGAAGTACCAATTCCTTTATCTGCAGGTGCAGTTTCTCCTCCTACAATAAACAGTGCATCAATAGATAATAAAGGACTTGAAATCGGGTTAAATTATAGAAATTCAGATAGTCCATTCAAATACCAAGTTTCGTTAACAGCATCAACATACAGCAACGAAGTAACAAGAATGGGTGAATTTGGAAATGAATCAATTGTTGGTGGCGAAATTCACTGGGGTTTAGATAAAACTACAAAAACAGTTGTTGGAAAACCAATTGCTTCATTTTATCTTTATGAAACTGACGGACTTTTCCAAAACCAAGCAGAGATAGAAGCATATTCTTTTAAAGATAAAAATGGTAATGTAAAATTAATAATGCCCGATGCTAAACCGGGTGATGTAAAATATGTTGATGTAAACGGTGATGGTGTAATAACGGAAGATGATAAGAAATTTATGGGAGATGCAATACCGGATGTTGAACTTGGTTTTAATTTTAATGCTACTTATATGAATTTTGACCTGACACTAAACTTTTTTGCTTCTTTAGGAAAAGATATGATTAATGGTGCAAGATGGATGACCATGAATTCTGATAAATTTCATGCAATGCACAAAGATGTACTAGATTCCTGGACTGAAACCAATACAGATACAGATATTCCTAGATTTGTATATGGTGATGAGAGAAATCTTCAAGCATCCGATCTTTGGTTGGAAGATGCTTCATATTTTAGAATTAAGTTACTCGAAATTGGTTACACGCTGCCAAAGAGTATTACTTCTTTATGGGGAATTGCCGGATTAAGAATTTATGTTGCATCGGAAAACTTATTAACAATTACCGGGTACAGCGGTTACGATCCTTCAATAACTACTTACGAAAATGGAAGTATTTTTGATAGAGGAGCAGACAGATCACCCTATCCATTGGGCAGAAGATTTTTAACCGGTATTCAAATTAACCTATAAAATTTTGGAGATTAAAATGAAAATAAAGAAAGTAATCATAATATTTTTATTGGGTCTGATAACATTGCTGCATATATCATGTAGCGACGATTATTTAGATGTTTCCGACCCAAATAATCTTTCTCCCGATACATTTTGGAAAACTGAGGAAGATGGTATTAAAGCAATAACAGCAACTTATGCATTATTCCAATATCAGGTTTGGAGTGGAAGATGGGGCTGGTTCGAAATGGGTTATATGAACTTGGAGTGTAGAAGTGACCTTATAAATCTTTTTGATATGTGGTCTCCGTTTGGTAAAATGTCACGATACGATGCCGACCCGACTTCGTATGTTTTACACGATTATTGGTCTTTCACATATCAGGCTTTGTATGCAGCCAATCAAGTTATAGAAAATGTGCACAATCTAAATACTACTGAAGAAATTAAAAATACTTTTCTAGGCGAAGCTAAATTCCTTAGAGCTTATGCACATTATTTATTGTTTACAAATTTTGGCAATATAATTATTAAAACCTCTACTCCTAAGTCAGCAACTGATTATTACAGTAAACAATCTTCCGAAGCAGATGTATGGGCTATAATTGAACAAGATTTAATAGATGCTAAAAAGTTTCTTCCTTTATCTTGGGATAGTAAATGGCTTGGAAGAGCAACTAAAGGTGCGGCATCAGCATTATTAGCTAAAGCATATTTATGGCAGAAAAAATGGAGTGAAGCTGAAACCGAACTTAAAGAAATTGTTAATTCGGGTGTGTACTCTTTAGAAGCAGATTATGCAAGTCTTTTTAATGGAAAAAATGAGCACAGCAGCGAATCAATTTTTGAAATTAATTTTACTATGAATAATGACGGCGGCAGAAACGAAAGAAATTCATTTCCTGCCATGCAAACAGATTGGAAAATGTCAACTCCAAATGAATTTATGAGAAATCTATACTTACAAGATACTACGGCAACTGGGACATTGAGCCAAAGAGTTACCGGTTCTGTTATTTTCAAAAATCTGGCAACCGACACCCTAAATAATACAGGTTGGAAGAAGTATAGCTTTCATGATGAGAATACAAACAAAGGATACAATTTTTCACATTCAGGTACAAATTTTCTTGTTATTCGATATGCAGATGTTCTCTTAATGCTAGCAGAAGCATTAAACGAGCAAGGAAGTACTGGCGAAGCAGTTGGATTTGTAAATCAGGTTAGAGCAAGAGCAGGTGTTCTAAATATTTCAAATTTGAACCAATCTGATTTGCGTAATCATATTAGGCATGTAGAACGACCTTTAGAATTAGCTGCGGAAACAGGAAGATTTTATGATTTGGTAAGATGGTATAGAGGCGAAGATCTTAAAGCAGTTCTTGTAGCACATGGAAGAGAAGCAGGTAATAATTTCAATAATAATAATGACCTTTATTATCCAATACCTTCTGATGAGTTAACATCAAATCCGTTGATTCAACAAAATCCTGGATATTAGTTGTATTTAAGATAAAAAATTCTCTGAAACGCCCGAACTTAAAAATAGTGCGGGCGTTTTTTATTTTCTCCAAGAGTTAAAGGAAAACAATTTACAGTTAAAGCTTCACAAGATTTTGTTGAAATCGTATGTGTGAAAATTACAAAACAAGATACTGCTCCACCGCCACCAAAACTACCAATTCTTATTGAAGCACCAGCGGATGTCGAAATAGAAATTACAGTTCCAAGAGACCGTAACGAAGATTTTGACCCAATAATCGTTAAGAAGTATGAAAAAACCATTGGTTCTATTGAGGATAAAATTATCTCCATGTACGCTAAAGCAATGACAATTAGAGATATACAATCTCACATAATAGAACTTTGTATATTAACTGAGTTAAAGAATCGAGGAGTTGAAGATATCTTTATTGCTTCTATTGATGGGCTAAAGGGATTCCCGGAGGCAATAAATACTGTTTTCTCTAAGACAGAAATACAGTTATGTGTAATTTATCAGATAAGAAATACACTAAAATATGCTGCTTCTAAGGATAAAAAATGTTTATGAGTCAGCTTAAAGAAGCTGCTTTAATGAATCTTGATACAGTAGAAAAAAATTGGGGAAATAAATACTCTTTGGCAATTAGAACTTGAAGAAAAAACTGGGATAACTTAGCTGCTTTTTTTAAGTATCCTCAAGAAATAAGAACTATTATTTACACTACTAATGCTATTGAAGCTGTGCATCGTCAGTTCAGAAAAGTAACAAAAAATCGCTCTCTTTTTCCAAATAACGATGCTCTTAAGACAATATTATTTTCAGCTTACAGAGATTTATCTAAAAAATAGACTATGCCTATTGGAAATTGGGCTTTTGTTTTATCCAATTTTTCTATTTATTTCAACAACAGATTTGAGGATATTCTTTAACCCAATTTCCCCATTCATACAAAATGTTTCTCAGACTATAAAAATTATTTTCTTAAGCCTCTATCTGTTCTTCAAACTCTTTTTCTCTTTCTCTGAACTTAATTCCGAGAGTTTCAAGTTCGGTAAGAACTTTTGTATAAATTGTTTTGTTGGTAGGAATGTGACAACCTGTTAAATTTAACTCACCGTTTAGCACTAACTTGGCAGCTATTGCTGCAGGAGCACCAACTGTTTTTGCAATTGCAGTAATGTTTGTATTTGGATCACCATAGTCAATCATTGTAGAATTAATTCTTTTACTCTTTTTATTTTCTCCATAACTTGCAACAATATCATGATGAAGAATTACCATATCGCTTTCACCTTCAGGCAAAGGCATTTTTTCCTTAATCAGCTCGATCATTAATTCCATTGGGGTTTTAAATTTACGAACTATTTTTTTATCGCTGAATAAACCTAACCATTCAAGATTATCCATAATTTTACCGGTCGGACTAATACCCAAATAATTTGCTATTCGTGTTTGAAGTTTTGGTCCGCTGACATGAAGCGGTAAAAACATTTCGGTAAACTGAGCATAAGTCATTTCTGAAATATCAGGTAGTGTAAAAGTATTTAAATATAAACCAAGTTTTACAATTTGTCCCCAAGTTTCGCTCCAGCCGGGATACCTTAAAGTTCCTCTAATCATTGTATCAACATCTTCCAGATTAAATATTTTTTGATAGAGCAATGAATCTCTGTTAGGATAAGCCTCTAAAGTACCAACTCCTTCAATATCAACATTCCAAGTTCTGTTAAAAACTTCGTGATGCGGAATTAATTTAATATAACCGTCTTCTAAGTATTGTGCGCCGGCATCTCCAGCGGTTACAATGTTGGACGGATTCCAAGTGATGCAATACTTTAATGGATTTGAATCAACTTCAGGAGCAGGTATTCCGCTACCATAAGAAATAAAGCTTTTTATATTTCCGCCTTCATCTCTTATTTTTGCTAAAATGGACATTGCCGACATATGATCAATTCCAGGATCTAAGCCCATTTCATTTAAGATTAAGACACCACTATTTTTTGCATCTCTATCTAACTCGGCAACTCTTCTATTTTCGTAAGAAGCTGTAATAACGTGTTTCTTAAATCTTAAGCAATCTAAAGCTATTAGATATTGAAAAGTAGGTGTTAAAAAATTAATTACAATATCACTCTTTTGAATGAGCAAATGTCTTTTGTTGGAGTCATTAACGTCAAAACCAATTCCTTCTCCGTTTGCATGTCCGTTCACACTTTTCTTTGCGAGATTTTCATCTCTATCAGCAACAGTTACAAACCAATTATTTTTTTCTGCTTCATTAAGCATATAAGAAATAAGATAAGGAGCACTTTGTCCTGCTCCAAGAATAAGAATGTTTTTCATTGATTAACTCCAATATTTTTGATTTTACTATCGATAATTAAAAATCTTTTTATAATAATTAAACCTAAATAATTAAAATTTATAAACAAAGATATTACTATAAAAAACTTTAAATAAATTATAAACTTTAAAGTTGTGAATTAGTCGTTACTAAAGAAATAAATTAGGCAATAAAAAAATATGTAAAAAAGAAATTTGAGATTATTGAAAAGTTGGCATAAGAAAACATTGTAAAGTTTTCTTAAGTTAAACCCACAAGCAGCCAAAACAGCATTTATGTGATCACCATCTTTGCCTTTATGCATATTTCTATCAAGCCTATTATCTTTTTTCAAGTATCGAATATTGGTTCAACAGTACTTCGTCTCTTTAACCATTTTATATCTTTCTTTGGCTTTCGTTTTTGTTTGAATAGATTAACAATATTTACTTTTGCTTTTCCTTTATAGTTATCTCCTCTGTAACCTAAATCAACACTTATGTTTTTTGCCTTCCAGTTTATCAGTTTTTCTGATTGCTCTTCTAACGTATGCCATCATAGGGATTACCATCAAATACTTTTATCCTAACTATCCAACTTGCTGTTACCATGCTTACTTTATTGCCAAATTCATAACGACTGTCCAATTTACTTCATCTCATAATTTTACTAACGGATGTCTTTCATTTATTATTTTTTTTAATTCTACTTTGAAGAATTCTGAGGTTTCTTCTCTTTTCTTTGGTCTCATTTTTTGCAAGCTTTTTTTATTCTTTTTTATTTTTCTTGCAATTTATTAATTTATTTTTATTTTAGCGTCCTCTTAAGTTAGACACTTTTTCAGGGACAACGGAGTAAGTTTAACTTAATATTTCTATTACTTCTCTATGTAAATTTGGTGTTGCAGCAATAATGCTGTCTCCGGTTTCAGGCTCATTCCCATTATAATCCGTTATAATTCCATCTGCACCTTTCACAATAGGAATAAGTGCCATAGTATCCCAAACAGACATAATCGGGTCAACCATAATTTGTGCAAAACCTGTTGAAACCAAATAATAACCGTAGCAATCTCCCCACTGTCTATAAATTTTAACCTTATGTATTAAGTCATTAAACTTTTTAATATTTTGATATTTTTCTATTCCAAGATGATCGGTGGTAAGCAAAACCGCTTCTGAAAGTGAATCGGTATCTTTAATTTTAACAATTTCATTATTTAAAAAAGTAGAGTTATTATCACCTATTAAAAACTCATCTAAAATTGGTTGATGAAAAACTCCCAGAATTGGTTTACCATTTTTCGTTAAAGCAATTAGCGTTCCGAAAGTAATAGTTCCGCAAATAAAACTTTTTGTTCCGTCAATAGGATCAAGAAGCCATTGATATTCCGCATGTTCATTATGTTTCCCAAACTCCTCACCAAGTATTCCATGTTCAGGATATTCTTTCATAATTAATTCGCGTAAAATTTCTTCGGTGGTTTTATCAGCAATAGTTACGGGCGAATTATCATTTTTAGTTTTAATATCAATTTTATTTCTAAAATATTTCTTAATATTTTTGCCGCTTTTTTTTACAAGCAGTTTACAAAATTTTTCAAATTCATTTAGTTCATTCAATTTCATCATTTATTCCTTTCCCAAATTGGTTAACAACATTTTTTAGAAAAACAATCACAAAATAACTTAATTCTAAAACTTTTTGAAGCTCCGAAAGAAGTCTTAACATTTTACAGGTTATTCTTTAATATACTTAATAAGGTTACTGCTCTAAATGTTTAGGACTTCTTTTATACTTGCTGTCTTACCTAACATTTTCTTGCTCTGTTAATTTATACTTTTCCCTATATTGTAATATTATTTTAAATAAAAAAGGGTTTAACGTGAACTAAAGTGTTAGAATCTTTCTAACGGTTTTCTCTTTTAATTCTTCCAACGATTCTTTTTTTAAGATTCTTAAAGTTTCATCTCTTACCTTACTCCATTGGTCATGTACTGGGCAAGGTTGCTCATTGCAGCAATTAGGAAAACCGAGGAGGCAATTATCGAATTTTTCTAAGCCGTCAATAGCTTCAACTATTTCTATCAATTTAATTTGATTTGGTCTGCGGGCAAGATAAAATCCTCCGGTTCTACCTTTCTTAGAACCGATTATACCACTTGATGTTAAAGTTTGAAGCATTTTGGAAACAAACTCTTTGGGCACTTTTAATTCTTTTGAAATATCTTGCGCATTAAAAACTATTTTATTTTTTTTAATAGATAAAAAAAGTACCGACTGCAAGGCTAATTCACATTTTTTTGAAAAGATTACTGTCATATTATCATGAAATTTTTATATATCCAAAAATAATTCTTTTCAGGAAAAAATGTAACAAAAGAAATTTATTTGACAAACATTTTCTAATAAATTAACTTTTAACTATGAAAAAATTATTATTTAGAGGAAAAAATGAACAAACCAATTGTTGCAGCCAAAAGAACAAAAAATATTAAATATGCTGTAAGAGATGTACTTTTAATAGCTGATGAAGTTGCCAAATCAGGCAAAGAAATGCTCTACTTAAACATAGGTGATCCGAATATTTATGATTTTGAACCACCAAGACATATAATTGAAGATACTTATAAAGCTATGCTGGAAAATCATAACGGTTATTCACCAAGCTCGGGAATTAAACAAGCAGTTGAGGCAATTGAAAGAGAAGCAGAAAGAAAAGGAATCACAAATATTCAAGATATTTTTGTTACAACGGGTGCAAGCGAAGCCATTGATATATGCTTAACTTCTCTGGTAAATGACGGTGAAAATATTTTAACGCCAACGCCCGGTTATCCACTTTATACGGCAATACAAAGTAAATTGGAAATGTTTGCGAATCCTTATTATCTCGATGAATCAAACAACTGGCAGCCTGATATTGACGATATAAAAAGTAAAATAAATGATAAAACTAAAGCTATTGTTCTTATCAATCCTAATAATCCAACGGGTTCTAATTGTGATACGGATACATTAAAACAAATTATTAATTTGGCACTAGAACATAATTTGGTAATCTTTGCCGATGAAATTTATGATAAACTTTTGATGGACGGAACAACCCACACATCAATTGCATCATTGAACAGCGAAGTTCCCGTAATTACTTTTGGCGGACTTTCAAAAAATTATATGGTTCCCGGTTTCAGAATTGGTTGGGGAGTGGTAAGTGGGAATGCCAATGTTTTAAAGGACTATCTGGAAGCTATTAACAAAATTCTTCGTTCAAGACTCTCGGCAAATCATCCGGAACAATTTTCAATTCCCGGTGCTTTAGAAGGAAACCAAGACCATCTTACTTTAGCTATGGAAAAATTAATAAGAAGAAGAAATCTTACCTATGATATGCTAAACAAAATTGATGGTGTTTCTTGTGTTAAACCGGAAGGAGCGTTTTATGCTTTTCCAAAATTAGAAATTAAGAATTCTGATAATCATTTTGTGGCTGAATTAATTAAAGAAACCGGAGTGGTGGTTGTACCCGGTACGGGATTCGGACAAGTGCCGAATACAAATCACTTTAGAATTGTTTTTCTTCCTCAAGATGAAATTTTAGAGAAAGCATATTCAAGAATAGGGGATTTCTTTACAAAATACAAAAAAAAATTTGAAAGTTAAAAAAAAATAAAAATTTACAGAAAACGCTAATTTTTATGCCTTTTCTTAACAGAAGAGGCATAGTTTTTATTGAACATAGAATAGAAGATAATATCAGGAAATACAAAATGAAAATAGCTATTCCAACAGATAACCAAGTAACAATTTCGAGACATTTTGGTCGAACAAAGGGATTTGTAATCTATGAAATTGAAGATGATAAAATTGTAAACAAAGTATACAATGAAAATAATTTTACCGGACACGCAAAAGGAATGCATCATCAAGAAGGCCACTCGCACAATCAACATAGCCATGCCGGAATTCTAAATGCAATTGGAGATTGTCAAGCTGTTATAGCAGGTGGTATGGGTCAGCGTCTTTATAACGATTTTGAACAAAATAACATTAAGGTTTTTGTAACTCAAGAAAATGAGATAGAGAAAGTTATAGAATTATATCTCAAGAATGAGCTGGATAATAATTCTGATTCTTGTTGTAAACATTAAGAAATTTAGTTGGCGAATAACTTTTACATTTGAATAGCTAGTTGTAAAGTAATCCTACATTGATATTCTTTAAACTTAAAACTAACAAATAAATTATTTTTTTAGTTAATAACTTTTAGTTTGCTTAGAACTTTTTTTTGTGTTGTGATGAGTCTTTCAAATTCTTCGTTAGTTGGTTCGTAGTCTTCATTAAAATATGCCAAACACTCAAAGTAAGATTTATCTTTGCTAAAAACAATTAAGTTTTGTAATGAATTATTGAGTATGAACTTAACTTCGTTATACGAAGGGAACAAACTATTATTTGTCCTGCTGATAATCTCAAAATTATCTGCAGTAAATTTTTTACCGGATAAGCTGAGCTTAGTTAAAAAGTCTAAAATTTCCGTATTGTTTTTAAGTGTTTTTACAGAGTCAAAATTAATTGGTATAAAAACAATCGAAGCCGTTTTTTCTTTATTAACTAACCAAAACTCAAATAATTTTTCGTAATTATCATCTATTTTATACCAACCTTCAGGTATCTGCACATCAATTTTACTCTTTAACTTAGATATATTTGTTTTAGGTTCGTTTACTTTTTGTGATGATTTTACAGACTGTTCACCGGAGGAACAAGAAATAAAGTATAAGGAAAAAATTACAAGTAACGATAGATGAATTCTCATTCGCATAAGAAATAGGCTTAATTACTCTTTCTTAAATATTTTGGTTCTTCAATTGTTAGTATCAGCGAAATTCTGTGAGTATCTGGCAAAGTTTCGGCGTTAGTACCATTAAAAGTTGCATAAGTATAATCTATGTTCAACTTTGGTAATTTTATGCCGGCTCCTACTGTAAATTGTTTTACATCATTATAACCACCTCTAATACTTATTACATCTTTGAAATTATATTCCAAACCCAAACGCGGGTCCAAGCTTATGGGACCAACATTAAATACGGATGTTGTTTTTCTGTTTTCAAATCTGATATCAAAATCCAAAGCAGGCAACAAAATTCCACCTAAAAATTCTACTTGGTAAGCTGCCCCGATTTTGGCAGTTGGAGAAATCAATTCATTCAATCCAGTATCCCAAACCAAGAGAGTTGTGGTAACATCCATCAAATTTGCACCAAGTCTTAGATTTTTATAAGGGGCATAAATTGCACCAACATCAAAACCAATTCCGGTTGCTCCAAACTCGGCAATATCTCTTCTTATAAATTTTACATTTGCTCCCCAATAAAAATTTTCCGATTGTCTTTTGGCAAAAGTTAAAAAGAAAGCCCAATCGGTATTGCTGAACTCTGTTATCTTAGAATAATCAAGTCCCCAATTATAATTATTAGGATCTGTAATTGAGTTCCCGGTTTCTCTATCAATCAAGGCATTTCTCGTATCCGGAATTCCATCAATGCTTAAACGGATTACACTAAGTCCGAAGCTCATATCGGTTCCGTAAGGAATAGCTGCTGCAGCATAATTATAATTTACCAAACTACCAAAATGTTCTTCGTGCATAAGTGATATTTGGGGATAATTCATTTTTGCAAGTCCGGCAGGATTCCAATAACCTGAAGTTACATCATCGGTAAAAGCAACACTTGTTCCGCCCATTCCTAGCGAACGCCCGCCAACACCAAGCGATAAAAATTCTCCGGCATATTTTCCTACTTTGGTTTGTCCCTTAACAACAGAAACAGTCAAAATTAGTGTAACAAAGAAATATTTTATATAAATTTTTTTCATTTAAAATCTTTTTTTTGCATTATTATCGTAATTTAAAATTTAAATTAAAAAATACTATTTGATTTATTCAAGTCAATTATAAATATATAAAAATAATGATATAAAGGAGATTATTTGTATTAAAAAAATTGTTATCGGTTACCCTAAATTATTTGCTCTATACCATAAAATAAATGCAAGCAACCAATCTATAAAATATCCTTTTGATAAATCACCTTTAAAAAATTCTTTTGCAAATTTTCCATTTACTTTGCTATTCAAATAAATATTTTCTTTTGTTGATTTTTGACTAAGTAAATCAAGTATATATTCTTTTGAGTTGTAGAGAATTTTATATCTTTCAAAATTATTTTTCTTAGAAAATTTTCTACTAAGAAGTAATCTTAGCATTACAAATTTATAATTTAACCAATAAGGATTTTCAAGATTATTATTAACTAATCCTATTTTTGAAAGTAATTGATTATTGTTTTTAATTATGTTTTTGAAATATTTGCTATCGACTTTTGCTTTAAATGAAATATTCATACCGGTATTTATAACCTCTTTTTGAGCCAGCGGCATAAATGCATTAAACTTTTGATCGAGAATTGTTTGTCCCGGGTTATAGATATTTGATAACATAAAATGTACTGCAATTAGGTCTAACACTTCAAGCATTTCTTCATTGGATTTAAGATTTCCAAATTTCTCCATAAATCTAATAACAGATTCATCTAAATCTCTTTCGAGAATACTTATAAAATCTTTATTAAAAATTTTCGGTTTTGGAGCGTATAAATTTTTTTTAACATTTTGCCAATTATCCAAGTTGAACTTTTCATAACCTTGCAATCTTATTTTCTTTAAATATTGTCCTCTGAAAAAGCCACCGAAACCTCCATCGAGAATCAGATAATTTTTTAAATAATTAACTCCAAAAATTCCAAAATCTAACAGTTGGGTTAGTGGAATTACGGGCGAAATATTTTGGTAAAAATTCAAAATGTCATTTTCATAATCAGTCAGATTTATTTTTTCACGTTCAATTAAATTAAGCTCAATGTTTAATTTTTCGCAAATTTCTTTACTAACTTTTAAGTCTTTATCTTCTTCGTTTAATATTGAATGACAAACAAAATTATCTTTTTCTTTAAGTAAAAAAGAAAGTACAATTCTCGAATCAATTCCACCTGAAAGTCCGAGAGAACTTTTATCGTATTCCGATTGAATTAAACAGAACTCGGATAACAAATTTTGGAATATCTCTTTGGGATTTTGAATACTACCAATCTTTTTGAATTTATTGTTGTGGATATTTATTTGATTTTTATCAATCAGAATTTTTCCACCTGGACCTAATCTCTGAATTTCATTCAAAATAGAATTATGAGAAAGTTGAAAATTAGTTAACCAGAGTGAACTAAAGTTTGCTGATTTAAGTGAGAGTTTCTTTAAGTGTTTAGCAAGCAAGTCTATTCTGGAAGAAAAAATAAATTGTTCTTTTGAATTGATAAAATATAAATCACGTAATCCGAAAATATCATTTTGAATTTTGAGTTTTTCATTTTCAAATTTTAAGTGGATGAAATGTCCATCAAGCTCATTTGGAGTAATGGTTGTGATTGAATTTAAATTTTTTTCTGTAAGAATTATTTTTTTCGAATTAAAAGTAACAATTGGAACTCCGATAACAGCTTCAATATTATTTTCTTCAGAAGTTAAAAGATAAGATTGTTTATCAAGAGCTAAATAGAAATTTTTTCTTTCTAAAGAACGGCATTCTTCTTTCAACTTAAAGTTTGCATTTAAAATTCCTTTTTTCTGAAGAACACCGTATATCCAAGACATTTTTTTTCTTATTCGATAATTGTAAAACCTGTGTAGTTTTGCAAAACTTTTGGGACAATAATTTTGCCTTCGGGAGTTTGATAATTTTCCAATATTGAAACCATCAATCTACTTGTTGCCAAACCTGAACCATTCAATGTGTGAGCAATTTCAGGTTTCTTAACATCTTTTCGTTTGAATCTAATATTTGCTCGTCTTGCCTGAAAGTCCTCGAAGTTACTGCACGAAGATGCTTCTAACCATTTATTTTCAGCAGGCGACCAAGTTTCAATATCGTAACATTTAGCTGCTGCAAAACTTAAATCACCGCTGCATAACGTAAGAATTCTATAAGGAATTTTTAGCTCTTTAAGAATATCTTCTGCATCGTTAGTAATTTTTTCTAACTCATCGTAAGAGGTTTCCGGTTTAACAATTTTAACCATTTCAACTTTATTAAATTGGTGCACTCTTAAAAATCCTTTGGAATCTTTTCCGTAAGACCCTGCTTCTCTTCTGAAACAAGCGGAATAAGCAACATAGCTTATAGGTAATTCTTCTTCGGTTAAAATTTCATCTCTGTGAAGATTTGTTACGGGAACTTCGGCGGTAGGAACCAAATACATATCATCTCGTTCCATAAAATACATATCTTCTTGCATCTTAGGTAGTTGTCCTGTGCCAAACATAGATGAATCATTAACAAGAAACGGAGGAAAAATTTCTTTATATCCATGATGTTGAATGTGATAATCCAACATAAAGCTGATTAAGGCTCTTTCTAATGTTGCACCTTTCCCTACATAAACAGGGAAACCTGAACCGGAAATTTTTGCACCTCTTTCAAAATCAAGAATACCTAATTTCTTTCCAAGTTCAATGTGGTCTAAAGGTTCAAATTCATTTTCAAAACTGAAATCTTCTGGTTGCCATTTTCTTACTTCAACATTATCTTCTGCACTTTTACCAACGGGTGTTGTTTTATGCGGAAGATTGGGAACCCAAGAAATTAGTTTTTGAAATTTAGCTTGTATTTTTTTTAAATCTTCGTCTAAACTTTTAATTTTGTCTGAAAGTTCTTTCATTTCAGACATAATTACATCTGTACTTTCACCGGCTTTTTTTAGTTTGCCTATCTGCTGTGATGCGTTATTTCTTTTGGATTTTAATTCTTCTACAAGTTGTAGTTTTTCTCTGCGTTGTTTATCGATATTCAAAATTTCATCAATATCGCTTTTGTCATTTTTATTTTGTATGCCTTGTTTAACAAGTTCAGGATTTTCTCTTAGTAATTTTATGTCTATCATATTTCCTTCTTAAATTTAAATGGAATACTGATTCTTATGAACAATTAAGATTTACATTACGATAAAAAAACTTTTCTTCTTAAATTGAAGTTCTTTAGCAGAATTCAATAATAATCTAACTTCCAATTACAGAATCATTTATAGTCAAATCTGTATGCTATTTTACTACAATATTATAAATCTTATTTTTTATGTAAATCTCTTTTAATACTTTCTTTCCTTCAGTATGAGATTTTATGTTTTCATCAGTCCAAGCTGTTTCTTTAACTGTTTTTTCATCTGAATCAATAGGCAGATTTAGTTTAGCTCTAATTTTACCGTTTACTTGTACCACAATTGTTACATTCTCTTCGGTAAGAGCGGATTCATCAATTTTATATTTGAAAACATTGTTAAATACTGAATCATTTTTTCCAAGAAGCTGCCAGCATTCTTCTCCAAGATGCGGAGCTAACGGTGAAAGCATAAAAACATAACGCTCCAGAGCAAAAGCTTTCATTTCATCCGAACAATTTTGTAAATGTTTATTCAGTTCATTCAACAATTCCATTAAAGCTGCTAATGCAGTATTAAATCTGAAATTTTCTAACTCAACTTCATATTTCTTTAACGAAGCATTAACTTTTTTGTAAACTTCTTTTTCGGAATCATTAAGTTTATTTAGTTCATAATTTTCTTTTGCAGAAATATTTTTAGCGATATTTTTATTATTCAAAAATAATGAATAGCTTCTCTGAACAAAACGATCAACACCAACAATCCCTTTATCACTCCAATCGCCTCCGGCATCGTAAGGTCCCATAAACATTAAATACATTCTAAAAACATCAGAGCCATACTCTGAAGTAAAGGTTGAAGGATCAACAACGTTACCTTTAGACTTTGACATTTTAGCACCTTGATTAGTAATTGTGCCCTGATGAATTAATCTTTGAAAAGGTTCATCAGAATTTACATACCCAAGATCGCGTAAAAACTTATGTATAAATCTTGCATAAAGTAAGTGCATTGTTGCATGCTCTGCTCCACCAACATAGGTATTAACGGGTGTCCACTTATCAGCAAGTTCTTTATCAAATATATCTTTATCCAAATGCGGGTTCAAGTAACGTAGATAATACCAAGAAGAATCAACAAAAGTATCCATTGTATCAACTTCTCTTTTTGCCTTAGCTCCGCAAGTAGGACATTTAGTATTTACAAATTTATCACTTCCTGCAAGAGGTGAGCCTCCATCGTGCTTGAATTTAACATCGTAAGGAAGTTTAACAGGAAGATCTTTTTCAGGTACCGGAACTTCACCGCACTTAGAACAATAAATAATCGGGATTGGCGTTCCCCAGTATCTTTGTCGAGAAATTAACCAATCTCTTAAACGATAATTTATAGTTCTTTTTCCGAAATTTTCTTTCTCTAAAAATTCCGAGACTTTGTCAATTCCTTCATCTGATGGGATTCTGTCAAACTCACCAGAATTAATCATTTTTCCTACACCGGTAAACGCTTTTTTCAATGTATCTTTTTCATGTTTACCTTCTTCAAGAATAACTTTTCTTATAGGCAATTTGTATTTTTTAGCAAATTCAAAATCTCTTTCATCATGTGCCGGAACTGCCATTACACAGCCTGTACCGTAACTGACAAGGACATAATCTGCAACCCAAATAGGAATTTTTTCATTGTTAACCGGATTGATTGCATAAGCACCGGTTGGAACTCCTGTTTTTTCTTTTACAGTTGAGGTCCTTTCTATTTCGGATAATGACTTAATTGATTGAATATACTCTTCAACTTTTTCTTTATTTTCTTCGGTTGTTATTTGCTGAACCAAAGGATGCTCAGGAGCAAGAACGGCATATGTTACTCCGAAAAGTGTGTCAGGGCGTGTAGTAAAAACCGTGAACTGTTTATCGGAATCTTTAATTTTAAATTTTACTTCCGTCCCAAAACTTTTACCAATCCAATTTTTTTGCATTATTTTGGTTTTTTCGGGCCAATCAACTTTTTTCAATCCTCGTAATAATTCATCAGCATAATTAGTAATCTTAAAAAACCATTGTGTTAATTTTTTTTGTTCAACAATGCTGCTGCATCGTTCACAAGTTCCGTCAGTTTGTACTTGTTCATTTGCCAGAACCGTTTGACACGAGGGACAAAAATTAACAGGAGCTTTTTTTCTGTAAGCTAATTTCTTTTCGTAAAGTTTTAAGAATAACCATTGATTCCACTTGTAGTATTCGGGAACACAAGTCATTAATTCAGCATTCCAATCATACATGCAGCCCATAGTTTTTAGTTGTTCTCTGATATCTTCAATATTTTGTAATGTGCTGTCTTGCGGATGAACACCTGTCTTTATTGCATAATTTTCTGCAGGCAATCCAAAGGCATCATAACCCATGGGTTCAAAAACATTGTTCCCTTGTAATTTTTTGAATCTTGCCCAAGAATCTGTTGGGGCATAATTGTACCAATGCCCAATGTGTGTTTTAGACCCTGACGGATAAATAAACATTACGAGGGTATAAAGTTTTTTTTCAGCGTTACTTAAATTGGTAGAGTTAATTTTTTTTTCTTGCCAAAAAGACTGCCACTTTTTTTCAACTTCATTAAATGGATATTTCATTTCTTTGCCTAAGAACTTTTTAATTTTTAATCGAACAATAAAGCTATCAAAAAGGATAGGTTTATTCAAGAAAATGGATGAAAGAAATTTTTAGTTTTTTTATATCTTTATAACTCATAAAACATTAACTAAATTTTAAAAAGTATGAAAATTTTTGATTCAAAGTATATTACCTATAAAAATAATGAACTTTATTGTGAAAACATTAGAGTAAAAGAAATTGTAGAAAAATTTGGAACACCTGTTTATGTTTACAGTAAAAATTACATGATAGACAAATTTAATGAGCTTTCCAATGCTTTTAAAGATACTAATCATAAAATATTTTTTGCATGTAAATCAAATTATAATTTATCTGTAATTGAGTTATTCAATAAACTTGGTGCAGGCATTGATGTTAATTCAGCAGGGGAATTCTATAGAGCGACAAAAGCCGGAGTTAATCCTGAAAACTTAATTATGTCGGGTGTTGGTAAAACTGCTGAAGAAATTAAATTGGCTCTTGAAAATAATATTCATTTGCTTAAAGCAGAGTCACTTGGTGAAATTGAACTTATCAATAGAATTGCTAAAGACTTGAAGAAAAAAGCACGGTTGGCAATTAGAGTAAATCCAAATGTTGATCCAGTAACGCATCCTTATATTTCAACCGGATTAGCTGAAAACAAATTTGGTATTGATGAAACTGCCGTAGAAGAAATTTTTACAAAAGCTGCTCAATTAAAAAATATTTCTCTTGTCGGAATTGATATGCACATTGGTTCGCAGATAACTAAGCTTGAGCCTTATATTGAAGCTGTAAAAAAAATAGTTGAGCTTGTTAAAAATTTAGAAAATAAAAATATAAAATTAACTCATATCGATCTTGGTGGAGGCATTGGAATAAAGTATAAAGATGAAAAACCTTTTACGGCTAAAGAATTTGCTGATGCAGTAATTCCAATTCTAAGGGAAACAAATTGTAAAATTTATATGGAACCGGGTCGCTTTTTAACTGCCAACGGAGGAATTTTATTAACGAAAGTTCTTTATGTAAAAAATAATTTAGATAAGAACTTTATTATTGTTGATGCGGCAATGAACGATTTGCTTAGGCCAAGTATTTATAGTGCCTATCACCATATTCAACCGGTAGAATTAAATAAAGAAGAAAAAGATATTGAAGCTGACATTGTAGGACCTGTTTGCGAAAGCGGGGATTTTCTTGCCAAACGAAGAAAGATACAAAAAATGTGTCCCAATGAGCTACTTGCCGTAATGTCCGCTGGAGCTTATGCAATTACAATGGCTTCAAATTATAACGGAAGAAGAATGCCTCCGGAAGTTTTAATTGATGAAGATTCATATAAACTCATAAGGAAAAGAGAAACCTACGAGCAATTAATTCAAAATGAAATTACTCTGATTTAATTAGTTTTTTAGTAATTTTAGTGTAATTATTATCACAAATAAAGAGGAATGAGTAATGAAAAAGTTTTTTCTATTTTTTTTAATAACAATTCTCACACTTAATATGAAAGCACAAAACAAAAGAGCAATAACCGTAGAAGATTTATGGAATATGGAAAGAATTGGTTCCTATAATGTTTCGCCAGATGGAAGTAAAATAATTTTTGACTTAACAGTTTACAGCATGGAAGAAAATAAAGGTGAAACTTCAGTTTGGATAATAAACAGCGATGGCAGCTCTCAAAAAAAATTATTAGATGATGCTTCTGTACTTCAATTTTCCAAAGACGGAAAAAAGTTTTTTTTCAAAAAGGATAAACAAGTTTATTCGTGTGATCTGGAAGGAAATAATCAAAAACAAATTACAGACTTTTATTCAGGTGTTAACTGTTCGGAGTTTTCCAATGACGAGAGTGAAATACTCTTTAGCTCAATGGTTTATCCCGAATGTACAACTCAAGACTGCAACAAAAAGAAAGACAAAGAAAAAGAAGAAAGTAAGGTTAAAGCAGAAATATTTACTGAGTTAATGTATCGCCATTGGAATGATTGGCGAGGACCAAAAATCAGTCATCTTTTTTTGTACGATATTAAAACCAATAAGTATATTGATCTAAACTTGAACAGCAAATCTGATGTTCCGCCTTTGGCTTTAGGCAGCTCGAATGATTTTTCATTTTCACCGACTTCCTCCGAAATAGCTTTTGCTACAAATGAATCTGATTTTATTGCAACGAGTACAGATAACAATATCTTTTTGATGAGGTTATCAGACGTAAATGAAAACGGTAAAACTCCTTATCAAAAAATATCAATCAGCGAAGGAAGTGATGTGCAACCTGTTTTTTCTCCAAATGGAAAATACATTGCTTACTGTTCAATGGAAAGAGCCGGTTTCGAAGCAGATAAACAACGAATAATGCTTTATAATTTAATTACAAAGAAAACCACAAATATAACTGCTGATTATGATTTTTCTGCCGGAGAGATTATCTGGTCAAACGATTCTAAAGCAATTTATTTTACTGCAGCTAATAAGATTTATAATTCAATATTTAAAATTGAAATTGAAACGCAACTTCTATCAACCATTGTAGAAAAAGTTGTGGCTTCATCAATAAAGCTATCGCAAGATGGAGAAACACTTTTTTTCAAAAATCAAAAATCAACAATGCCTAATGAAATTTTTTCTATTAAAACCACAAAAACGGATTTTAAAAAGATTACTGATGTAAACGGAAAACTTCTTGCTCAATTAGATATGAACGAAGTAGAAACTTTTTGGACTAAAGGAGCTGGCGATGTAGAGGTTCAATCTATTCTTGTTAAACCTCCTTTTTTTGATGAAAAGAAAAAATATCCGATGATGTTTTTAATTCACGGCGGACCGCAAGGACATTGGGAAGATGATTTTCATTACAGATGGAATCTACAAATGTTTGCCGCAAAAGGTTATGTTGTTGTTGCTCCCAATCCTAGAGGAAGTACAGGATACGGACAAAAATTTACTGATGATATTTCTAAAGATTGGGGCGGAAAGGTTTATACCGATTTAATGAACTCTTATGATTACGCTGTGAATAATATTAGCTATATTGATAAGAATAATACTTTTGCTTCCGGTGCATCTTACGGCGGTTATATGATAAATTGGATTGAAGGACATACAGATAGATTTAATGCTCTAATTTGTCATGCTGGTGTTTTTAATCTTACAAGTATGTACGGTACTACAGAAGAGCTTTGGTTCCCCGAGTGGGAAAACGGCGGAACACCTTGGGAAAATAGAGCAGCTTATGAAAAATGGTCGCCTCATATGTACGTAGAAAATTTTAAAACTCCAATGCTTGTAATTCATGGAGCTTATGATTTTAGAGTTCCATTCGGTCAAGCTATGGAATTATTTACAACTCTCCAAAAAATGGGAGTGGAAAGTAAAATGTTATATTTCCCTGATGAAACTCATTTTGTTGTTAAGCCCCAAAATGCAAGGCTTTGGTGGAATACAATTTACAATTGGTTGGGACAACATATTAAAAAGTAAAAAAATTAGGTAATAAAATGGAAGATTATAGAAATGCTGATATAAACGAAATAGAAGAGCATGAATACATGGAAGATACCTTAAATGAGTTGAACGCTAATTATGATTCCCATGAAGAATATCAAAAAGGTAAAAATTATGTAGAAGAAAATTTTTGGTCTAAGGTAGAGAGAGTAGGGAAAAAAATATCATTTACCAAAGATATTAAAGCTCTCTTCAATTATTTTACCGATAGAAATATTCCTTGGTACAGAAAGTCTATAGTTGTTGGGGCATTGGTTTATTTTATTCTTCCAATTGATTCAATCCCTGATCTTGCTCCGCTTGTAGGATATCTTGATGATCTTGGCGTGATTACAGCCGTAATAAAATACATGGGCAGTGAACTCATTCCTTTTTATGATTAATATTTGCAGGGGACAGTTTTATAACGTCCCTTGCTCTTAAATTTTAACTTAGCAAAAAGAGGGCATAACAAGATTTCTTTTATAAACTCTGTAAAACTTAATGTCCTTTGTGGTAAAAAATATGAACTTTAAAATAAAAGAAACAAAAACAATTTTTAACGGGAAAGTATTTGATATTAAAATTGATGAAATTGAATACGACTCAGGTAACGAAGGTGTCAGAGAAATAGTTGTTCACAATGGTGGAGCAGTTGTTCTACCTGTAACAGATAAAGGCAAAGTGGTCTTTGTAAAACAATATCGTTATCCTTTTGATGAATTTATGTATGAACTTCCTGCAGGAAAATTAGAAAAAGCAGAAGACCCTTTAGTTTGTGCTACAAGAGAATTGACGGAAGAAACAGGTTACACCTCTGATAAAGTTTCTTATCTTGGTAAAATTTATACAACTCCCGGTTTTTGCACGGAAATACTTTATTTGTACCTCGCAGAGAATCTCGTAGCCGGAGAGCATGATAGGGAAGAAGGCGAATACGGAATGGAAGTCTATGAGTTTACACTTAAAGAGATTGATGATATGATAAACACAGGAAAAATAGTTGACGGAAAATCTTTAAGTGCTCTTTATTTTTACAAGAATAAAAAAGAAGATAATTAAATTTATTCTTTCTTTAGTTAATAGAAACTTTACAAAATTAGCTTTGTTATTTCTTTAGAGCCAATTGGCATCAATAAATTCCACCAACTCGATACCTCACAAGGTAGTTAAGGGAATCCGTGTTACAATTATTGTACATAAGCTGCTTTAGTAATATCTTCCAAAGTTTTTAATTGTTTAGGCGGATTTAATTCATTGGCAAGGTGTTTATAAATCTTTAATCTGATTTTCTTTGCTTGCTTTCTGTCTATTCTATCAAAAGAATGACCGCCGGGAATATTTTTGAAAATCTCATACTCAAACTTTTTCCCATCAGCTTTTAATGATTTAATTAAATGTTCAACTTCTAAAACATTAACATCATCATCATTTGTGTTTGTGTGAATAAGTAAAGGTGTATTTTGGAATTTGTGTGTCTGCCAAGCAGGGGAACGTCTTCTGTATTCTTCAACATTTTCATAAGCAGTCTGACCAATATGAAAATCAGCAGAATATAAATCTCTGTAATCTTGTGTTAGATAACCCATCCTCGCAATAATATCGCTCACGGGAACACCTGCAAAGGCAACTTTATAATTTTCTGGATGCTCAAAAATATTCATTAAAGTTATAAGTCCGCCGTGGCTCCAACCAATAATCCCGACTCTGTTTTTATCAACAAAATCATAATTATCAATCATATATTGCCGACTGACATTTACATCCTCAATTTCCAAACCACCGTAATCTATTCTTTCGTAAACTGTTTTTCCGTAACCCGTACTTCCTCGGTATTCGGCAGCAACCACAATATATTGTTGAGCTATTAACTCTTTAATTATATGAGTATAATAACTTGAAAAATTCCCATGAACTCCGCCATGAGGGAAAACTATTAGAGGATATTTTTTACTAAAATCAATTCCTTTCGGAATAAAAACATAAGACCAAAATTTCAACGGATTTTTTGCCCCTTGAGCTGTTGTATCTTTAATCTTCCATCTTGGCGGACCTGCAAGAAAAACTTTATCTATGAACGCAACTTTTCCTACTCTTTCGTACCAAATCAGATCATCAATTTGTTTTTCTAGAATATCCAATCTATGACTTAGATTATAATTATCGTTTTTTAATTTCTCGATTATTTGATCTTCATTACTTTGTGCTAATGTTTGGAGCGAAATCAAAAATAGTAATAAGCTTAAAATGGCTTTCATAGAATTTCTCTTTTTTGTTAAAAAATGAAATTATAAATTATATTTTTTTTCTAAATCTTTAGCGGAAATACTCAATTTATTATTATTAATTTTATTGATATCTCTTAATAATTGCTCTACCTTTTCGTCATCAGCATAAATTTTTTTATAAATATCTAATAGATATATTGATGCCGGAAGCCCAAAATCATTAAAGATTAATCTTTTTGAGTTTATAAAATAACTTTCGGCTTTTTCATAATTTTTCTTTTTATAGAAAAAAACACCTGCGTAAAAATTAAAATTAGCAAGATAATAATCACTTTCATTAAAAATATTTTTGCTATCAAAATATTTTTGAAAACTATTATCATTTTCTAACAGAACGGCTTTCTTAAATAAATAAACCTTTTTTGCAATATTAGGCTTCTTTACCATATTGATATATCGTTTTTGATACTTATCATTCAACTCATATATAATTTTATTTTTACCAAGCAAAAAATTATTTATATTAGCTATATATTTTGCTTGTTCATAAATATCAAGGGAAGTCGTATCTTTCTTTTTTAAGATTTGTGTATAGATGTTATTCGATTTTTGATATCGTCCTATATAATGATAGAAAAGAGCTTTTGTAAAATCTGATATTTCATTTTTGGTATCAGCTTTTATTAAGTTTTTAGCTTTAAGCGGCATGTATAACTTGATGTATTCGTAACATAACTGGTTCTTAAATTCAGAATTATTAGGGAATTTTTTTACAATTTTTTCTATTAAGGGTAATGCCTCAAAACTATTTTCTTCTCTTTTGGTGTATATCTCAGCCAGTGACATTGTGGCAAGCCAATTATTTAGAAATCCTTTTTCTTCTACTATATATAGTTGTTTCAGTCCTGTTGCTCTATTGCCCGGAAGACCAAGTATTCCTAATACAAATTCAGTTACTCCGCCTAATCGGTCGGTGTAATAATTTATCAACCCTGGCAGTAAATTAGCATCTGCTAATTTTGGCGAAATTTCAAGAACTTGTTCTAAAATATTTATGCTTTCTTTTTGATTACTATAGGCATCATAAGAAGATTTTGTAACATCATAAAATCTCCCCAGTAAGCCATAAATACTGCCGAGATAAAACTTATTATAAGTATCTAATTTTCTATCCCTAAAATTTTCTATAACATTTTCAGAATATTCAATTAAAACTTTTTGTATGGAATCTCTTACAGTATTTACCTTACTAAAAGGAAGATCATTAAGTATTTTGACCGATTTGATTATTTCGACATTAAGAAATAAATAATGATATTTTAATTCATTAGATTCTAACATTAAAGACTTTAATATTTCATCTGTTTTGTCAAATTCATAATTTATAGCAAGTTCCAATATTTTTTTATCCTCTTGAGTTGGAATACTACCAGCAATAAAAATTCTGGTAAATAAAAAATAAATTATTAAAACTTTTAGTTTCATTTGGTTCCTAAGGATTTAAAAGTTAAAGCAAAAAGTTGAATTTGTTTAAGCATTGCACCTAAACCGTTTTTCCTTGTGGGAGAAAGATGTTTATCAATTCCAATTTCATTAAGAAAGTGTGGGGGTGAAGAAAGAATATCTTCTGGTTTTTGATTTGAATAAACTTTTATAAGTATTGCAACAAGTCCTTTTACAATCATTGCATCGCTGTCACCCAAAATTATCATTTTGTCATCTTCCATTTTAGCGAACATCCAAACTTGTGATTGGCAGCCTGATATTTTATTCTTTTCAATTTTTATTTCGGGTGCTAACTCTCCAAGCTCTTTTCCCATTTTGATTATCAACGAGTATTTATCATCCCACTCTTCAATAGAAGAAAACTCTTGTATTATTTTTTCTTGTTCTTCTTTTACAGCCATAAATTTTCCTTAAATAACTTTTTGGATTATATACAATAACAAATTTATAAAAAAATTGTTTGTTTATCTCAAAATCAACATTACAATATTGATAGAATGAAAAGATTTAATCTTCTTTTATGTTTCGCTTTGACCAATAAAAAAGTGCGAAATAATTTCTCGCAGATTTATGATAAAACAAAACAGATGTTTGCTTAATGTTGGGTCCAAGTGATAGAGTATATATTGTGTATGAGTTTATTTATTTGCTGTTGTTACGAAAGAAACATTTTGTTAATATTTATTTTTATTGTGGATTTGCTAACAAGACAAAAGTATCAAAAAGAAAAAAATTCTCTACTTTTAACAATAATTTGAACTCTCTGGAGATAATCAAATAATTTGACAGTTAACCAATATAATAATCTAATGATTATATTTTCTGTTTTATCTTTAAAATTTTCCCGTCTAAAACATTCTTGCGGGAGCATTTATTTTATATATCTAACCAATACGAAAATTTAGCAAGAAAAATATTGTTCGTTTCGGCATTCATTAAGTTTTTAAAATCCCTACCAAACACCATTTTGCCAGGATCATCAAAGTTTGTTCTATCATGGGACCAAACTAAATAAAAGATTGAACCCGGTAAAACTTCCCACCTGAAGACAATAGTGCTCCGTAACGACTTAAAATTAAAATCGGGATTGCTAAATGTAAATGCTTGAGCATCGCCACTTCCATCCGGATCAATAGTGTATTCACTTTCTTCTTTGTTATAGGAAACGCTTCCAACTTTTTTATATTTATTAAAATCAAATGTCCTTGGTTCCGCAAGTTCTTTGAAATTAGAATATTTACCAATTGACATTAAAGGCTGCATAAAAAGTTGTAAGCTAATTTGAGGAGTGATCGTCCAGTTTAATCTTATCTTCCCCGAAATTGTACGATAATCTATATCTCCGAAAACGTAACGAGTTTTATAAGTTTTAACTGCGTATGGATCTTCAAAATTACCAATCCACTGTTTTTTCCCTTTTTCTAAACTAAGATTAGGTCCAAAACTAAAAGAAATTTGTGAACTCGGCTTCCAGTTAAAATCAACTTGGAAATTCCATCTGGGTTCATCTATTTCTGAATTTCCGTAATGCCCATAAACAGAATAGACAATTTTTTTTCTGGAATCGGAACCTATGTTAAAGTTAAAAGAATAACTTGAAGGATTTTTCATTATTGGTCCGCCTCTTGTTTTAGTTTTGCTGAATGTTGCAAGACTATAATTACCTCCGATATTTAACCAATAGTAGTTCATAAATTTTCCGTAAACGTAAAGCATAAATCCATTACCAGTATTATTACCTTGAAAATCATAATTTTCAAAATGAGAAAAATTAATAATTTTTTTTCTAAATAAATTATCCGGTTCATACCATCTATAGCCCAAAACAACATGACCGTTTATTCTTGCATCCATCCATTGAAATCCAAGATCACTATTTTCAAAACCTGGTGAAACCGTTCCAACCGAAGCATTAACAAAAAAGTTTCCTTTCTGTTTATTTAAAGCTATCCTGGAATAATATCCGTTTAAGGTTGTTCTGTTTGTGTCTAAACTCATGTAAGGATTATCAGGTCTCTGAAAATAATGATAAGGCTTTTTCTGAACATTTGTAAGTGCTTTTTTAGAACCGTTTATGTGCGAGCCTGCAAGAAAACCTGTTAAAATATATGTTTCCGAGCTATCAAGAAAAGTCCATCCGTCAATTCCAAAATTATAAGCATTTTTAACTAAATTATCTGATAAATTTTCTGTTCGTAAGTCTCTATTTACACTTGTAACCATAAACCCAAGTGCTTGTTTTCCGTTATTAAATTCTTTTTGCGAGCGAACAACTCCATAATGTGTAAAAGGTTCAACTTCATGTTCTGATTTAATTCCATCTGTAATAATTTTAGCATAAGTTCTTTCCGTTGTAGCACTGAGAGCACCAAGTGTCCAAGATTCATCAACCTTTCCGGTTAATTTTGCTGCACCCAAAATTCTTGTTTCTCTTGGATAATCTTTATAATCATAATTAGGTAAATTTCCTGAAGGTGAATGCCCTATTCGTCTGGAATAGAAAAGACTAGGACTTCCAAAGTTGAAAAACCAATTATTGTTAGCAGCACCGTAACCGTACTCAAAAAGATTTTCACCTTCAATAAAGAAGGGTCTTTTTTCGCTAAAGTAAGTTTCGAATGCTGATAAATTTACAACTGCCGGATCAACTTCAACTTGTCCGAAATCAGGATTTATTGTTGCATCCAAATTAAAATTACTGCCGAGACCAATTTTTATATCAGCACCAATATTAGTTGGGTACCGATTCCCTTTGTAGAAAGGATCATCTTGATCATGAATTAAATATTGTGCTTTTTGAACAACATAAGGACGCACTTCTAACCTTTGTTTGGATGTTATACCATTTAGTCCTACTAAATCTACAAAGTGCGAGACAAACCCACTTTCTTTCTTTGGAACCATAACAAGATACGTTTCTTCATTGTTACGTTTTATTTCTCTATTAAAGTTTACTCCCCAAGTCATGTTTTTAGCTTCTTTAAATCGAACTTGCGAAAAAGGAATCTTTACTTCAAGTGACCATCCATTATTATTTACGCTTGTTTTCGATTCCCAAATTCCATCCCAAGAATCATTCATCCAACTGTCGTTATAGATAGTTCCGTCTATTTGAGAACCACCTGCATTTACTCCAAAGAAGTAGCCTGATTTATCATCATTGTATGTATCAATATATATAAAGAACCAATCGGAAGGATTGTAATAATCTTTTCTAAGCAGAGTTTTATCTATTACATCAGCTTCAGAGTCTAATAATTCAGCACTGAAATAAATATAATCATTATCGTAGGAAATCCAAACATTAGTTTTTTCCGTTGCTCTTTTACCTTCGTCAGGATTTTTTTGAATAAATCCCGAAATTGATTTTTGTTTATAAATTGGTTCATTTAATTTGCCATCTAAGTTTATCTTTTTTGTTAATCTATTTGCTTTTATTTTCAGACTATCTTTTGCATCGAGACTAAATGTAACAGACAAAAAAAGCGAGAGTACGAATATAAATTTTTTCATCAAATTATCCTTTAATTTTTTATTTATGAACGATAGAGAACTATCTTTTATTGTATTTTGATTGATAAAAAATAAAAAGGTTGTGTTTACTCAAAAAAAATATACGCGAAGGATTGCTTTGCGTATTAATCTTTCCAAATAAAATCGAATAGCATAAATCCGGCGGTTAGCATAATACCATCATAACATAAAAGTACAATTAGTTCAGCAAATGCTTCATCTAAAGCTTGTCCGTCTATTGCAAATTTTGTTAACTCCATCAATGTTAAAATCAAAGGGAGCAAGATTGGAAATGAAAGTACTGGATAAAGGGTTCCTTTGGAATTAGCTTTTGAAATAATTGCTGCAATTAAAGTTGAGGAAACAGCAATCCCAATGTTTCCAAAGAATAGTGCAAGAAAAAAAAGTGAATAATTAAGAATAACAAATGATTCAAAAAGTAATAAATATAGTAAGAAAATAAAAATGTTCATTATGAAAACAAGAACAAGATTAAAGAACAGCTTACCGAAAAAAATTGTTGAAGGAGCTGCGAGCAATTGAAGAGTTAGTGTAGTTCCGCGTTCCTCTTCCGAAACAAAGACACGAGATAAACCTGACATGGCTGAAAAGAAAATTACAACCCAAAACAATCCGCCGGTTAAGTACAAGCTTATTTTTTCTTGTCCGATTGAAAATAAAATTACGCTGATAGTTACAAGAATAAACATTGCCAAAGCATTTATTGCATATCTTGTTCTTAGTTCCGATTCCCAATCTTTTTTGAATACTGCGAAAAAATTCATGATGGAACTGCCTTAATCTTAAAGTATTCAATATCTAAGATATCCGAGCAAAGTTTTAAATCGCTCTGTTCGTTTGAAGCTATAATAATTAGTTTTTCTTCAGATTCATTTTTTATAATTTCATATATTTTATCTTTACCTTCTGCATCCAAGTTGGAAGTAGGTTCGTCTAATAATAATAATTTCGGATTATGCAGTAAAGAGAAAATAAATTTCATTCTTTGTTTCATTCCCGAAGAGAATCCTTTTAGCAAATCGTCCTTTCTATCATAAAGTTCTATTTGGCTCAATAGAAAATCAGCTCGTTCGCTATTAAATTTTATACCTCGTATTTTTGAGAAGTGCTTTAAATTTTCATAAGCTGTAAATTCATCGTATAAGACAAGATAAGGCGACACAAAACCAATGTGATTGTGAAGTTTCTCGGGAACTATTTCTTTGGAATTGATTGAGTGGGAAACTTTTCCTTTTGTAGCTGAGATTATGCCCGCAATAATTTTGATTAATGTAGATTTCCCGGAGCCATTACTTCCTGAAAAGCCATAAAGATTACCGCTTAAAAAATGTTTGTTTATCTCTTTAAAGATTAATCTTCTTCCGAATGTTTTGGTTATGTTTGTTAAAGATAATTTATACTCGTTCATGTAGCAGTACTTTATAAAATTATTTGTTCAATATAACAAATTTACCTTTTTTAATGTTATTACTTGTTTTAGTTACATAGATGTAAACTCCGCCGGCAAGTTTGTTATTGTTATTATCTAAAGCATTCCACGTAACAACTGTATTACCGGAATTAGGAATTTGCAATTTTTCATAAAAAACTAATTCCATATTAATTGAATAAATATAAAGTTCAGCAACACCGGATTGGTCATTGTTTGTCGGGAAGTGCAGATTTTCATAATCCGTATAATTAAAAGGCTGCGGATAAACAAAATCAATTTTTGCTTGGGGAACAAACTCGGCGGCAAGTTTATTATTTATTATATAACTATCGCTTATATATTTTTTTTTATCGGCAGTTAGTTTAACATAATAATTTAATTCTTTATTTATTTTCACACCTCCGTTTATACTTTTTTCGGCAAGATTAAAACTTATATTGATGCCTGTTGAATTAGTAATTGAACCTTCAACATCCGTATTGGTAAAAATGGCTGTTATTGAGTCATTATAATCTGTATGCGAGTTTGTAAATAAAAGATAGTTCATAGAAACCGGTTTTGTTAAACAAGTAATGGGCATTATATTTTTATTAAGGTTGTATTTATTTGTTGGTTTTACAAGAGGATAGAATTTTGCTTCTTCAAAATATTTATTCTCAATAGCCCTATGATTTGTAAAGTAGAGCCAAACGGCAAATTCGCTAAATAAATTACCAAACGAATAACCATAGAAACTTAATGCTTTTGCTATTGCAATTATTGCTCTTTCTTCTACAAGATATTCCCAACTTTTTTTTACAATGTTGTGTCCAAGCATCGGGTCATCAGCTTTAAATTTTTGGTAGAGGAAAATATTCCACAAAGCCAAATCGTAACCATTGTGTTCTTCAAATTTTTTTGAAGTAAAATTAAAAAGATTAGACATATAATGATAATAGTCGTTTACATCATCATAGATAAATTCCTCAAAAGCCGTAGAAGTTAATTCAGCGTAGTAAATATCTTCTAAACGGGGCAACATATAATTCCCAATTTGAATCGCATGATGAAATTCATGAGCGGCTGTAACTCTTGCCGCTTTAATTCCATTTGTAGAAAAACTTGATCCGGAAAATGAGTTATTTATTTCTATGTAAGAAGTATATTTATCACCAACAATCAATTCATCCGCTGTTGTTAATCCATAGGCACCTATAAACTTTATATATACATCATAAAGATTATCTCCGCCTTTGTTATTATCAGGCGGTGGCGGCGGATAGCCGAGATATTCAACTTGAAAAGTGTAAGCCGAATCAAAAGCAATTGCAATTTCTTTAACGCTTTGCGCAACCGTCAGATTTCCGTAAGCGGGAGCGTTTCTTCCCGTTGTATCATAATGAATTCTAAAAAATCCATTAGGTGAAACTATCGAGGTTTGTAAATCGGGTCTATCGAAATAACTTTCAAGCTGTAACTGTTGAGAGTTCGAGAATTTTTCGTAATTGTTTCTCATGGCAGCTTGTAATGGGAAACCGCATTTAGTAATTTTTTCTTCAGCTGAGTTCCTTCCCTGAGCAATATTACCGTAAGCAGATACAAATAAATTAAATAACGAATCAATTTTTTGTCCGTAGGTAAAAGTTGTAAGAAGCAGTAATATTAACAGTTTAATTTTCATTTTCAAATTTTTTAAATGATATTAAATTATTTAATGTATCAGTATAAATTATATAAGTTTCCCCAAAAAAGTTAGTTATAAAAAAATCATTCAAGTTATTTGTTTTAATTGAATCTTTGATAGTAATAGTCTTAAGTTTCTCATTAATTTTATATTTTTTTACGAAATTATTTTCACTAACAAATAAATAATTTTTGTTTGATGAAGAATATAATTTTGAATTATTTTCATTTAAAATAATTTTTGCGGAGTTCTTAGAAGAGAGTTTAATGTACCTATTATTTTTGATCCAATAGATTTTTTCTTTGCTATCGGATTTTATGGATGTTAAAAACTCATTTTTGTTAGAGTAGTTTGTAATCATTGAAAATTCTTTAGGGAAATTTTTCCTTTTTATATTTATTATTTTTTTGCGGTTATTATTTTTTACTTTTATCAAAGAATAATTAGTATTTTTTTTATTCCAAAAGAAAATGTTATTCGGAGTAGTTGCAACCGAAGAGACCAAAGAACTATCAATTAAATTTGTACTTTCAGTTAAGCAATAATCACTATGCAATTTTACTTTTTCTAGAAATAAGTTATTTTTATTTGTTTCAATTAAACTTATTTGATTATCATCGTTCCAAAAAAAATTATTTACGGGGTATCTTGAATAGAAATAAAGATGCTGAGGTTTGTTGCTGTTTTTAAGATTTATTATTTCCAAAAGTTTGCTATCCTTTGTATAACCGATAAGCATTTTTGCATCATCGGAAAACCCAAATTCATTATTCGTATTTGTAAAATCATAAGATATTAAACTTTTTAAGTTTGCTTTGTCATCAAGATTAAATAAGCTCAAAGAACTTTCATTATTACTGTTATAGATTATGTTAATGCTTTTATTTTTTTCTTGAGTAGCATAATTTATTTTTAACGCTTCATTATTTGCAAAAATTGAAAAATCAGTTTCATTTTTTTGTTTATCACTGATTCGATAAAGCGTACCTGTAGTTTTGTAAATAAGAATATTTCTTTTTTCATTTTTTAGCTCAGAAACTTTATCTACTTTAAACTTAAAGATATTATTATTCGTTAAATAATCAAATTGAAAGATAATGCTGCTGTTAATCTTATCAAGAGACACTAAATCCATTTTATCATTTCTGTTAAAATCATTAAAGAGTAATTTTGAATGAGTAAATTGTGAGTTACTTTTTTCTAACTCGGTAAATGAATAAACAGAATCGCCGTAAAAAACTTCAAAATTATTATCGGTTACAGAGATTAAATCTACGAATGAATCGGAATTATAATCAAAAGAATTAATTGAATGAATTATGCTTTCCCTTTCAATTGTTCTACTTTGGGCAAACTCTAGGTTATCAATATTATCAAAGAATTTTATTGAATTACTAAGAACATCTATGGCAATAATATCTTTCATTCCGTCTTGGTTAAAATCCATAATTGATAAATCGGCAAAAGAATTTTGTTTGAGTATCCTACAGGTATTTAAGTTATAGCCATTATTTTGGATTATTTCTATTCCGTTAAAATTATTTCCGTAAATTAATGCTTCATTTTTCCCGTCGCTTGTGAAATCGCATATTTCTATCGAAGTAGGATAAGAGTTGAATTTAACAGTGTTCAAAAGTTGCAGCGAATAATTTTTTGTAAATGAAACCAAACCGGCAATCCTTTTTTCTCGAGAGATGAAAATATAATAATTAGTTCCCGATTTGGATTTATTAAACCACTTAAAATCATCAATAGGATAGAAAAAAAACTTTTTTATGGCGTGAGAAAAAGTTGAGCCTTTAATTCCCTTGTGCAGTACAAAACTTTTGGACTGTCTGCCAAACAGAATTATATCGTTAACATTATCTTTGTTGAAATCGGTTAAAGTAAAATTTTTATAGCCGGGAAAAGTTTTAACTACATTTACTTTCCCGAAATTATTTAGTTCTATTTGTGCATCTATTTTTAAAGATAAAAAAATAAAAATGATAGCTATAAAGATTTTATCTTTCGGAAAGACGTTGTTTCCTTCTCTCAAGCGCATCTTCATATCTTCTTTTTTCATCTTCAGTTTCCGGAATAACTTTAAATGTTTTAACCGGTTTACCGTTTTCATCGACTCCTACAAAGGTCAAATAAGCCGAATTTGTATGTAGGCTTTTCTCTTTTGTATAGTTTTCGGTTTTTACTTTAACGCCTACTTCTACGGAACTATTAAAAGCTCTATTTACCGAAGCGGTTAAAGTTACAACATCACCGAGCTTTACAGGATGATGGAAATCTATTTTATCTACAGAAGCGGTTACACAAATCCTTTCTGAATGTTTACTTGCTGCAAGGGCTGCACAAATATCAATCCAGTGCATTAGTTGTCCACCCAACAAATTCCCAATTTGATTGGTATGTTGAGGCAGTATTAACTCAGTCATTGTTACAACGGAATCTTTTACATATTTAGTTTTATTTACACTCATTAAAAATTTTCCAACTCTTTATTTAAATCTTGAAGTTCACTTACATTTTTATCGTTGGGGTAATTTTTTATATATTCAGCAATGTTTCGAAGTGCTTCATCGTTTCTATTTCGTTTTACAAGCAGCTTTATTAATCTGTATTGAGCAAGTGGTGCATACTCAGAATCGTGATAGGTATCTTTAACATTTTTATAATAGTTAATTGCTGCATTGTAATACTCCATTTTTTCATAAATTTCTGCATTGTTAAATTCTTTTGCAGCAAATTTTACATAAAGTTCATCTATCTTTTTTTCGGCTTCACTTACTTTTGGATGAAGCGGAAAAAATTCAATAAAGTTTTGAAATTCTTCTATTGCTTTTTTTGTATAACTCTGTTCCAATTGATAATTAGGAGAAAGGTTGTAGTAAGATTCAGCCAGCATGTATTGAGCATCCTGTACATATTCACTTGTAGTAATATCTCGTATTAACTTACTGAATTCATATACCGCAAGTAAATATTGCTCTTTCTTAAAGTATGTAAAAGCTAAGAAATATTGTGCATCGTCATTAACCGGTGTACCGGAGTATTGCATAATTATTGTTTTAAATTCTCTGATTGCTTCATCATAATCTTCATCAGTCATAAGTTGTTTGGCATATTCCAAATGTTGTTCAGCGGTAAATGCAGAAGTATCTTTTATGTTTGAACAATTCCACAAACCGATTACAATAATTATTATAAAAAAAGCTTTTTTCATTTTTGTAATGTCCATAAATTTTTAAATCTAAATAATAAATTTAATTATAATTAGAAACTATTAAAACATATTATCAAATTCATTTACTTCTGATATTAAAAAAAAGATAAACAACTGCGGCTGCCGTTCCTATAGCGATTATCGGCTCAATTGAACTGCTTAGCAAAGGTTCATCGGGTAATTTTGCAGTGGTAAATGAATATGCAATATTTTCTAAAACTGAAATATCGGAATATTTTACATAATTCTGGGAAGTTAAATTAAATTCCTTAAAATCAGTTATTTTATTTTTCTTTTTTAGAAAGAGTAAACCCTTAACCTTTATTTCTCTCTTTACCAAATATCCTCCGAAAAAACCATCTTTAATTATTTCGGGATAATTTGTGTTTATTTCTTTGAGATTATAAGATATAGAATCAGAAACAGTAGGATTTATGTTAATATTATTCTTTTTTAATTCACCAACAACAGTAGAACTAAATATTTTGTAATCATTTGGTGAATTAAAAAAAAAATTATATTCTGTTTTCTCAAGTAAATTTTGAGCATACTCTTTTACAGATAATCTTACCAATGAATCGGCTATTTCAAAATTTGTCTTACTTTGGGCTTTAACTGTAAAGTTTAAAAGAATAAGAATTATAATTATGCTTAAATATTTGTACATCAATTTTTAGATGATTGTTTATCTGATATTTCAAAATAATGAATTTGAACTCAAAAACAAATTGTTGTCTGTAAAATAAAAAGAAATTCCGGAAGAAAAATTGTTATTTCATCAACTTTCGTTAGCTAACTAATAACAGATTGTTGCGTTCTTAAATTTCTAAGAAATTTCTTCGTAAGAATCTAGAAAGTTAGATGCTGAACTTATATTTTCAGCTTAACTCAGTAGTCTAACAGTGAGTTTTATTTTCCGTACAATCTAATTTGTCATAAGTTTCTAAAAAGGGATTAAACATTCTACCCAATTTTAAGTTCCAAAGCTCAGGTCAAAAAGAAATAACATCTTGCCATTAAAAATTATTATATTTAAAATCTAACATTAAAAATATATGAAGTTATGAAATACAAAATAGTTTTAACATTTTTTCTGATCTCCCATTTTACTTTTGCTCAAGAGACATTTAAGTTTTTAGAGTTGGATAATAGTCCTAGGGCAGCTTCTCTTGCGGGAAGTTTTGTTTCCAATATAGATGATCCAAATGTAATTTTTTACAATCCTGCAGGAATTGGTTATCTACAGAATAATTCCATCTCATTTTCGCATGTTTTTCATCTAGCGGGCATAAATTCTTCTGCACTTTCTTACTCGCATGAGTTTGAAGAAATCGGAAAGTTTGGAGCAGCATTAAAATATATAAACTACGGAAGTTTTGTGGAAGCTAATGCTTGGGGAGTAAAAACCGGGGAATTTGGTGCCGGCGAATTAGCGGCAATTATCGGTTACTCCAATAAATTAGATGAAAACTTTAATTATGGTGCTAATATAAAATTTATTTTTTCTTCCATAGCCGGAAAATATTCAACCGGATTGGCACTTGACCTTGGTTTGCATTATACAATTCCAGATACAAAATGGAACTTTGGTTTCTCTATATTGAATTTAGGAACACAGCTTACTCAATATTATACTGTTGAAGAAAAACTTCCTTTAGATATAAGACTTGGTTTTTCTAAAACCTTAGCTCATCTTCCTCTCACTTTTTATGTGTCGCTAAATAAGTTGAACGGCTCATATGATTCATTTGGAAAACGTTTCCAAAACTTTACATTTGGTGGAGAGTTTAAGGTAAGTAAAGTAATAAAATTAAGGTTCGGTTACGATAACCAAAAGAGAAAAGATTATAAAATAAACGGAAGTGCGGGAATTGGCGGTTTTAATCTTGGAATAGGCATACTAATTTCTAATTATAATTTTGATTATGCTTTTTCATCACTTGGTTCTATCGGGTCATTTCACAGAATAGGGCTTACAACAAATTTATAAACAAGTAAGGAAGGATTTACTGAAATCCTTCCTTATACATTGTCATACTAACTAATACAGAATTCTTTTTTCTAATTGCCTTCATCGGGATAATTTAATTGAGCTATATAGAAAACATTTATAAATTAGCAATTGTTTTGATATGCTCAAACTCATTATTACTAAATTAAGTTTAATCTTAATACTTCAGCTGCTTCTTTTTGTAAAACCATTGTTTCTTCTACACAATAATTAGTAAACTCACGGCGTAATTTGTAGTTCTTTCGCAACTCATCAAAAGTATTAGCTATTTCCTCTTTTTTTACCTCCAATAATTTTCTCATTTGAACTCCATCTTTCCATATTGGATATATGTTATTTATTATTTGATGAAGATTTTGTTCCGGCGACCAGGCACGCCTTATATCTACTTTATTATTTTCAATTTCTGGAAGTTTAGGTTGCCATGCAGGGGTAGTATTTAAAAACTCACACAAACTATTATATATCATTTTTGTCCCGTTTACTTTTCCTTCAAATGAATAACCGGCAATATGAGGAGTAGCAAGTTCAATAATATTAAGTAGTTCCGTATCAATATTAGGTTCATTTTCCCAAACATCTATAACGGTAAAAATATTTCGTTTTTGAGAAAGTCTCTTTGATAATGCTTCTTTTTCAATTACCGGTCCGCGTGAAGTATTTATTAAGAGAGCATGAGGTTTTATCAAATTTATATTTTCTTCATTTAAAAGATGAACCGTTTTATCTTGCCCGCTTTCGTTAAGTGGAACATGAAATGTAATAATATCAGCAGATAAAACTTCCTCTAACGATTTATATTTTTCGTCTCCGGTTTTTCTTTGTAATGGCGGATCATTTATCAGTAATTCAATATTAAAAACTTTTGCAACTTCGGCTATTTTACTTCCGATACTACCGCAGCCAATAATCCCTATTGATTTGTTTTGTAAAATGAGACTATACTTCTCGTAGAAATAGAAAATAGCAGCATAAACATATTCAACAACAGCCCATGAATTACATCCTGCAGCCGAGGCAAATTTTATCCCTTTTTCATTTAAATAATCTGTATCAATGTGATCTGTCCCTGCTGTTGCAGTACCTACAAACTTAATGTCAGAATCTTTTAATAGTTCTTTATTTACCTTGGTTGTAGAGCCAACTATCAACACATCGATATTCTCTAAATCCTTAATTGAAATTTCTCTTCCATTAATTAGTTTTACTTTACCTAAATTGGAAAAAGCTTCTTCAGCAAACGTTATGTTTTTGTCAATTAAAATATTCATAATAGTTCTGCTTATTTAGTTATTTAAATTTTAGATAGATATAAGATTAGGTCTCAGTACTTTACTAACTTTTCCAAAGTAAAATTATAGGTGAAATTCCTCTTAAAAAAGAGTAATGTTAATCTGTTTATGTCTGTTTAATTTCAATCACCTTACTAAGAGCGAAGCCATCACTTATACCTCTATAAAAATAATAAAAAGTAAATAAATATACACGGAAAGAAGTTAAATAAATGGAGGCAATCTTAAAATATTAAACAGCGAAAAGATAAATATTTCATAAATTTACGCTTTCAAAACATGGTTCAATAATAAACCTTTTAGTCTAATTTTGATAAAAAATATTATAGTCTGAAAAAGAACTTAATATAAAAAGACCTTTTCGATATTACCTTAAATTGCATTAAGTCTAATCTGAAATTTTTAAACAAAAGGAATTGAAAACAAAAAAAAATATTTAAATTATTTTGTAATTTGGATAAAATAAGTTATCTTTACTTTCACTTAGTTACAAATATATCTATTTATATAAGTAAACGAAAGTAAAAAAAAACAAAAAAGTATAAATTAGTAAGGAAAGTAAAAATGATAAATTTTCTCAAGCCTGCTCCACATAAGGAAATATTACCCGCGGAAAAAATTGATAAAAATTACAAAAGATTAAGATTGCAAGTATTCCTTGGAATTTTTATTGGTTATGCTGGATATTATTTAGTACGTAAAAACTTCTCACTCGCTATGCCTAATTTAATAGAAGAAGGTTTTTCTAAAGGAGAATTAGGAATAGCACTTTCGGGGGTTTCAATTGCTTACGGACTTAGTAAATTTCTTATGGGTAACTTATCCGATAGAAGTGATGCCCGTAAATTTATGTCTATAGGATTACTTTTATCTGCTCTTACGATGATTACTTTAGGAGTTTTTCCGTTTGCAACATCTTCCATTATGATTATGTTTGCACTTTTACTAATAAATGGTTGGTTCCAAGGTATGGGTTGGCCTCCTTCGGGAAGGGTTATGGTACATTGGTTTTCTACAACTGAACGGGGAACTAAAATGTCTATATGGAACGTTGCACATAATATTGGCGGGGGACTTATAGGACCACTTGCAATTTTGGGAGTTTCAATTTTTGGTGATTGGCATAGTAAATTTTATTTTCCGGGAATAGTAGCAATTTTTGTAGCATTTTTAGCTTATCTACTTGTAAGAGACACACCCCAATCTTGTGGATTACCAAACATCGAAAAATATAAAAATGATTATCCCCCAAATTACTCTGAAAAACAAGAAAAAGAATTTTCTGCAAAAGAAATTTTTCTTACTTATGTTCTTAAAAATAAAGTACTTTGGGCAATAGCATTCGCAAACGCTTTTGTTTACTTAGTTAGATATGGTGTTCTAGATTGGGCACCAACTTATTTGGATGAAGTAAAACATTTTTCAATTTCTGAAGCAGGTTGGGCTTATTTTGCCTATGAATATGCAGGAATACCTGGTACTCTTCTCTGCGGTTACTTAAGTGATAAAGTATTTAGAGGAAAAAGAGCACCTGCAAGTATTCTTTATATGATTTTGGTTTTAGTAGCTGTTTTTATTTATTGGAAAAATCCTGCCGGAAATCCTTTGATAGATAATATAGCTCTAATTGCAATAGGATTTTTAATTTATGGTCCTGTGATGCTGATTGGTGTACATGCCTTGGATTTAGTTCCTAAAAAAGCTGCAGGAACGGCTGCAGGCTTAACTGGATTGTTCGGTTACCTCGGTGGAGCATTATTTGCAAATATTGCAATGGGTTTTGTTGTAGATACATGGGGTTGGGACGGTGGTTTTATGGTGCTTCTTGCAGCATGTATATTTTCTATAGTGTTTATAGCATTTGCTTGGAAGCAAGAAAGTAATATTGCGTAAAAACAATCCTAATAATTTAATGCAACGATATAAAAATTCATAAATAAATTTTTATACAACAAAAAGGAGGATAAAAGAATAATAAAACAACGAAAATTTTTCTAACTATGTATTAGAAATAATAGAAAATGTAAACAAATTATAATTTTTTACTTTTCTCACGAATACTTTTTGGAAAAAAACTTTTTTAATACGGGATTTCACTTTTTCAAAAAAGCTCCCAAAAAAAATTAACAATGTAGTTAAACAATGCTAATAATAAAGTAAAAATTAATTCTTAACAAAATGAGGAAATTATGTACAAAACTAAATTAAAAAAACTCTATTTAGGACTAATCGTCTTATTTGGAATGGGATTAGTCAGCTGTGATATTGACACACCTGATTATAACGAATTTAACCTCTATAAAACTTACCCTCTAAAAGAGCTAAGTGCAGAGGCAAAAAAAGTAAGAGACTATGTAGAAAAAGACATTATTATTGCCCACAGGGGTTCCACTTTTTGGACTCCCGAGGAAACTGAAGCTGCTTTCCGATGGGCTAGAAATATGGGCGCAGATTATCTTGAAATTGATTTGCAAAGAACTAAAGATGGTGTATTGTTAGCACTTCACGATGATAATTTGAGAAGAACTTCTAATATTGAGAGCATCTTTCCAGGTAAAGAAGATTACCCTGTAAGCTATTTTACTTTAGCACAATTAAGAGAACTTGATGCCGGAGCTTGGTTTAATGTAGCCGTACCGGAGAACGCTAGACCATCATTTGTAGGCGAAAAAATTTCTACCTTGGAAGAAGTGTTCAAAATTGCTGAAGGCTATAGAATTAAACGCGATGCAAACGGAGAACCCGTAAAAGATATGAACCGTTTAAATGCAGAAGGGCAATGGGCAGGATATTATGAGTTTGAAATAGATCCTCAAGATAATGGAAACAGACCAGGTGTTTATGCAGAAACTAAAGAACCTTATTTGTTCCCTAATATGGAAGCAGATTTAGCAAAGTTATTGACAGACGAAGGATGGAATATTAACAGTCCTGCAACTTTAAAAAATATTCCTACTGTACCCGGAAAAGTTCAAGTAGCTAATACAAAAGGTCGTTTTATTTTACAATCTTTCTCTCGTCAGTCAATTGTTGCATTAGAAAAAGAGTTGCCCGGAATTCCAAAATGTATGTTGCTCTGGGAGTCTGAAAGTTCTTCGTATGTAAGACCTTCTAATACTCTTGAATCGTTAGCTGAATTTATTAATTTTTCAGTAGAATATAATTGTCAAATTATTGGTCCTTCTATAAAAGGAAAACCTAATAATTATCCGGATTTAACTGAGCCTTGGATGTGTGAAATGTATCACAGAGCAGGAATGCTTGTTCATGCTTATTCTTTTGATACAGAAGATCAGTTAAGAAAGTACAATGGAGATTATTTTTATGGAGGAATTTCACGCTTCAAAAATCCTGATAGAAATGTAAAAGGTAACTTCAAATATAATGTAAATCGAAATATGTTTATAGATGGTGCATTTACTAATCTTACTGATTTATCGATGAACTATCAGGAACGTGAAGTTATAGGAACTGCACAAGAAGTATTAAACAATTTAGGATATTAATCAATCTTAATAAACTATAAAATATTATGAACAACAAAAATTTTAGGTAAATTATGTTTAGAAAATTATATATAACTGCTATTTTCTCATTAATATTTTTCGTAGGAGTAAATGCTCAAGAAAATAATATTTCTGTAGAAAATTCTAATGGAGGAATTAAATTAACTTCATCAGACAATGAATACCAAGTAAGTATTAATGGTAGAATTTACATGGATGGTTTTCATTACTTAGATGATGCAACAGATTTAAGTTCACACTTATCAATTAATGATATTCGATTTGGCACCAATATCAGATGGGGTAAATGGAGTGCTAAAGTAAACATTGGCTTTGGAAACAACAAAGTTAATATTAAAGATGCTTTTTTAAGATTTAATCACAAAAAAAATAGTACTTTTACCGTTGGTAATTTCTTTGAACCTTTTGGTATTGAAGCTTCGGAAACAAGTAAAAATTTAAGATTTATAGGTTCTTCTAATACAACACAAGCAATGGGTATTGGACGTAGTATTGGTTTAGGTTATACTTTCTACACTCAAAAATTATACTTATCAACAGGGCTATTTGCTGGCTCGGTGAATAATCATAATAAAGGCGACCAAGGTTTTTCGACATCCTCTAAAGCTGCTTATTCTCCTATTCAAAATGAAAGCTTTACATTTCAAATTGGTGGTTCGTTTACTTACAGAAAGCCGGAAGCCAATGGTTTTAGTAAAGATTTTAACGATGATGATTATAATCGTGTAGTTACATTTGCTGCCGGACCTGAACATAAGTTCTTAAATGCTACAATGAAAGGTGCTCGATCAGATATGAGATTTAATTTTCAATCTGTTACCTTGAGCGGACCTTTTATGTTACAAGCAGAATATACACAAGCTAAAGTAACTCGTGATGATGATTATGCTCTAAGGCTTATGAAAGATAATCCTTACTGGACACACACTGCCGGTGGTGGATATGCTTGGCCAATCAAACCAAGTGATTATCCAGATTGGTATGGAGAACTGAGAGATATAGAAACCAAGGCTTATTACGCACAGTTAGGATTTCTATTGGGAGATGAGTACAAATATAATCCTTCAACATCATATATTAGAAGACCTAAATCAGGTACTTTTGAATTCTTAGTACGTTATGATCATACTGATTTAAATGATATTGATGGTACTTATTTTAACGGTGCTTATGGAGACCCTGATTTAAATGCAGCCTTGGGAGGATATGGAAACATGAGTATTCAAGGTGGTAAAGCAACTACTTATAGTTTGGCAATCAACTATTACGTAAGTACAAATGTAATGTTCCGTTTGAATTATGATTATATGGATGTTGATAATCAAAAAACTCCTCTTGATGAAAATATTGGAATATTTAAAGGAAGAGTACAAATTAATTTTTAAAGGAATTAATTAAAAATAATATAACAGGAGCTTGCTTCACTATTGAGAAGTGAGCTCTTTGTTATTTTATTTTCTGATGTTTTAGAAGTCTCATCTCTCTTGATTATCTAATGGGTAAAACTGATGTTGAACTTGATAAATCTATTATTGATAGAGTTGTAGAGATTCAGATATTGCTTGATGAAAATAAATCTTATCCTTTACACACTTGATAATCTTCTGCAAAATGTTAGAACCAGAAAAGTATTGCTCTTCTATCTTGCAAATGTTTACGATAGATATTATGCAGATAAAAGTGTTGCTCTTAATTACTACAGAAAATTCACAAAAGAAGCAAAAGATGTAGATGAAAATCTAATAAGTTATTCATTATACAGAATTAAAGAGCTTACGCAGGAAGAAGATTTCTGGAAAAAGAAGAAAAAATAGCACGCATATTATTATAATAACTCCAAATACAAATTTTAAATTAGGTAACAAGTTTGCAAACATAATTAAGAACTTTAAAATTAGTATATCATCTTTCTTGTATTTTTTTTACTTTATTGATAATTTAAATTATAAGTTTATGGTACTAAAAAAATAAGGAAAATAGAAATGAAAAAGATACTAATTCTTTTTTTACTACTCTTTTTAACCTTTTGTCAAAATAAAAAAGAAAATAACCAAATTATACTTT